>JGI12109J20283_10632272_pt1 | contig 11050 bp, 7 predicted proteins | sample ElkSlonscriptome_12_FD_20283 | JGI IMG/M metagenome (IMG submission 20283) | reverse complement strand
GTCACTCTTTGAATTCGGGCATCGGGTATACTGGCGCAATCTCGCGCAGGATATGCAACACGACATGCGCGTAGAGACTTATAACCACGTCCAGAACTTAGAAATGGCTTACTATGAAGATCGCAGCACCGGCGGGTTGATGTCTGTGTTGAACGATGATGTTAATCAGCTAGAGCGTTTCCTTGATGTAGGTGCAAACGACATCATCCAGGTAACCACAACCGTTATCGCGGTGACCATGTTGTTCTTCATCGCGGCACCGCAGGTGGCATGGATGGCTTTGATCCCCATACCGATCATTATCTATGGGTCGATGTGGTTCCAGAAGCGGCTCACCCCGCGTTATGCTGCTGTGCGTGAAGAAGTCGGTATCCTGAACGGTCAGCTTTCCAATAACTTGCAGGGTATCGCTACCATCAAGAGCTTCACCGCCGAAGACTATGAGGTTCAGCAGGTGCGGACGGGCAGTAATGCCTATCGTGAGGCCAATAGCAAGGCCATCATCCTCAGTTCTGCTTTTTCACCGTTGATCCGCATGGTGATTGTGGCCGGGTTTATCGCGATTATGGTCTCCGGTGGGCAACGGGTGATTGATGGCTCATTGGATGTCGGCGTATATAGCATCATGGTCTTCATGACGCAGCGTTTGCTGTGGCCGCTGACCCGCCTGGGCGAGACCTTCGACCTGTACCAGCGGGCGATGGCGTCTATCAACCGCATCCTGGAGTTGCTGAACACACCCACCACCATCACCAACGGTGATACTGACCTACCTGTTGCCGATATTGCAGGTGATGTGCACTTTGATGATGTGCGCTTTGCCTATCAATCTGGTGAGGAAGTGGTACGCGGTCTATCGTTCCATATCCCAGCGGGCGAGACCGCCGCTATCGTCGGTGCGACAGGGGCCGGTAAAAGCACGGTGATCAAGCTGTTGCTGCGCTTCTACGATACCACCGGCGGCGCGGTTACATTAGATGGGCACAACGTGCGTGACCTGAATCTGGATGATCTGCGTGGTGCAATTGGCCTGGTCAGCCAGGATGTGTATCTGTTCCACGGGACGGTGCGCGAGAACATCGCTTACGGCAAGTTTGATGCTACCGACGCTGAAATCATTGAAGCGGCCAAAATCGCGGAAGCCCACGACTTCATCATGCGGTTACCGCAGGGCTACGATACCGTTGTTGGTGAGCGTGGGCAGAAGCTCAGCGGCGGTCAGCGGCAGCGTATCAGCATCGCTCGTGCTGTGCTTAAGAACCCGCCTGTGCTGGTATTGGATGAGGCGACTTCATCCGTGGATAACGAGACAGAGGCGGCGATTCAACGCTCAATGGAACGCATCGCGGTGGGCCGTACTACCATCGTGATCGCGCATCGCCTCTCTACCGTGCGCAATGCGGACCGCATCTTCGTGTTGGATCACGGCCAGCTCAAGGAGCAGGGCAAACACGACGAACTCACCCAGGGCGAGGGCGTGTATGCCAACCTGTGGCGGGTGCAGATGGGTGAGGGGCTACGGGCCGCTGGCGATTAGGTCTTCAGCACATCACCGATGCTGTGCCTGTGTGGTGTGCGTTATAGGCTCAGTTCCATGTGGACTTCGATGAAGTCGAAGTCCTCAGATTGGACGCGGTGTGTTTCCGTGAAGCCGAGTGACCTGTACAGGCGCAAGGCACTGGTCCAACCGCTGTTGGTCTCTACCAGTACCGTGGTGAACTTGCGTTCACGGGCGACGGCCAGCAGCTGCTCACTGATGCGCCGGCCCAGCCCCTTCCCTTGATGATCCGTCCGGACGGATACGCGCACGATGCGGGCGACTGTATCGCTCCGGTTCTCCTTGACCAAGGCCCCACAACCGATGATCGCGCCCTGATGCTCTACCACGAGGACCGTTGCTCCCTGGTTGATGTAGCTGGCCTGGATGTCGTACAGATCGGGGTTGTACTCCGGCTTGAGATCATCGAAGCGTTGGCCCAACCCGGCCATGATCAGCTCGAATACGGCGGGTTGGTCGGTCGGGTGGAAGGGGCGTAGGGTATGGGTCATGGTCAAGCTCCCGGTGGTTTTCTAGAGCACCATCATAGGCTGTAGGTACGGTCTGTGCAATCCGGGGGAGGTAGCGGGGTTGTTCTGCGCGTAGGGGTAGGGTTTGTCACCATTGTGAATGGCACCGTGACGCTCGGCCCGCCCATCACACCCAGCACGGGTCACGGGAGGCGAAGGGGTGGTTGGGTCGGTGTAGTAGGGGGCACAAACGATAGAATCGCACCATATCCGTTAGATCACCGCGCATTAATGCTTAGCTTATGGAAGGTTTTGTGCCATAATAGGCGATAGGCGTACCCATTCGAGAGTTGTAAGGAAAAAACGACACGTTATGGCAACCCAATCGCCCTTCCACGGCCCCAATGCGGGCTATATAGAGGAACTATACGAGCAATACCGCCAATCCCCGGAGGCGGTTTCCCCGGAAATCCGGGCATTTTTTGAGAATTGGACCCCACCCAGTAGCAACGGGCATCAGAACGGTAACGGCCAAACGGCAGGCATCGCCGCCGTGTTGGACCCGTCGGCTGCGCCGGGTGTGGATCAGGGTAAGATCGTCGGGTTAGCGAGTTATGTGCAGGCGATCCGTCAGTATGGGCACCTGGCTGCGACGATTGACCCACTGAACGCAGTCCGTCCCGGTGACCCGGAACTGGACCCGCAGGCGCACGGCATCACCGAAGCGGATTTGGCCGCGTTGCCCGCTGCCCTGATTGATAGCCCGCTGGCAAGGGGGGCCGCTAACGCGTTGGAAGCCACGCAGCGGTTGGTGGATCGCTACACCAGTTGCATCGGCTTTGATAACGACCACATTCGCATCCCTGAAGAGCGTACCTGGCTGCGGGATGCTGTCGAGACGCGCCGTTATGCCTTCGAGGGCGCGGCGGACGAAGCGGTGGATCTGCTGAAGCGGCTGACGCAAATTGAAACCTTCGAGTTATTCCTCCAGCAGAGCTTCCCGACGAAATACCGCTTTTCCATCGAAGGGCTGGATATGATGGTGCCCATGCTGGACGAGTTGGTTAACCTGACCGTCGGCACGGAGACCTCCACTATCGCTATCGGCATGGCGCACCGGGGCCGCCTGAATGTGCTGGCGCATATCATGAAGAAGCCTTATTCGCGCATCCTGGCGGATTTCAAAGACCCGCTCAAAGTGCAGGAGATGCAAGAGGCCATCGGCTGGACGGTGGGTGATGTGAAATATCATAAGGGTGTGCGGCATGAGGTCGAGCAAGATGATGACCTGATCATCACCATGCCACCCAATCCCAGCCATTTGGAGCAGATCAACCCGGTGGCGGTGGGGATGGCGCGGGCCGTTGGCACGGATGCCGATCAACCGGGGGCACCGATCTTTCATCCACGTAAGACGCTGCAAATTCTCATTCACGGTGATGCGGCCTTCCCTGGACAGGGTGTGGTGGCGGAGACGTTCAACCTGTCTCATCTGCCCGGCTTCTGGACTGGCGGGACGATCCATGTGATTGCGAACAATCAGCTTGGGTTTACTACCTTGCCGGAGGACGGACGCAGCACGCTCTATGCCAGTGATCTGGCGAAGGGCTTTAAGGTGCCAATCATCCATGTGAACGCGGACGACCCCGCCGCTTGTATCGAAGTGGCGCGGATTGCGTGGGCGTATCAGGCCACGTTTGAAAAAGACATCCTGATTGATCTGGTCGGGTATCGCCGCTATGGGCACAATGAACTTGATGAGCCGAGCTTCACCCAGCCGAAAATCTATGAGGTGGTGCGGGCACATCCCACTGTACGCCAACTGTGGGCGGATGCCCTCAAGCAGGCCAATTATATTGACGAGGCGGCGGCAGAGGGCTTTGTCGCGGAGTACCGTCAGCGGCTGGATGCGGCCCTGGATGAAGTGGAGAACGCGCCAGAAGAACTGGCAGAAAAACCGCCGGAGAAACCACCAGCAGGCGCGGCCAAGAAAACCGTCACGGCGGTGAGTGCAGACCGCTTGCAGGCCATCAATACCGGTTTGCAGAATACGCTTGAGGGCTTCAATTTCTACTCCCGGCGTATGGAAAGTACGATCAAGAAGCGGCGTAAGGCATTTGATGACCCGGACAACGCCGCTATTGATTGGGCAACGGCTGAGGAACTGGCCTTCGCGACGATTCTGGAAGACGGTATCCCGATCCGTATGACGGGGCAGGATTGCCAGCGCGGAACGTTCAGTCACCGGCATGCGGTGCTACACGACGCGGAAACCGGCGCGGAACTGACACCGCTGCAACGCTTCCCGCAGGCGAAGGCATCATTTGAAATTCATAACAGCCCACTAAGCGAGGCGGCGGTGGTCGGCTTTGAATACGGGTATAACGTGCAGGAGCCGGGGCGTTTGGTATTATGGGAAGCGCAATACGGGGACTTCGGCAACGGTGCCCAGACGATGTTCGATGAGTTTGTGCTATCTGCGCGGGAAAAGTGGGGGCAGACGCCGTCGCTAGTGTTATTGCTGCCGCACGGCCATGAGGGTGCTGGCCCGGATCATTCCAGTGGTCGCCCGGAACGCTTTTTGCAAATGGCGGCGAAGTTCAATATGCGTATGGCTAATGTGACCACGGCTGCGCAGTACTTCCATTTGTTGCGGCGGCAGGCTCTGCTGCTGGAAACGGATCCGCTGCCGTTGGTGTTGATGACACCCAAGAGTCTGCTGCGTAACCCGCAGGTGGCATCTACTATGCGGGATTTGACCGATGGCAAGTTCCAGCCGGTATATGATGATGATGGCGTTGACCCAGATGAGGTGACGCGACTGGTATTCTGCTCCGGTAAATTCTACCTGGATCTGGTTAATAGTGAGCATCGTGAGGCGAACCCGCATGTTGCTTTAGTCCGTATGGAGCAACTATATCCGTATCCGGTTGAACAGTTGGAATCCGTGCTTAAGCGGTATCCCAACGTGAAGCAGATTGTGTGGGCGCAGGAAGAACCGAAAAATATGGGTGCCTGGAGCTTCATGAGCTACCGTCTTAAGAAGATGGTCGGCATGGGCACGCCGGTCAACTATGTGGGACGTCGCCGCAGTTCTAGCCCGGCAGAAGGGTCATCCACCGCGCATAGTGTCAACCAATCCATGATTGTTGATTATGCGTTCACATGGAAATTCAATAAGTGACGCCAACCAGTAACTGACCTTACGCAGTTGGCGGCCTATTTACGGGAGTACACAGGGACTCCCCTGTAAGTTGCGTCACGTCGCTAAGTAAACCAAACAACACTTAACCCAACACAATCGGGCACGCCACCCGATGAACGAAAAGAGGAACATAGAATATGGCAGTTGAGATAAAAGTCCCGGATTTAAGCGAGTCGGTGATCGAAGCCACGGTTGCCGACTGGTTGAAGCAAGAAGGTGATGCGGTTGAAGCCGGTGAAGCCGTTGTCGTGCTGGAAACGGATAAGGTATCCGTGGAAGTTGTTGCAGAAGCAACGGGTGTGCTGGCGAGTATCGTCGCGCCTGCCGGTGAGGATGTAGAAGCCGGGGCGGTACTCGGCACAATTGACGGGGAAGCCGCGCCGGCTGCACAGACTGCTGAGGCCGCGCCATCGCCCGCAGCGACCAAAGCCGCCGAGCAACCAGCGGCAGCACCACCCGTTGCCGGTGTGAGTGTGACGCCAGTTGCGCAGCGCATGGCAAGTGAGCATGGTGTTGATCTCTCCAAGGTTACGCCAAGCGGCGATAAAATCACTAAAGATGATGTGCAGAAGTTCATCAGCAATGGTGGGAGCCAACCGACGCCAGCCCCGGCAGCAGCCAAGCCAGCCGCGCCAGCTCCGGTAGCCAGCGCACCAGCGGGTTTACCGGCCTTCAGTGATGACCGTGAGGAAGAACGGGTGCGTATGTCGCGCCGCCGCCGCACGATTGCCTCGCGTCTGGTCGATGTGCAGCAGACCGCCGCCATGCTGACCACGTTCAACGAGATTGACATGAGCGCGGTTATGGACCTGCGCAAACGGCGCAAAGAAGCGTTCAAGGAAAAGTATGGTGTGAGCCTGGGCTTGAGTTCGTTCTTTGTGAAGGCGACCATCGGCGCGTTGAAAGCGTTCCCGCGTGTCAATGCGGAAATCCAAGAGAATGAGATGGTCATTAAGAAATACTATGACATCGGCATCGCTATCGGCGCGGAAGAAGGGCTGATCGTGCCGGTGCTGCGTAACGCGGATCGTAAATCCTTTGCAGAAATTGAAGGCGAGATCCGTAAATTTGCCAAGCAAAGCCAGGAAGGGTCACTTTCCGTTGAGGACTTGATGGGAGGGACGTTCACCATTACCAACGGCGGTGTGTTCGGCTCCATGATGAGTACGCCTATCCTGAACCCGCCGCAGGTTGGTATCCTGGGTCTGCACGGCATCACAGATCGTCCGGTTGTGGTGGATGGTGAGGTGGTGGTGCGCCCGATGATGTACGTTGCGCTGACCTACGACCATCGTATTGTGGATGGGCGCGAGGCGGTGCAATTCCTGGTGCGCGTCAAGCAATTGATCGAAGATCCAGAAAGCCTGCTGATTGAAGGCTGATCATTACCCAACATAACTTGTTTGCAGCAAAAAGGGAGCCGCTTTACGCCGCTCCCTTTTGAATCGATCTGTAAACCAGTAGTCACTCGCGCAAATGTGGTCTACTGTTGTTTGATTAGCGTGGAGACCTGCGCTTTCAATTCCTCACGCTTGGCGAGATAAGCGACTTCATCAACCTCACCGGCCTGGTATGCCAGGTCCAGCGCGGCGATCATCTTGATCAGCTCATCCTGGGTGGGCGCAGCAGCCGCTTCTGCCTGTTTGCGGCGGCGGTTATCAAAGACCAGGAAGCCACCCGAACCGACGACCATCGAAATGCCGAAGCCCAATAATACATATGGGATGATGCTCTCATCGCTGCTACCCGTGTCGGTTGCTGTAGCGGCGACCTGGGATGCGATGCCGACAACATCATAGGTGAAGGCGTCACCCACAGCCAGATTTGCGGCGGCTCCATAGGCGGTGAGTGAGGTGGTCGCGCTGGGTTGATAGGAACCGATTGGCGCGAGTAAATCACTCTCGATAGCGAGACTATGCGTATCAGCGTGAACTTCTATGCGACCTTCAAAGGGATATTCTATGGTCTGGGCGATGTTGGTACGCTCTTGATAGGGGAGTACATAAGCCAGATGCACGACATGCGGTTCACCGGGTAGGACTGGCAGCGAGTCGGTCACGACACGGCCATCATCGGAAATGGTGTAACGGCCATCACCGGTGATGTCGATAAACTCAGCATTGTCCGGTAGGGTAAAGCTCACGGTCTGGGCACTGGTTGGCCCGTCGTCAGATGCGTCTGTCCCCATGTAGATGCGGTCAGAGTCGTTCCATACCTCGATGATCTCAAAGACCTGTAACGTCTGTTGATCGGTAAAAATCTGTGAGATGAGTGAGGCCACCCGCAACACACCCGGATCATAGGTGAGGTCATAAATGGTGACTGGTAGATCCAGATCACCAGTCACATTCGTACCGCTTACAAACTCACTGACGTAGGTGCCGTCATTGTATTCAACCGCGACAACAATAGTGTGGTTGGGGTCAATGGGGATTTGCTCAAACTGATAGGTGCCATCAGCGGCTACCTCGCCATCCAGCGTGACATCCCCGAATTCGCCACCCATCAGGTGAAGTTTGGCAACCATGTTATCCGGCACGATGCCATCAGCGGTGCCGTGGACGATTGACCCGCTAATGTTGCCGGTAATCAATGGGGCTGGTCCCTGTCCCTGGGCAGCGGGTGCCTCGGTGAGGGTACCGTTATCGACGACTGGTTCATCTGTAACGGCACTGGCCTCGGTAAGGGTGCGTACATGCGTGACTACAGCCGCCCGTTCCTCGGCGGATAGTGTATCCGCGAAGGCGGGCATCTCACCATTACCATTGGTTATCTGCGTGAACAGGGCGTTATCACTGCTATTGTGGAAGCCTGCTAATGCAACCCCGTCGGCTGTGCCCTGGCCGTTTTCGCCATGACATTCGGCGCACTCGCGGGCGAATATGTTCTCACCAAATGCGATCTGCTCCGCCGGGTAGGATAGGGTGTACAGATACATGGTCACGGACCAGCGTTCCATATCGCTGAGAGACCCGGACCAGGGCGGCATGAGGACTTCCAGGCGGCCATTGGTGATGACATCGTACCAATCGGCTGGGGTGACGTTATCGTTGGCTTCCGGGGCGGTGAAATCCGCCGTCATTTCGATTTCACCCGTTTGCACGAGTTGTCCATCGCCGTCACCGGTTTCGCCGTGGCAGGCTGTGCAGTTTTCGGCGTAAATCTGCTCACCGAGTGCAATCGAAGGGCTGATAGCCGGTGCATCGGCTACAGCAACGGCACTTTCAGGCTGCTCAGCGAATGCCTGGGGGGGTATCGTCGCGACGATTTCAGGATCACCGGCCAAACCAGAGCAGGCAACCACACTGAGCAGAACGATCACTAGAACTAAACCTGTATTTCTTATGCGTGACATATAGTTTTTCTACATCCATGTATTGAAAATCGCGAATTTGTAGGCTTGTACAGAGGCAGCATGCATACACTGCCTCTGTACAGATACCTCTCTGTTTAGCCTGCCGACGCTGGCTCTTTCATGGTGTTCATGTAGCGTGCAATGGCTTCTTCGATCTGCGTGTCGGTATCGTCTTCGGTGGTGGTGGCCTCTGCCGGGGTTGGGACAGCGATATGACTCGGCAATGGCCCAATCTCCTCGATTTGCTGCAATGTGGTGATGCCCCGTGCGACCCATTGTTCACGTTCTGGACGATAGTCTGACTCGTTGAGCTTGCCAGTGCGGAAATCCTCATCCAGGTCACGGATGGTGGCGACGACACGCTCATAGGTGGTCATCAACTCATCATAGAGGCGACGCTGCCGGGCCGATTCACCGAGGGTGATTTGACGGCTCAGTAGAGGATAGCCAACCGAAAGCAAGCTGATGAGACCCATTACGACCGCAAAAACTAGACCTGCATCACTCATGATTCCACTCCTTCGATTAGCAACGCATCAACCAGTTCGATGAGTTGGTCTTCAGTCACTGTTGAATAGATAAAGCGGGAAATATCCCCGTTTTTGTCGATGATGAATGTTTCCGGCACGCCCTGAATGTTGTAATCGTGGGAAATGGCGGTGCCGCGATCTGGCCCATTGAGGTAGGTTACGCCGTGGCGTTCCAGGAATTCAATGGAGCGCGGGCCGTTATCCGCATAGGCGACACCGACGAACGCCACATCATCCCGGCCTTCGTAGTGTTCCCAGGCGGCTTGCAGATCAGCGGCTTCGTCCTCACAGGGGGCACACCAGCTTGCCCAGAAGTTCAACACCACCACTTTGCCCTGTAATTCGCTGAGCTTAAAAGACTGCCCATCGAATGTGGTCATGGCGAAATCCGGGGCGGGGCCGCCCGTGGGTTGTGTTTGATTCTGGTTCGCCAGGGCGATGCCAATGATCGCCCCTGCTACCAGCATGGCGATGATCAGAAAGATCGTGCCGGGTGAAAGGAACTTTTTCTTTTGTTGTTGTGGCCCATCCTCGGCGTGAGGATGGGTTGATTCCAGTGTAATCTCAGTCATGGGTCGGTTATCCTGATACGTCGTTTTCAAGTAGATCACGGTAAGCCGATATATTGGTGTTCGGCGCGTCGTCTGCTGCGATGCTATCGTCAGTATCTCGGCGGTTGCGCCAGAACTGGAAGCTAATCACTAAACCCAGGGCGATGGCAATCCACGGGGTGACCAGGGATAGCAAACGCGGTGCTGTAGACTGTGGCGTGCCAACGACGCGATCCCCGAAGCGGTAGACGAAGTCATCAATGATCTGGGCTTCGGTCATACCGGCTTCCAGTTGTATGCGGATTTCGTAACGCCAATCATCACAGGCGGCGGTACCACAGGCATCCAGTGGGATGTTCTCACAGACCGGGCAATAGAGTTTCTGAGCGATGTCGTTCACCTCATCATCGGTGATAACGCCGTCACCATCGTTGGTCTGTGCGACTGCTACAACGCTGGGCACCAGCAACACCACTATGATCAATACGAACAGCTTTACAGGGTGCAGTTGAGCAGCCATTAGACGCTTCCTTTCATTGCGGGTATCAATTGCTGTGGTTCGGTGGCCGTGCTAGAGCGCAGCACCGGCTTGGGATAGAACGCCATCATCGTACCCAGGATGAGGATCAAGCCACCCCACCACACCAGGTTAACCAGTGGGTTGATGTAGACCTTGAAGGTAGCGTTATTTGAACTGATCTCTTCCCAGCCGACCAACAGCACATAGAAGTCGTTTTCCAGGGTGCTGTGGGCACCGGCGATGGTCATGGTATTCATATCCGTGTTTTCCGGGAAGAAATCACGGCGGGGCGAAACGGTTGCGACAGGTGTGCCGTCTTTGATGACAGTCAGCTCGGCAATATCCATAATGCGGCCATCCTGCGAGATTTGGCCGGGGCGGAAGTTGTCGTAGCGGAGTTCGTAGTTATCAATGGTCATGCTTTCGCCAATTTGCAGCGTGCGCTGTGATTCCACCTGGAAAAGCGTGCTGCCAATCACCCCGATGCCGATAACGACAACGCCGAAGTGGACCATATAGCCCCCATAGCGGCGCGGGTTACGCTGAATCAGGTTCAGCAAGGCGGAGATTGGGTTTTCGCGGTGGGTGCGGATGCGTGCCACCACGCCCCGATAAATCTCATAGAGGGCGACCCAACCAGCGAGCGACACAATCGTATAGGCGACAATCGCTACAGTCGTATCCATACCCTGGGCGATGAAGAACAGCGTCGTCGCGATGGTGAGGATAATCGGCACGATAAGGGAACGGCCCAGGCGCGAGGCTGAGGTGCTCGTCCATGCGGAAAGCGGGGCAACACCCATCAGCAGGTAGAGCGCGGCGAATAACCACGGCGTCGTCTGCATGAAGTAATCTGTACCGAGTGTGATGTTGGTATCCAGG
>JGI12109J20283_10311348_pt1 | contig 11050 bp, 13 predicted proteins | sample ElkSlonscriptome_12_FD_20283 | JGI IMG/M metagenome (IMG submission 20283) | reverse complement strand
GGCGGGTGACGGCGACGCTCGCGGAGGGCGAGCTGCTCGCCGCCTGGCGCGATCGCCACGCCATCGAGATCGCCGTGCTGGCCCCACCGACCGGCGGCGCGCCGGCGCTGGCCGAGGCCCGGGTGGCCGCGGGGCGGCCGGTGAGCGGAGGCCAGCCGCCGCCGCGCGATCCGGCCGAGGCCCGGGGGCTGCGCACCTTCTTCGGCGACATCCAGCAGCACAGCGCCCACAGCGATGGCGTCGGCAGCGCGGAAGAGGTCTACCTCCGGGCCCGGGACCGCTACGGGGACGACTTCGTGGCGCTCACCGACCACGAGTCCTTCCTGGGCAAGCGCACCGGCCCCGGCGAGTGGCGCTACCTGCAGGAGGTCGCGGACGCCTTCGACGAGCCCGGGCGCTTCGCCACGCTCCTGGCCTACGAGTGGACCGGCAAGCGCTACCCGGGACCGGGGCACAAATGCGTCTACCTACCCCGGCGGGGCGTGCCCATCGTGTCCCGGGACGATGTCCCCGAGGGCCGGGAGCTGGTGCAGCGCATCGCGGCCCTGGGCGGCTGGGCGGCGCCCCACCACATCGGCTGGACCGGCGCGGACGAGCCCGGTCACGACCCGGCCGGGCAACCGACCTGGGAGATCTGCTCCTGCCACGGCTGCTACGAGCACGCCGACCACCCGCTCGGCCAGCGGGGCGAGCACACCGACCAGCTGGTGGACGTGATGCTGAAGAAGGGCCATCGCTTCGGCTTCACCGCCTCGAGCGACAGCCACGGCCTCCTCTGGCACCACGGCGAGGCGCGGAAGCGCGACCCCTATCGGACCGGGCTCACGGCGGTGCAGGCGCCAGAGCTGACCCGCAAGGCGCTCTTCGAGGCGTTGAAGGCGCGGCGCTGCTACGGCACGAGCGGAGCGAAGATCCGGCTCGACTTCCGCGTCGACGACCACCCGATGGGCAGCGAGATCGACGGGGGCGAGCACCGGGTGCGCGCGGACGTCGTCGGCGAGGGTCCGCTGGCCCGGGTGGAGCTGGTCGGGGCGACGGGGGTGTTGGCCCCAGGAGAGATCGACGGGCGCGAGGGAACGCTGGACGTGCGAGTGCGCTTCCCGGAGCCGGGGTACGGATACCTCCGGGTGGTGCAGGTCGACGGCGAGATAGCCTGGTCGAGCCCGGTGTTCATCGGGTGAGGCCGCCCTTCCGTTTCGGACAAGGGCAAGGGCGAGGGCATCCGGCTTCGCCGGGGCAAGGGAAGCGTCGCCGCCTCCGGCGGCGCGCTTTCAGCGCTGGTGTTGCTTGCGCTCGCGCTCGACCTGTTCCTTGTACTCGACCGAGTAGCGGGTCCAGGGACGCAGCTCGAGGCGCTTGAGGCTGATGGGCTCACCGGTGCCCTCGCAGACGCCGTAGTCGCCGGTCTCGAGCTTCTCGATGGCGTTGCTGATCTGCACCAGGAGCTTCCGCTCCTTGTCGGCGAAGCGCATGAGGTATGCCTGCTCGGTGTGGCGCTGGGCGACGTCCATCTCGTCGGAGAGCTGGTCCACGTTCGAGATCGCATCGGAGAGGTGGGCGCCGTGGCCCTGGATGACGCGGTCGCGCTCGGACACCAGCTTCTCGTAGAGCGCCTTCACCTGCTTTTTGGTGAGGCCCGAGTCGGGGTGAGCCTTGGGCTCGAACTTCGGCTTCGAGCTCTTCACGCTCGCCTTTGCCTTCTTCTTGCTTGCCATCAGTGCTCCAGGCCTTCGAACTGAAGGGGGCGGATGGATGCCACAGGGGGCCTCGGATTGCAATAGCTCCCCCCGATCGCCCCCGAAGCGCAGGGGTTCCCGTTGGCCTCCCCGGGACCCTTCCGCCAAGCTGTCCCCATGGCGTGTCATCCCCGAATCCTCCCCACCGAAGGCCTGCCGTGATCGACCCTTCCATCGACTTCATCCCCCTGAAGCTCGCCTTGCTCACGGTGAGCGACACCCGGACCGAGGCCGACGACCGCTCCGGGGCCGTCCTGCGCGAGCGCGCCGAGAAGGCCGGTCACCAGGTGGTGCTCCAGCGCATCGTTCCCGACGACCGGGAGGATCTCGAGGGGTTGCTCCGGGAGCTCGTGGCCGACGCGGGGGTGCAGGTGGTCATCAGCACCGGCGGAACCGGGGTCACCGGTCGCGACATCACGCCGGAGGCCTTCGAGGCCGTCTACGAGAAGCCCATCCCGGGCTTCGGCGAGCTCTTCCGCTGGCTCAGCTTCCAGAAGATCGGCACCTCGACCATCCAGTCCCGAGCGACCGCCGGGGTGGCGGGCGGGACCTACCTCTTCGCCCTCCCGGGCTCGACCGGGGCGGTGAAGGACGGCTGGGACGAGATCCTCGTCTTCCAGCTCGACTCCCGCTTTCGGCCCTGCAATTTCGCGGAGCTGATCGGGCGGCTGGAGGAGTAGGGCTCGCTGCCCGAGCTGCTGGGCAAGGGATCTGAGCTCGCGCTTCGCGCTCGCTCAGATGTCGACCTGCATGCCCTCCACGGCGACGAAGGCCCCGTCCCACTCGGCCTTGGCCTTTTCGGCGACGTCGTCCATGAAGTCGTCGTCGTGGTAGGGGTCGTGGTGGAAGATGGCCAGCCGCTCGACGTTGGCGGCCTTGCAGAGCCGGATGCCTTCTTGCCACGTGGAGTGGCCCCAGCCGACGTGCTTGGGGAACTCCTCGTCGGTGTAGGTGCTGTCGTAAACCACCAGGTTGGCGTCCCGGATCAGCTCGAGGATGGTCTCGTCGGGCTCGCCGGGCACGTGCTCGGTGTCGGTGATGTAGACGAAGGAACGGCCGTCGGCCTCGATGCGATAGCCGGTCGCCCCATCGGGGTGTTGCAGCGGCGCGGTCTTCACCAGCACGTCGCCGACGTGGAACTCCTCACCGGCCTTGAAGTCGGTGAAGGTCAGCTCGGCCTGGAGCGCCGTGAGCGGCACCGGGAAGGTCGGCCGCGCCATCTGGCCGGCGAGCACCCGCTCGACGCCGCCGGCGTCGTAGAGGTGGCCAGCGCGGATCTCGAAGTGGTGGTCCGGCACGTAGGCCGGCGTGAAGAAGGGGAAGCCGTTGATGTGATCCCAGTGGGTGTGAGTCAGCAGGATGGTGGCCTTCTTGACCCCACGCTCGAGGAAGCTCTGGCCCAGGTTCCGGATACCGGTCCCCGCGTCGAGGATGATCGAGGTCCCGTCGACGTTGACCTCGAGGCAGCTGGTGTTCCCGCCGTAGCGAACGTGTTGGGGCGAAGGGCATGCGATCGAGCCCCGAACTCCCCAGAATTTGACCCAGAACTCCATCAGAGACGGACCTCCGGTGTGACCGGGGACTTCCACAGGTACGAGGCGGCTCTGTCAGCCATGGCGGACATGCTACCTCACAGGAGCGCCGATCCGGGAAAAACGTGTCGGATCGCCCCCCATGGTGGCCCTGTCGACTCGAAAACTCCGCATCCGGTGCTACACCGGAGCTTCCCGGTGCCCATGCGCGACGTCCAAAACGAGCCCGATGAGCGCGGCCTGCCGCTCGATGCGGTTGGCGTGGCCGGCGTGCGGCTGCCGGTCGTCGCCTTCGGCCGCCCCACCGTCGCTTCGGCGGACCTGACGGTCTCCCTGGCCGCCGACCGGCGCGGCACGCACATGAGCCGCTTGGTCGAGCTGCTCCATCAGCATCGGGAGTCCCTGAGCCTGGAAGGTCTCGCGACCCTGCTGCGCGCCGGCCGAGAGCGCCTCGACGCAGAGCGGGTCGAGGCGCGTTTCTCCCTGCCCTTCTTCGTGTCCCGATCGGCGCCGGTCAGCGGCGCGAGCGGCCTGCTCGATCTGGACGTCACCCTCGAAGGCCAGCTCGACGGCGACGCCCTCGAGCGCTGGCTCGAGGTCACCGTGCCTGTGCAGAGCCTCTGCCCCTGCTCGAAGGCGGTGAGCGACTACGGCGCCCACAACCAGCGCGGCCGCGTGATCCTGCGGATCGCGCCCATCGGCGAGGCGATCACCATCGACGCCCTCGCCGCCCTCGCCGAGGCCCAGGGCTCGGCGCCGGTCTATCCGATCATCAAGCGCGCCGACGAGCGGCACGTGACCATGCAGGCCTACGACAACCCGGTCTTCGTGGAGGACATGGCGCGCGCCGTGGCCGCCGAGCTCGACGCCCACCCGGGGGTCGGCGCCTTCCGGGTGCGGGTGATCAACGACGAAAGCATCCACAACCACCAGGCGGTGGCCGAGCTTCGCCGGGATGCGCCGTGACCCTGGCGCTCCGCTTCCGCCGCCGCTTCTCGATGGCCCACCGGCTGACGAGCGGCGCGGCCTCCAAATGCGCGACGCCCCACGGCCACGACGAATACGTCACCGTGGAGCTGGTCGCCCGGCGCCCCTCAACGCTCGACGGTGAGGCCAACATGGTCGCCGAGTTCGGGAAGGCGAAGGGCCGCTGGCACCGCTTCGTCGACGAACGCCTCGACCACGGGCTCCAGCTCTCGGCGAGCGATCCCCTGCTGGCCATCGCCCGCAAACGCTTTCCCGAGTGGCGGCTGATCGTGACCCCCGGCGACCCGACCACCGAGCTGATGACCGCGCTCCTCGCGGCCAAGTGTCAGGCCATCCTCGACGACGAACTCGAAGGGGCGCTGCGCGTGCGCCGGGTCGTTCTCGACGAGACCCCCACGAACGCGGTGGCCTTCGAGGGCGATCCCCGCGAGGTGCTACCCCCCGGCGACGGCTGGTGGTGGCGCCCCGACGAGAGCACCGCCTGAGCGCTCGGCTCTCCCCATGGGCAGCCCCGACCCTCAGCGGCCGGCGACGAGGAGCTGCGCGAGGTAGATCTGCTGGTGCCGCGGGTTCACGTGGCGCAGCCAGGGGAGCCCGTCGACGACCTCGTGGACCGAGCCGCCGAGGGCCTCGACCAGCCCGGCGAGGACCGTCGCGTCCGGCGAGCCGAGGCCCGGATCCGGGGTGGTCAGCAGCAGCCGGCCCCCGGCGCTCAAGGCGTCGAGACAGCGCTCGAGAAAGAAGGCGGGGTCGTCCACCAGATCGACCACGTTCATGGCGATGACCCGGTCGAAGGCGCGGCGGGCGAGCGGGAGCGCGTCGCCCTCGGCGACGGCCAGCAGGGGCGCCGGGAGGCCGGCGCGGGTCACCATCGAGCGCGCCCGGACCAGCGTCCGCGGGACCTTGTCCACGAGCACCAGCTGCTCGGCGAGGGCGGCGAGGCTCGGGCTCAGGAGACCGGCGCCGGGGCCGATCTCGGCGACCCGCTCGAAGGCGCCCTCCGGGCCGCCCAGGCGGGAGCGCAGCGCGGCCAGTGGCCCGTGGTCGCGCGCGAGGGCGTCGAGCTCGGTGAGCGCGGCGCTGGCCGGACCGGCCGGCGCGGCCGGTGCCGCGATCCCCTCCTCACGGCCGGTCACGTCCTCCCGGAGCGGCTCCGGCTCGGCCCGATGCTCTCGGTGCGCGGCTTCGATGCGCCCGAGGGCCGACGGTGACACGGCCTGCGCTTCCGCCAGCGCGGCGAGGAAGGCATCGCGATGGCGCGAGAGGCTCCGGTCGGCCCCGGGCACGAGGACCAGAAAGGGACCGAGACGCGGGAAGCTCTCCTCGTCTTCGGTGCACTCGAGGCCGTCGGAGGTCTGCCGGAGCGGCGCGCGGCACGTAGGGCAGACGAAGAGGTCGATCACACCGGGGTGCTAGCACGGCCGCCCCCCGTCGCACGAAGACGCCCTCAGAAGACGCCGGGCAGGAGCCGGTAGGGGACGGCGCGTGCGTAGCTCCGGTAGGCGGGGTCGGCGCGGAGCAGCCGTTCCTCGGCGAGCACCCGCGCGACCTGCAGCGCCGCGGCGACCCCGCCGACGGCCCAGGCGACGGCGCCACCGGGGCTGAGCGCCGCGAGGAGCATCAGCAGCTCGCAGGCGTAGGCCGGATGGCGCAGCAGCCGGTAGGGCCCGCGGGAGACCACCGGCCGCCGGGCGGGCAACACGGCGAAGCTCCGGCCGAGTGTGCCGAGGGAGACCGCCGTGCCGAGCGCACCGACCACGAAGGCCGCCTCAGCCAGCGGCGACCAGGGCCCTTCGACCGCCGCCATGGCGACGGCCGCCGCCACCACTGCTGCCGCGCCGAGGAGCAGCGGCAGCCGCGGCCCGCCCCGGACCGGCACTCGCCTGAGAAAGAGGGCGGCGACCACGAGGTTCAGCAGGACCAGCGCTCCGTCCATCCAGACCGAGCGAGCCCCCGCCCCGAGGTGAAGCGCGAGGTCGACCGCCCAGCCGAGGGCAGTCGCGGCCAAGAGCCCATCGAGCCACTTGTCGTTCACGCGCATCGGGCGCGGATCAGTAGAAGGTCAGGTTCCAGTCGAAGACGTGCGAAAGCACGTTCAACAGCACGATCGCTCCGATGAAGACCACGATCCCGATCCAATTTCTCCCACCACCCTCGGCCATGTTGGCTCTCCTTTCGCCGGGCTCACCCCGACCGTACGTCACAGGATGCCCGAACGGCTCCCGGGGAACAACGGCGCCCCTACCCGCCCGGGGGGCGATTCCGTTACGCTGTGAGGGACCGTCGCCCCGGAGGCCCCCGTGAAGTCCATCCTCATCGTCGAAGACGACCCGCTGAACGCGAAGCTCCTGACGAACCTCTTCGAAGCCCACGGCTACCGCACGCGCCTGGCGAAGACCGGCGCAGAGGGCGTGGACGCCTTCGGCGAAGAGACACCGGATCTGATGCTCGTCGACGTGCAGCTGCCCCGGAAGAACGGCTTCGAGGTCTGCTTCGAGGTCAAGCGGAGCACCGCCGGCAAGCAGACCCCCGTGCTGCTCATGAGCGCCGTCTACACCGACGAGGAGCACGCCACCCGCTACTCGAAGGAGCTATCGGCAGACGGCTATTTCATGAAGCCCTTCGACATGAACGTGTTGCTCGAGCGCGTCCAGAAGCTGATCGGCCGGCCGGCTCCTTGAGGCGACCCCGCTGGCTCGCGGAGATCGACAAGCCCGCCAACCGGGAAAAGCTCCGGCTGAGCATATGGAGCGGCTACGCCGTCCTGGCCATGTTGGCGCTCCTCGCCTTCGTCGCCGGCGAGCTCGGCGTCGTGCCCCACACGCCGGGCATCTACGCGCTCATCGGCGTGAAGGTGCTGGCCAACACGCTGGCCTGGATCGCCTACGCGAGCGACCGGCGGGTGCTCGCCTTCGCGGCTCTGAACACCGTCGCCGACCTCGTCTGCCTGACCGGGGCCATCTACTACACCGGCGGACCGCTGAGCCCGCTCTTCGTGACCTACGTCATCGAGATCACGGTCTTCGCCTTCTTCACCAACCGCATCGCCACCACCCTCGTGGCCAGTGTGAGCTTCGGTCTCTACGCGCTGATGCTCGGGCTGGTCTACACCGGCGTGCTCCCGGTGCAGCAGCCGCCGGCCGCGGAGCTGGATGCGATCACCCTGCCCCGCTTCGGGCTGATGCTGGCCTATGCCGCCTTCGTGCTCGGCGCGACGACCTGGTTCACCACCGGCGTGCTCGCCGCCCTCGAGCGCGAGCGCCGAGCGCTGCAGCGGCGCACCGAGGAGCTCATCGAGGCGGGGCAGCAGAAGAGCCACTTCATGGCCAACGTGACCCACGAGCTGCGCACACCCATCCACGGCATCACCGGCCTCACCGATCTCCTCGAGGCCGAAATCTACGGACCGGTCACCGACGAGCAGCGAGGCGCGCACCAAGACATTCGTGGAAGTGCCAAGGCCCTGCTGCGCATGGTCGATGACCTCCTATCGCTGAGCCGCGCCGAGGTGGGCAAGCTCGAGCTGCAGACCGCGCCGGTGGAGGTGCAGCCGCTGGTCGAAGCGGTGACCAGCTCGGTTGGCTGGATGGTGGGCACCAAGGCCCTCGAGCTGAGCAGCGAGGTCGCTCCGGAGGCGCGCTCGCTGATCACCGACCGCGGGCGCCTCAGCCAGATCCTGGTGAACCTCCTCTCCAACGCGGTGAAGTTCACCCCCGAGGGCGGCCGCGTACGTCTCGCCGTTCGCAGCGAGGGCGAGGAGCTCAGCTTCGCGGTCTCGGACACTGGCATCGGCATCGCGCCCGAAGACCAGGCCGCGATCTTCGAACCCTTTCGCCAGGTCGATGGAGGCGACGAGCGCCAGTATGGGGGTGTCGGTCTCGGCCTCTCGCTGGTGACCCGGCTGGTGGCGCTCCTCGGCGGCACCCTGCGCCTCGAGAGCGCGCTCGACGAAGGGAGCACCTTCGAGGTGGTGCTCCCGCGGGTCCATCCGGATCACGGTGAGACCACGGCAGGGGAGCGTGGCGCACCGTAATGGCGGGACAGGGCTGACGACCCCAAAACGAGGGTAGTCCCCGTCGGCATGAGCACGCCCCCCATCACCGATACGAATCCGCCGCCCGCTCCGAGCGGTGGCACTCGACCGCTGGCCGGTCGCGTGGTGCTGGTCGTGGAGGATCTGGCCGACTCCCTCACCCTCATGGCGCAGCTCCTCGAGCTCGCCGGCGCCCAGGTCTACGAAGCACACGACGCCGAAGGCGCCCTCCGGCTCCTCGACGAAGGCCTCGAGCCGGACCTGGTGGTGAGCGACATCGGCATGCCCGGCATGAATGGCTACGAGCTGATGGAGACCATCCGCGCGCGGCCGCTGACGCACCAGCCTCCGGCCATCGCCCTCACCGCCTATGCGCGCCGTGACGATCGGCTCCGCGCCCTGCGCGCCGGCTTCCAGGCGCACCTCTCGAAGCCCGCGGACACCGAGATCATGCTCGCGACGCTGGCCTCGCTCGCGGCCCTCCTTCGCGGTTAGGATCGGCCCGTGGTTCCCATCGCGGGCATGAGCGGCAACGAGATCTTCTGCCTCGCGCAGAAGGGTCTCGGCCCCGGCGAGATCGTCGTCGGCAACAGCGTCTACTCGATGGGCCTCGCCGGCGCGATCGGCTCCTTCGGTCGCTCGGTGGCCGGCGGCGAGATCACCCAGATCACCTCGATGATCAACGAGGGTCGCCACGCGGCCATCGCGCGCATGGAGGAGGAGGCGAAGGGAGACGGGGCCATCGGCGTGACCGGCGTCGCCAGCCGGCTCGGTCGCATGGCCGGCTTCACCGAGTTCCTCGCCCAGGGTACCGGCGTTCACTCCCTCGTTCCGGGAGCTGATGCAGCCCCCACCCTGGCTCCGCTCACGACGATCGCGCGGAGCGAGGCCCCGAGCCCGGACCCGCACCGCCCGGCCGACAGCTTCTTCAGCGCGGCCGCGTCAGGCATCGGCCTCTGGTCCCAGCTCGACCTCGGCTACCGACCGGTGCGCTTCGCCCTCGGCAACGTCGCCTACGCCCTCGGCCTCGGCCGGGGGATCGTGGGCTCCTTCCGCACCCTGGCCCGGGGCGAGGTGAAGGAGTTCTCGGCCATGTATAACGAGATCCGACACACCGCGCTGCGACGGCTGATGGACGACGCCTCCCGGCAGGGAGCCAACGCGGTCGTCGACCTCCGGCTGCAGATGCTCCCCTACGGACCGGGCACGGTGGAGCTGCTCCTCACCGGGACCGCCAGCCACCAGCCGCGCTTGCCGCAGGGGCAGGTGGTGACCAGCGAGCTCACGGGCGAGGAGCTGTGGAACCTGGCCGCCCTCGGCTACGCGCCCCGGCAACTGGTGATGGCCACCAGCGTCTACTCGCTCGGAGTCGCCGCCGGCCTCGGCGCGCTGGTGAAGGGTGTGAAGCGCGGCGAGCTGCCGGAGGTCACCCAGATGGTCTACGAGGCACGGGAGAATTGCGTCGAGCTGCTCCGGAGCGAGGCCGAGGCCATCGGCGCCGAGCGGGTGGTGAGCACGCGGCTGACCATTCGGGAGATCGGCCAGGGGATGGTCGAGCTCGTGGCCGTCGGCACGGCGGTGCGGCGCGCGCCGCCGGAGCTCGAAGCGGAGACCGAGACGCTGATCCCGCAGGCGGTCATCAGCGACCGGCGCAGCACCGACGATGGCGAGTCGGTGACCACCCTCGCCAACCAGCAGGTCGCCTTCCGGGCGGCCCTCGGGCGGCGCACGAGCAACGCCACCGGCATCGCCATCGTGTTGGTCTTCGTGCTCGTCAGCCTCTGCATCGGCTGCGGCATCGCCTTCGCGGCGATCTTCGGCGACTGATCAGACGAGCACGAGGAGGAGCAGCATCGCGCCGAGGACGGCGAGGGTGACCTCGCCGAGGGCCGAGTCCAGCTCCCGCGGGGGCGGCGGCCGATCGGGTCGACGCAGGAGCTCTCCCGAGATCCGCGGCTCCGGTGCGGGCGGGCGCGAGGCCGTGTGGGCGAGACCGCCCTGGATGAGTCTCAGATGCATCGTGTCACACGTCTGTAACATACGTGGATCGGGGTTGTCACGTAGACGGCGAGCGCGATTCGCCGAAATCGCGGGTGTCCGCGCCGGCCCCCGCGCCCTAAGATGTCGAAATGAGCGGGCCGAAGAAGCTGCAGGAGGCGCTGAGAAAGGCGGCCGCGGAGACCTGGAAGGCGCTCTGCGAGGAGCACGGGGACGAGGGTCTCTACGCCTTCGGCTTCTACGTGACCCGCGACGTGCTCTTCGTCGGCCCCACCGCGGCTTCCGAGGCGGGCCTTCGCTCACTGGCCGAAGAAGGCGCGCCCGCCGAACGCTGGGCGCTGAAGCGCTCGCCGCTGCACCTCCGGGGCGAGGAGCGCTTCGAGCGGGTGCAGACGCTCCTCGGCGAGCGGCCCGACCCCTACGAGCTCGAGGGCGAGGCCTTCGACGAAGAGATCCGCACCCGCCTCGAGGCCTGCTTCGGTGCGCTGAAAGCCCTCGACGACGAAGGCTTCTTCGGCACGGGCCAAGCGCGGCACCGCCTGGTGCTCAACGTCTTCTCGGCGGACGAGTCGGACCGACAGCGGCTCGAGAACGCCGAGCGCCTGAACCCGCCGGAAGCGCTGAAGGCGCTCGAGCCCGAGCTGCACATCCGCGAGCCCACCGGCGAGCCGACCCTGCTCGGTAGCGAGCCGGTGCTCCAAGTCGGAGCCATCGCCACGCGCGAGGGCCACCTGGTCGCCGCGGGCACGAGCGGCGAGCTGATC
>JGI12109J20283_10179779_pt1 | contig 11050 bp, 9 predicted proteins | sample ElkSlonscriptome_12_FD_20283 | JGI IMG/M metagenome (IMG submission 20283) | reverse complement strand
CACCCGCGGGCACCAGCCAACGGTCGTAGGCGACGATCACGCCGATCGTGGCTGCCACGAGCATCCACAACAGCGTGCCGGCCACGTTGAAGTGCTCGCGTAGCTCGGCCGAGCCCACAAAGCCGATCACCCCACCGGGCAGGTCCGGCAGACGCGCGGTCCCAGGAAACAGCAGCGATTGCACTCCAGCGCCAGCGACGGCGATGATGAGCACCCCCACGATGCGAAGGAGCGGGTGATCAACCCGAGCCCCGCCGAAGTGCAGCCCGATGAGCACCGCCAGCCCGGCCAGGAAGGCCCACGCGCCCAGCCCCAACGTGTAGTACGACCAGTAGGCGATGAGCGCACCGATGCCGCCCATCCAGTTCGCCGCGGGCTCATTGGGAGGCCACGCGGCAAAGCCTGGGGCGTCGGCAGCATTGAAGCCGATCAGGCTCCCGGCCACGAACAGCCACAGCGCCGCGACAATCAGCCACGCCACCCAACGCAACACCGGAGCCAGCGAGGCCCCCTCATCATCCGTGACCCGAGATGCCATGGACCAACGGTATCGGCTCGCCGGCCTGAAGCCCGGCAAGAATGGCGCAAGCTCTATGCCGCCTTCGTCGGGCTCGAGCCCCCTCGCCCACGTTCCTCCCCTGCCACGCCACCCTCGGGCGAGCCCGCGTCATCGGCTCTTGCGGCGTTCTCGTCGGCGGCCTCAGCAACAGCGGCGTCGACAGCGGGGTCGACCCATTCTCCATTCACCATGCGGGCAATTGAGAGCGGATTGCTCAGACGAAGCGCCTTGGGCAGCACCGCCTCGGGAGCATTCTGATACGAAACCTCTCGGAGCCATCGCTCGGCGGCATCTGGACCGACGGCCGAGTACGGATTGCCCATGGAAGCCGGATAGGGGCCGCCGTGTACCAGCGAGTTGCACAACTCCAAGCCGGTCGGCGTGGCATTGAACACCATGCGGCCCACGCGATGCTCCAGCGTTGCGGCAAGCCTCCGGCCGATGTTCCCGTCCGTGACGCCCATCCAGATCGAACCAGTCACGGCTCCGCCCACGGCGGCCGCGGCGGAGAGCAACTGCGCCGCGTCATCGGCCACGACCAGCAGCATCGATGGCCCGAATACCTCCTCGTGCAGCAGGCGCTCTCGCACGAACGTGTCGGCCGTGCAACGCATGAGACAGCCCGGCACCGGCGGGGCAGCCTCCGACTCGGACTCGAACGCGTGGAAACTCCCACCCTCCAGCCGCACGCCCTTGGTCTCCAGACATCGCTCGACCGAATTGAGGTATCGCCGTGCATGCGGTCGACTGCGTAAGAGCGCCGCGGGTATCTGATCAAACAGCGACGCAAGCTGCCGGACAAACACCTCCCCCTCCGCCCCGCGTTGCACTACCACGACGCTCGGTCGAGTGCAGGTCTGACCACCCACGTTCGTGCACGACTGGAACAGCCGCTCGGCAACCGTGCCGCCGTTGGTCTCCAGCGCGCCCGGCAGCACGAACACGGGATTGATCGTGCCAATATTCGCCGAGAACATCGTGCCAGGAGCGCAGTTCGCGATCATTCCCGCGATCGCGTCGGCCCCCTGGCGCGAGCCCGTAAACGCCACGCCACGTACACACGGATGCTCCACGAGCGTGCGCACTACGTCTTCCTGGCCGGGCTCGTCCGCGTGCAGCAGCGTGATCAGGCCCGGAGGCGCGCCGGCAGACTGGCCCACATCCATCGCAAGCTTCGCCACCATCGCATCGGTCAGTGGATGGCCGGGATGGCTCTTGCAGATGATCGGACACCCCGCCGCGAGCGCCGAGGCGGCGTCCGCCCCCAAGGCACCTCCCGTCAATGGTTGGTTCGCAGGCCCGAGCACGAGCACGGGACCAACTCCGCGACGGGCTCGACGCAGGTCAGGCTTCGGCAAAGGCCGGCGGCTGGGTTCGGCCGTGTCGATTCGTGTGCGATCGAGCCGGCGCTCGCGGACAACGCCGGCGAACATGCGCAGCGTCTGCATGAGCCGCTCGCGCTCGGCGATGATGCGAACCGTGCTGAACCCACTCTCTTTGGCGGCCAGTTTCACCAGATCGTCGCCCAACCCGTGGATGCCGTCGGCGATGCGTTCCAAGATTCTCGCATGCTGCTCGGCGTCCAACTCGAGCATGCCGTGAAAGGCCACCCATGCAGCCTGTGCGGCGGCCGAAACGTCCTCGATCGACGCGACCTCGATAGCGGGCTCGACCGGGCTACCCGACGCCGGGTGCACAGCCTTGAACGTACGCCGGGGCACCCCGTTTCCCTGCTCAAACGCCTTCGGAACCATCGCCCGTGCCAAAGGCACGCTGCGCCTTGTGGAAGACGTTCCAGCAGCATCCTGCCCGGCCGTAGGAATAGGTTCAGACGAAGCCACATCCGAGAATCGGCGTTTGGTGAGCCAGGCTTCACTTGCAAGGCCCCGATAATCTGCTTACGAATCATTGAAAGCGGCCTCGCCGAATGGCGAGGCTGCAAGTGAATCAGGAGAGCTTTGGGGGCCGGGCGTCTTAGCGGCGACGACGGGCCGCGACCAGACCGCCCAAACCAACCAGAGCCAGCGAGGCCGGTGCCGGAATGACCTGGATCCGACCGGCGCCCTCGAGGACCGTGCTGGTCACATCGCTGCTCAGGCCAGTCTCGTCGAGGTACAGGTTGTAACGACCGGTCTCAGTAGCCAGGTCGACGGTACGAGCGGTGAAGTCGGTGGTGCTCCACGTACCGGTCCAGATCAGGATCGGGTCGCTCTGGTCGGCCATGACGCCGCCGGGAGGGAACTGGAGCTGGCCGGTAACGATGTCGACAACGTCGCCGTCGGTCGCGGTGCCGCCATCCTGACCGGGGTCCGTGAAGGCCGAAGCCGGGCCAGAGAAGTCGCCACTCATGTCGCCACGAAGGGACCACTCGGCGGCCGCAAAGGCGTAGAACAGGTCGGAATCCCAATCGGCGTACACCTCAACGGTGGTCGAAGGGTTGGTCGGGCTCACGGGATTGCTCACGCGAATCTCGTACGTGTTCGGCGTAACGCTCGCGGAGGCCATGGTGGCCAAGCCGAGCGCCGTGCCAGCAATGGCAGCGATCTTGAGTTGAGTCATATCTCGTCTCTCCTGAAGACGTGGGAACGGAAATCTCTCCTACGTGGTGAAAGATACCACAAAATGGTGGGTCAGATCAAGGCTTTTTCGAGAATGCAAGTAAAAAGGCCAAAAATACTGACATTATCCGGATCTTCAGAGGAACCCGTATAAGCCGCAGTTCCGGATCGCTGTCCTCTCGCGCTCGACCTGGGCTATGCTCGGCCAGATGCCGTCCAAGATCCGATCATTCTTGATGCGAGGGGTTGAAGCGGATCCCTGTGAGGTCGAAGTTGACCTCGATGATGCCGCCCTCGCCAAGGAAACCATCGTCGGGCTGCCCGATGCGGCGATTCGCGAGTCCATCGAACGCGTGCGGGCGGCGATGACCAACACGGGCTATCAATTTCCGAACGGCCGGCTGGTCATCAACCTCGCACCCGCCCACGTCCGAAAAGAAGGCCCGATCTACGACTTGCCCATCGCCGTCGCCCTGCTGCATGCCACCGGCGTCATTAGAGACCACCGTCCAGACGATTCGCCCCCAAGGCTGCATCGGTGCATGATGGCGGGCGAGCTCGCCCTCGACGGCCGGATTCGGCCCGTTCGCGGCATCATCGCGATGGCCGACCTCGCCCGGCAGGAGGGGCTCGATGCCGTGCTCGTGCCCGCTGAGAATGCGGCAGAGGCCGCCGTTGCCGGGCCGACCACGTACGGCGTGCGCACCTTGGCCGAGGTGGTCGGCCTGCTCAACGGTGTGCTCGAGCTCGAACCCCACCCACCGCCAGATCTCACAGCCATGCTTCAGGCCGCCGAGTCGCCCATCGATTTTGCCGAGGTCAGGGGGCAAGAGGCCGTCAAGCGAGCAATCGTCGTCGCAGCTGCGGGCGGACACAACGTGATCATGCTGGGCCCCGCTGGCACCGGAAAAACCATGATGGCCCGGGCCCTGCCGGGGGTCTTGCCTCCCATGAGCAGCGCCGAGGCCATCGAGACCACCCGTATCCACTCGGCCGCGGGTGAGCTCCCGGCCGGCGAGGGCCTCGTCTCTAGACGTCCGGTGCGCACGCCCCACCACACGGCGTCGGCCGCATCCATCGTCGGTGGCGGAGCCGTGCCCAGGCCCGGCGAGGTCTCGCTGGCCACGCACGGCATCCTCTTCATGGACGAGCTGCCCGAGTTTCCTCGGGCAGTTCTTGAGACCCTGCGCCAGCCGCTCGAAGATCACGTGGTGACGATCTCCCGTTCTCGCGGCACGGTGCGCTTCCCGGCCAACTTCCTTTTTGTCGCGGCGATGAACCCCGCGCCCGGGGGCTCGGCAGGCCCGGGCGCCGCCAGCCAAAAGGCGGCCGAGCGATATCGCGCCAGGATCAGCGGCCCATTGCTGGATCGCATCGATATTCACGTCGAGGCGCCGGCCGTGCCATGGAAGGATCTTTCGTCCACGCAAGACACGAACAGCACATCTTCGGCCACCATGCGTGATCGCGTGCTGAGGGCTCGAACCGTCCAGGCCAAGCGCCAGGGTGAAGGCGCATTGAACGGCCGCCTGCGCGGCAAGGAGCTCGACGCGCTCGCGCCAATGAGCGAGCCGGCCCGAAGCCTGCTCGGGCAGGCGATCGCCGAACTCGGGCTCTCGGCCCGAGCCTACGACAAGGTCCGTCGGGTCGCCCGCACCGTGGCCGATCTCGAGGATGTCGAAGAGCTCGACGTCCAGCACATCGCCGAGGCCGTCCAGTACCGGTTGCTCGATCGCGGCTGAATTGCCCCCGTGCGAGCGGCTAGGCGACGAATCGACGCCCGGTCGGTATCATCGGGTCTTGCGATCCGGGCCAACGTGTCCGAGCTGGGCCCTGCTCGCATCCCTCTTCTTGTGGAGACCTTTGCTCATGATCGATATCGACCGGCTTCGCCAACTCGTGGATCTGATGGTGGAGCACGACCTGACCGAGGTCGACGTAAGCGATGAAGACCAATCGATCACGATCAAGCGCGGCACGGGCGGAGGCTTCCAGTTCTCGCCCCAGCCGATGCAGGCGACTGCCCCCGCGTCTGCCCCGAACGCCCCGGCCCAAGACGCCCAGGCGACCGCAGCACCGGCAGCCGACGAGGGACTGGTTCCCATTGAATCGCCCATGGTCGGCACGTTCTACTCCGCTCCAGATCCCGATTCGCCGCCCTTCGCGGCGGTGGGCGCGTCGATCTCGCCGGATTCAGTCGTGTGCCTGGTCGAGGCCATGAAGGTCTTCAACGAGATCAAGGCCGAAACCACCGGCACCATCGAGCGAATGTGCGTCAAGAGCGGCGACGCGGTCGAATTCGGCCAGCCACTGTTTATGGTGAGGCCCGCCTGACGCATGTTCCGCCGAATCCTGATCGCAAATCGTGGCGAGATCGCTCTTCGCATCATCCGTGCCTGCCGAGAGCTGGGCATCGAGGCGGTGTGCGTCTATTCAAAGGCCGACAAGGACGCGCCCTACCTACGACTGGCCGACCGAGCAATCTGCATCGGCGCGGGCCCAAGCAAGGACAGCTACCTCAACATCCCCAGGATCATCGCGGCCGCCGAGGTGAGCGACGCCGATGCGATCCACCCCGGCTACGGCTTTCTCTCGGAGCGCGCCGACTTCGCCCAGATCTGCCGTGACTGCAAGATCGAGTTCATCGGTCCCAGTCCAGAGGCCATGGGCCAACTCGGCGACAAGGTGCAAGCCAAGCGCGCCGCCAAGGCCGCCAAGGTGCCCATCTTCCCCGGCTCCGAGGGCGCCATCGAGGAAGAGGACGAGGCCGTCGAGGTCGCACGCGAGATCGGCTTCCCCGTGATCATCAAGGCCGCGGCGGGTGGTGGTGGTCGCGGCATGCGCGTCTGCCACAACGAGGCCACGCTCCGCCAGAACATCAAGAAGGCCCAGCAAGAGGCCTTAGCCGCGTTCGGCGACGGCAGCGTCTTCATCGAGAAGTTCCTCGAGCACGCGCGGCACGTCGAGGTGCAGGTGCTCGGCGACAAGCACGGCAATTCGATCCACCTCTTCGAACGCGACTGCTCGATGCAGCGACGCCACCAAAAGCTCATCGAGGAGGCGCCCGCGCCGGGCGTTGATCGCAAGAAGGTCGCCTCGGTCTGCGAGAACGCCGCCAAGCTCATACGCAACACCGGATACGCCGGAGCCGCCACGGTCGAGTTCTTGATGGACGACGAGCAAAACTTCTACATGCTCGAGGTCAACACCCGCGTCCAGGTCGAGCATCCGGTCACCGAGATGATCACCGGCGTGGACATCGTCAAGAACTCCATCCTGATTGCCGCAGGCGAGAAGCTTGGCCTGCGGCAGAAGGAAATCTCGATCAACGGCCACGCGATGGAGTGCCGCATCAACGCCGAGGATCCGGCCCGAAACTTTATGCCCAGCCCCGGGCGGGTCGACACCTGGGAGATGCCCGGCGGCCCCGGTATCCGTATGGACACCCATGTGGTGCCCGGATACATGGTGCCCCCAACCTACGACTCGATGATCGGCAAGCTCATCGCCCACGCCGACGACCGCGAAGCATGCATCACCCGTATGGCCCGCGCCCTGCGCGAGTTCCAAGTCGGGCCGATCAAGACGGTGATTCCGCTCCACCTGCGGCTACTCGAGCACAGCGCCTTCCGGGACGACGCCGTCGACATCCACTACCTCGAGCGGGCGCTCAAGCAAGACCTGCTCGCGTCGCCGGCATAATCGACAATTGGCCGATAATTATCCCTTCTAGAAACCTAAAACGGACCTACGCCAGTCCGAAAGACAGAATTCTTGCCATTTCAGTGCAGAATCTCTCGCATTTGAGTTGGAATCTCGGTACTGTTTACGGTGAGAGAGAGTTCGGATCGTACGAATTCTCGCTGCTTGCTCGTGAGGGCCATCTCCGGGTGGCCGTTTGTACCCAGGATGAGGGATAAGACATGCGTAACACGATGACTGTTTTGGCTTTGGCCGGTGCTGCTTCCATGGCTGCTGCCCAGAGCACAGTTTACTTCTCGGACTTCGAGGCTGATGGTGGCGGCTGGGCCGCCAGCGGCGTGAACGGCGACTGGGAGCGTGGGAGCCCGACCGGCGTTGTCGGCAGCGACATCGGCGGCTCTGGCGGCCCCGAGCCCACCGGTGGCTTCTCGGGCGACTTCGTGTGGGGCACCGTTATCGGCGGCCTGCACGGCGTGGGCAGCGACGAGCAGCTCAGCCAGAACTTCGACTTCAGCGGCCTGACCGACATCACCCTCTCCTTCCAGGAGTGGATCGACACCGGCAGCTCGACGTTCGACATGGCTTCGGTCATCGTCAACGGCGACGAGCTCTACCTCAGCGACGGCGGACCCACGCAGTGGCGTGAGGTTTCCCTGGACCTGGACGCCTACGCGGGCCTCAGCAGCGTCGATGTCACCTTCAACTTCACCTCGACCACCGTCGTCGAGCGCATGGGTTGGTACATCGACGACGTCGAGATCACCGCCGTTCCTGCCCCGGCCAGCCTCGCGCTGCTGGGCCTCGGTGGCCTAGCCGCCGCCCGTCGCCGCCGCTAATCCGGCTTCGACGAACCACGCAATTGCAAACCCGGCTTTCGCAGCCGGGTTTTTTTCTGCGCTCATCTCCGATAGCCATGCGTCCAGCGAGCGGGCGTCAGAGGTCGCTTCGGTGCTCCAGCAGCTTCTCGATGCGGTGCAGGCTGGCGCGGATGTCACCGAGCACCTCCGCCGATCCGGAGCCGTCCAGGACCGGCGCAGCGTGTAGCTGGTCGGCGGGCGGTGTCGATCGCCCCTTGCCCTCCGACAATGCGTCGCGCTGGTCGAGCACGGCCTCGCGAAAGCCCGGGGCGTCGACGATGCCGATCATGCTCACGAGATGGCCGCCCGGGCCCGAGCTCTGACCCGCGGTCTCGACCTTGAAGCCGTGGAGGCCCATTGCCCGCATGATCGGTCCTTGGACCATCTGCAGGTCGGTGATCTTTTCGAGCGGAATCGTGCTCTCCACGCGGCTGATCCAGCCCTTGCGGATCTCCAGCGAGCGCTCGGTGAGCGTGCAGCTCATGCGTTCGATGTACTTGTCGATGAAGTACCGGCCCACGAAGAAGTACACGATCGCCAGCGGAATGGTCACGATGAGCACGACGAACAAGATCGTGCCCGTGAGCAGGTGGTAGCTGGCGAGCTTCGGATCGAAGCTGGCTTCTCGCAAGACATGATGACGGCTCGAAGTATCGCTCATGCCGTCAGGATACGCCCCAAAGGGCTTCCCTAGGGGCTCAGATACGCCTGATTGCCATCAGCTCGTCTGCACGGTGCCCTGAACAGGCCGATCCTCGCGGGCCATCGGGTCGCTCGGGGCGTGGTCCACGCGCTCGCCCGGCAACGGGTTGAAGCGCGAGCCGAGCATCGGGATCTTCTTGTTGGGGTTGTACGCCGGCAGGCGCTGCACCACGAACCACAGGCCGGCGGCCAGCACTAGGTTGCCGCCGAACATCATCACCACGTGGGCGAAGCCCTGCGGAATGCCGAAGTAGACCGCCACGCTCGTGAGCACCAGCACGACCAACGCGAGCGGGATCATGCCCTGCCACGCCGTGCTCATGACCTGGTCGTACCGCAGGCGGGGGATCGTCCAGCGGATCAGCATGATTAGGAAGACCAGCAACGCGACCTTGCCGAAGTAGATGCCCAGCTTGGCCAGCACGGCGAGTATGCCGGTGGCCTCGGTCGTTGTCAGGGGGTCGCCTATGCCAGGAATCGGCGACAGGGTGAAGCCACCGAGGAAGAGCAGCGCGAAGAACGCCGCCGAGATGCCCACGTGGCTGTACTCGGCCAGGAAGAACAACGCGAACCGCATCGAGTTGTACTCGGTGTGGTAGCCGCCCACCAGCTCGCTCTCGGCCTCGGCGTTGTCGAACGGGGCGCGGTTGGCCTCGGCGAGCATGGCGATGAAGAAGATCAGGGCCGCGATGGGCTGGCTGGCGATAAGCCAGCCGTTGGTCTCCTGGTAGCGGATGATGTCCATCGGCAGCAGGCTGCCGACCATCACCAGCACGCACAGCAGGCTGATGCCCAGGGGCAGTTCGTAGGCCAGCATCTGGGCCGTGGCCCGCAGGCCGCCCAGGAACGAGTACTTGTTGTTGCTGGCCCATCCGCCCAGCGTGATGCCATAGACGCCCAGGGAGGCGATGGCGATCATGTAGATGACCCCCGCGTTCACAGGCAGGGCGGCGATCTGCACCGGCCCGCCCTCGATGGTCAGGTTCAGCAGCGGAATCGTGAACGTTGGGCAGTCCCACACGCCGCCCCAGGGGATGATCGCGAAGCCGATGAGCGCGGGGATGACCACGATGCCCGGGGCCAGCGTGAACAGGATCTTGTCCACCTTGCCGGGGGTGTAGTCCTCCTTGAGCATGAACTTGATGCCGTCGGCCAGCGGCTGGCCCAGGCCCCACAGGCCCTTGAGGAAGCCCAGAAAGGGGAGCCCCAGGTCGAAGCCCGTGCGGTTGGGCCCGATGCGGTCCTGGATGTAGGCCGAGATCTTTCGCTCGGCGTACGTGAAGTACCCGGCGCCGGCCAGCAGCACGTGGACGATGATCGCGTACACGGCGACGCTGACGATGAGCTGGGCGGTGACGAAGCTGAGCAAATCGGCCATAGGGCCGATCGTAGACGCCTGTTAGCCCGAAACTAGCCGGGAATCGCATCTACCTTGGCCGCGCCGCTCGCTGCGCCAGCGGGCATGTCCTTGCCCACGGCGATGCCCAAATCGAGCCGAGCCGCGTGCGTCAGATGGGCCACGTCGGGACGTGGGCCGGGACGCTTCATGTTCTCATACACCGGCGCCATGGCCTCGATGGTGGCCCGGAAGGCCGCCTCGCTGAGCCCACGCGGGGTCTCGCCCTGGCACGACTCGTTCGTCCGCAGCACGGCCGTGTTGTCGCTCACCCCGATGAGTTCGTACGCCCCGCGCTCGACCCACTCGTCGATCGCCGGCTTCACCGGCACGTCGGTGTTGCTGTAGTCGTGGCACATGACCGCGGTGCCGGGAACGAGCCAACGGCTAAGGCTCTCCAAGTCGGCCCAGACGCCCTCGAACTCGTGGCTGCCGTCGACGAAGACCATCGTGGGCACGATGGGGATCTCGGCGAGAAACTGCCGAAGGTCGCCGATGTACATCAGCGCTCGGTCGGCCAGCCCCTGGGCCCGCAGGGTGCCCATCGTCCTGCTGTACGCGTTCAGATCGGGATCGACTCCGAAGAACTGCGGTGCCGGCCCACCGTGGGCCTTCTGAGCGGCCAACGCCCCGCGCAGCTCGACGGTAGCCGAGCGACCGCCGAAGACGCCGACCTCGAGGATGACCGCCCCCGAGAAGTACGCCGCCTCATAGAGCTTGAGGCTATCTCCGGGGTCCTGCCAGCCGGGCAGCTCCTTGGTGGCCTCATAGATGCCCTGGTGCTCTTCGTTGATGAAGCCGCTCGGCCCGGCGAGTTGGTCGACACCAGGCCAACTTGGGGCGTAGTGGTTGTCGGTAGGGTTGCGGCTGATGGTGGGCTTTTCAAATCGCATGGTGGAGCTCCGTGCGGGCTGTCGCAATGCCTCAAGTCTACCAGTTCAGGTCGGTCTCATAGCCGGTGTCGACCAGCACCTGCCCGAACTTCTCCTTGAACGCGCCCTTTACACGGTCGGAGAAATGGTTCTTCCAGTCGCCGGCAACACCCTTGCGATGATGAGCGTCGACTTTCTCTTCGCCGGGTTTACGCCCCGTCCGCTTGTGGAAGGACTCGGCGTCGATTGCCGCACGCCGCTTTTCTGGATCCGCGGCAAATCCTGCATAGTCAAAGATGCGATTAAACTGCGCGTGCTCATCCGAGATCAGATCTTCATAGCGAACTAGGAGCATGGACTGCTCAGGCAGTCGAAGCCACGTCTGTTGTATATTGGCAAACGCC
>JGI12109J20283_10161680_pt1 | contig 11050 bp, 8 predicted proteins | sample ElkSlonscriptome_12_FD_20283 | JGI IMG/M metagenome (IMG submission 20283) | reverse complement strand
GCATTTGTATTTGTTCGAGATAGCAGCGAAAACTGGACTCAGCAGGCGTATCTGAAGGCGTCAAATACGGGCACTAGTGATCAATTCGGATTCAGTGTGGCGATATCTGGCGACACCATTGTTGTGGGCGCAAACTATGAGGATGGCGGCGCTACGGGCGTCATGGGGATCAAGACGCCGGGCCAACATTTAGCTCCGGCGCCGCCTACGTGTTTGTGCGCTCCGGGACGACATGGACCCAACAGGCCTATCTAAAAGCGTCCAATACCGATTTCGCCGATAACTTCGGCATATCGGTCGCGATTGATCAAGACACGATTGTGGTCGGCGCGGATGGTGAAAGCAGCTTCGCCAGCGGAGTGAACGGAAATCAGCTCGATAATACGGCGAGTAAGGCCGGTGCCGCCTATGTCTTTGTTCGGTCTGGAGCCTCTTGGACACAGCAGGCCTACCTGAAAGCGTCTAACCCGGAGGAAGATGATCATTTTGGCAACGCAGTTGCTGTGCATGGCGATCGTATTGCCGTTGCAGCGGAATTTGAAGACAGCAGTGCCTCTGGCATTGACGGCAGCCAGAGGGACAATGGCTCCGAAGATTCGGGCGCCGTGTATGTATTCGAGCGCTCTGGCACTACCTGGACACAAGATGCCTACATCAAGGCATCGAATACCGATACCGGCGATTCCTACGGCGCATCTCTAGGGCTTTCTGGAAATACCTTGGCCGTCGGTGCGCGACTGGAAGAAAGCAACGCCACGGGCATTGGTGGTGATCAATCGAACAATGCCCTCACCTATTCTGGCGCGGTTTACGTGTATGAGAACAACGGCGGCAGCTGGAGTCAGCAGGCCTACATTAAAGCCTCGAACGCTGACGCATTTGATTTCTTCGGCAGTGATTTGAATCTACAGTCTGATTTTCTGATCGTCGGTGCCTATGCGGAAAACAGCGCTACCGTCGGCGTGGATGGCAACCAGTCTGACAACAGTGCGAGCAGTGCGGGCGCTGCCTACGTCTTCGAGCGCATGAATGGCAACTGGACTCAGATCAGCTATCTGAAAGCCAGTAACACCGAGGAGGGAGACGTTTTTGGAAACTCGGTAGCCATCACACAAGACTACGCTGCAGCCGGCGCATTCGCCGAACAAAGTGCAGCAATCGGATTGGATGGCGACCAGAGCGACAATACGGCCGATAGATCGGGCGCAGCGTACATATTTGCCCGGGTGCCGACGTTTTCGGTCGGTGGAACGGTCACCGGGCTTGTAGGCAGTGGACTTGAACTGCGCCTCAACGACGATGAGGTGCTGCCGGTAGCGGTCGACGGCACCTATCAGTTCGACACCGAGCTACTCGACGGCGATTCCTACGATGTTGAAATCCTCAGCCCACCAGCGAGTCCATTCCAGGTCTGTGAACTGGTCAACAACAGTGGAACGATTCAGGGCGACGACATTGTCGACCTGGATCTCAACTGCAGCGCGCCTCCTGCCAGAGCCCGACTTCCTGTTTCGCGAATATATCAAAGCGACCAATACTGATCTGGCCGATGAGTTCGGCTACGCCCTGGCGGTTGATGGCAATACGATGGTGATTGGCGCACCCGGCGAGGACTCGTCAACCGGAGGTATCGGTGGCGACCAGAGCAACAATAACGCATTGGGCTCCGGCGCCGTCTATGTCTACACCTACGATGAAAATCAGGTCTGGACTTTTCAAAATTATATTAAAGCTTCCAATACCGACGCCGAAGATGCTTTTGGTAGTTCAGTCGCCATTAGCGGTGACACGCTAGTGGTTGGCGCGCCCGGAGAAGACAGCAACGCCACCGGGTTCAACGGTGATCAGCTCGATGACAGCGCAACCGATGCTGGCGCGGCGTATGTTTATATCCGCGACAGCAGCGGCCAGTGGTTTCCCGAAGCCTATCTGAAGGCCTCGAACACCGATGCAGGTGACGAGTTTGGCGGCGCAGTGTCGATTTCTGGCGAAACGATCGTCATCGGCGCAATCAATGAACACAGCGCCAGCACCGGGGTCAACTCCAATCAGGTCGATAATACGGCTGCAGAAGCTGGTGCGGGATATGTATTTGTGCGCAGCGGTTCGAGCTGGTCCCAACAGGCTTACCTGAAGCCTTCGAATACGGATGCCGGAGACCGATTCGGAACTGCGGTGGATATCGACAACGACTTTATTATTGTCGGTAGCCGCCTTGAATCCAGCGACGGCAGCAGCAGCAGCGACAACAGCGCGCTCAGCGCTGGTGCAGCCTACGTGTTCGTGCGCGACGGCAGCGTTTGGAGCGAAGATGCCTATCTGAAAGCGAACAACGCACAGAGTGGTGATGCATTCGGGGCTGCAGTCGCTATTGATGGCGATCGAGTGGCGGTCGGCGCCGAACTGGAGGATGACCTTTTGGACGACCTGACAGACTCAGGTGCGGTTTACCTCTATGAGCGTAATAACGGCAGCTGGGAATTTACCCACTATCTGAAAGCAGAAAATAAAGACAGCGAGGATCGTTTTGGCGTCAGCGTATCGCTCGACCAAGGTCAGTTGGCGGTCGGCGCATGGCTGGAAGATAGCGCATCTGCTGAAGTCAATGGCAACCAGGGCGACAATAGTCTGGTCAATTCAGGTGCCGCCTACGTGTTTGAGGAAATTGGAGACAACTGGCTGCAACGCTATTATTTGAAATCAAACGTGCCAGATTTAAGCGACCAGTTCGGTACCGCAATTGGCGCGTCCAACGGTCTGGTTGCGGTCGCGGCCAAAGCTGAAGACAGCAGCGCCATCGGCGTCGGCGGTGATGCGAGTGATGATGCGGCCTTCAATTCGGGTGCGGTGTATGTCTATGACGCCAGCCGACTGGTCGTGGGCGGCACGGTAGCCGATGCTCTGGGCAGCGGTCTGGTGCTCAGCCTGAATGACGACGAATTGCTACCCATCACATCCAACGGCTCTTTTGAATTCGAGCTGCGCCTGCCGACGGGCTCGGCTTATCAAGTGACTGTAAAAAGCTCACCGAGCAGCCCGGAGCAGTCATGCAGCGTTGCCAACGCAAGCGGCTTTATCGGTGATGAAGATATAGATGACATCCAGGTGACCTGCGTTACCGGCTTTACCATTGGCGGTACGGTGTCTGGTGCTGCTGGACCTGGACTGGTGCTGCAGAACAACGGCCAGGACGATCTGGTCATTACCAGCAACGGCGCGTTTGAATTTTCCACGCCCGTCGCCGATGGCGCGCCTTATAAAGCAACGGTGTCGAGCGAACCGACTTCACCACCCCAGCGTTGCACGGTCAGCGATGGCGCTGGAACGGTGCAAGGTCAGGATGTGACGGATATTCAAGTTGACTGCGAGAATGTCTACAGCATCGGCGGCACGGTATCCGGCCTGGTCGGGTCAGGGCTTGTGCTTGAGAATAACGAAGGCAATCCGCTGCAGGTTTCGGCCGACGGCAGCTTTGAGTTTTCCGAAAGTTTAGCGAGTGGCGAATTCTATGCCGTAGGCGTTCGACGTGCGCCGAGCGCACCACGCCAGCTTTGCCAGGTAAGCAATGGCACGGGAACGGTCCAGAACCAGAGCATTGCCAATATCCAGATCGATTGCCTCAGTGGCTACACCATTGGCGGCACGGTCACGGGCGTGGCAGGTCAGGGACTGGTGCTGCGCAACAACGGCGGCAACAATTTATTTATCAGTGAAAACGGACCGTTCGAGTTTTCTCGTGCCCGACTGGACGGCTCGAATTATGAAGTCACCATTGCTGCAACGTCGAACAATCCGCCCCAGACCTGTGAAATTTCGAATGAAACGGGCATGGTGCAGGGGCAGGATGTCACCGATATTGTAGTCGAGTGCATCACGGGTTATCGCATTGGCGGTAGCGTTTCCGGGTTGCAGGGTCCTGGGCTGGTTCTGCAGAACAACGACAGCGACGGTCTACCCATTACCGCCAATGGCAGCTTTGTGTTCAGTCAGCCTTTGCTCAGCGGCGAAGTTTATGATGTAGCAGTGTTGTCCGAGCCCGAATCACCGGAACAGATTTGCCGGGTCGAAAATGGATTAGGGACCATTGAAAGCTCAGACGTCGCAACGGTGCTCGTACAGTGCCGTCGCGCACGCTACATTGGCGGAACGGTAAACGGATTGATAGGCTCCGGATTAGTGCTGGATCTCAACAAGGAATACCTTCTTTCGGTAACTGCGAATGGATCCTTTGAATTCGAGCAAGCCATTCCAAACGGGGCAGACTATGACGTGACGGTAGCTGTACAACCCACCTCACCAAATCAGATCTGCACCGTCATAAACGGCGAAGGTTCAGCCTCCGGAAGCGATGTAATGACGATCGAAGTTGACTGTACAGATGATGAAACACTATTCAGAGATCGATTCGAGGGCTGAGGCTTCCAAATGAGATTAGCGAGTCAAAGCCCATGCCCGCCGGAGCTGAGCATGCTGCCGATCAAGCCCAGTAGAAAACCAGCAACGGCACCCAGAGCTGGCATCCAGGTCTTTTCGAGCTTGGCCTGCGGTGCAATGTCATCGAATATCAAATAAACGATGCCTCCGCTGGCGAATAGCATGACGAATGCCAACAACGCTGGATAATCTGCCAGGTAAAGGTAACCAGAGACCGCTGCCAGCGGACCAATCAGCGCCATGCCGATGAAAGCTGCAATAATCTTGCCTGGTTTGACTGACGATGATTCAGTCACCTCTTCAAATGCATTGAATCCTTCGGGCAAATTTTGCAGAACAATCAAGATCGCAATCAATAGCCCGGTATCCTTGCCATAGGCAAAGGCCGCGCCCAAAGCCATTGCTTCTGGAATAAAATCCGCCAGCATCGCGACCAGTTGGCCGGCCGGACTGTTGAAGCGGTCGAGCAGCACGTCAAGCGCAAAGAAAAAAAGCCCCCCTACTGCGAAGGCGATGGCGGTTGGCGCGATCGATAGCTCTGCGACACCATCCGGCACTAAAACCAAGGCGACAGCAGCGAGTAAAGCGCCGCCGCCGAAGGCCACGATAAAGTGACGCCACTCGGTATCAATCCAGGCGGGGTGAAGTTGGTCAAGCCGGGCAAAGATCGCTCCGGCGGGCATCGCCATCCCTGCAGCGAGCGAAAGACCAACAACCAAATAAAGTTCAGGCATCAAAATTCGCAGGCTTTATCAGCATGGGGCAACTTTGGCATGGCGCCGTCCCAGCACCACGAGTGCCCCGGCAGATACAAACATCAACAAGCCGTAGAGTGCGGCTGGCATCGCAATATCGGCCGAGCCCAACAGGGTCAGTGCGATCGTCAAACCAATCGTTGAGTTCTTGATGCCCATTTCCAGGGCTAGTGTGAGACCATCAATAAAATCAGCACGGGCCAGCTTGGCCACCGCGAAACCAATGGCAATTCCCAACAGATTCAGTGCAATGACCGAAGGGCCGGCCTGAACCAGCAATAGGCCTAGGTGATCGCGGGTTTGAACCACAATCAAGACCACCAATGCGAATAGAACAAACATTCCGAACGCGCCGACCACGCCTTCCAACTTCCCCGCGAGTTGAGCTCTCCAGGCCCGTAGCCCCATGCCCAGCATGACAGGAACAAACACCAGCGCGAGCAACATGATGATTGTTTGGCTGACCGGAAGCTGCAGCGGCTGGCTTTGAAGCTGATTGGTCACCTGATCTTTGAACAAATCGATCGCCAAGTTGGCAAACAATGGCAAGGTCAGCACGGTAATCAAACTCGCCGTGGCGGTCATCAGAATTGACAAGGCCAAATTGCCTTTGGCCAAGTAGGCGAATACGTTCGATGTCGTGCCGCCCGGACAAGCGGCGATAATGACCAGGCCAACAGCAACGGCGGGGGGTAATTGAAGCACATAAGCCAGCAAAAATCCCAGCGCGGGCAGCAAAACAATCTGCGCGATGGTGCCGAAAATCAACGCACGCGGATAATAGACGACGTTGTGAAAATCGCGCGGTCGCAGGGCCAGGCCCACGCCGATCATAATGATAAACAGCGAAATCGGCAGGCCAATCTGAATCAGACTGCTGCCCTGTAGCGCATCGGCCATCGCTGATTCTGCGTTGATGCTCAAAACCGTTTCCCTTTTGACGATTGCCTCAGCTCAGTCAATATCCTAACGCACGAATGCGCGACGTAAGCGAACTTGCTACCATTTATGGTCGTTGAGGAGGCTGCTATGAATGATTTCACGCTGGGACTGGCCGTGTATGATTTTGTGCCCGTGATTCTGACAGGTATTGCGGTCTACTACGTTGCTGGAATGGTGAGGGTTTTGGGCGTTCCGATGAGCAAGTTCGCTTATCTCGGCGCCGTGCTTGTTTTTGCAGCTGGCGTGTCCAAAGCGACTTGGAAACTCAATGCAACGCTGACCGGGCAAGACCTGGATTGGCTGGCAAACCTGCTTTTCCCTCTAATGGCGCCGGGCTTTGCCTTGCTTGCGGCCGGGATTTGGGGCGCAGGCAGAGCACTGCGCGAAAAAACGTCGCCAGGATGGCTTTGGCTGGTTCCAATGGTAGCCATCTGCATCGCCTTCGCGACGGCGGCCTACCGCCTATCGGCAGATATTGAGCGCGGTTGGTTTCTGCCCATCATGACGCTGACCAGCCTTTCCAACATCGTGCTGACCATTCTGCTGTTCACGATGGCCTGGCGACAGGGCCAACGAATACTCGCCGCGCTATTTACCGTGAATTTGGCGATGGTCTTTGCGCTGATCCCGATTGCCCAAATGGAAAGTTTCAGCATTGCCATGCACTGGTTCGAGCAAACCCTCACAGCCATTGGGGCTGCTGCATTTGCCTATGCTGCCTATCGTTTTTTCCATTCGCTTTTTCCATTTCATCGACCAAGTTCAAGCGCCTGAACGGTTTAAGATTCAAGACAACTTAAGTGCTGAAGGGATTGACAGCCGCACCTGACGAAAAGACACTGTAGTGCAACGAAATTATTGCTGACTAATTCAACAACACCAAACTGGAGGAAGAAAAGTGGGAAACCAAAATCAATCCGTTGAGACTCACACCGCGCGCAATCGCTCGTTAATCCTGGCTGCCCTGATCGTAGTGGTCACGCTGCTCTGGGTTTTGATGCTTTTGAATTCAACGTTGTCCACATTAGCCCTGGTTGGAATTGGTGTGCTGAGTCTTATTGTTCTGTCGGTCGCCACTGCCTGGACAGCCATGGCGTTTCCGAGCAAGAACAGCAAAAATTAGCCCTCTCTGATTCACAGGCTTCTGGTGCCATCCCACCATGGCAGCTCATGCATGAAACGGAGTCAGCGAAGCTGCGAATCTTTACTTCCACGCCGATTGAAACCAGCTTTAGCTCGCTCTCGGTCATCAATTTCAGTCTGACAATTGATGCAATAGCGCACGCCGGGGATTGCTGTACGTCGCGCTTCCGGAATCGGATCGCCACATTCTTCGCATTCGCTTCTGCTTGGACCTCGGGCTAACCTGGCTCGAGCTCGCTCGACAGCATCCTCAACCGTTGCATCGATCTGCTCTTGGACGGCACCGTCTTTGGCCCAACCGGTTGCCATATCAATCAGACGTTGCGTGATTGACCGCACCAAAGCGAGTACGGATGACCTCAGCAGAGCCTTCAGGGCGAATACGCACTTGATAGAAATTGTCGTAATCGCGCTCATCCAGATCCGGCATCGTCAGGCCGGCCAATCCATTGATAATGCGTGGCACGGTGTTGCTGTGGCCAACCACAAGAACGTTTTCCCCGCAGTGTTGACTGACCAGCGCATCGACCAACGATTGAATGTGTTCTTCCAGGTCTATTGACGCTGTTGAGTGGACCTGCATCGTCAAATCGCGTTCGGTGGCAATTGGTTTGGCGGTGAGCTGGGTACGCTGCCATTGGGTCACGTGAACGCCAGCCAGCGGAGTGCGCGCCAGAACCTGGCGCAGGGCTTCGGCACGCGCCTGACCCTCAGTCGTCAATACGGGGTCAGCACCCGACTCTTTTTCGGCGTGTCGCACCAAGTAAAACGTTGTCCCGGCGGGATCAAGACAATCCGCTGACCATGTTGGATGAGAGAAGACACCCAGCAACAATGCCGTCAGAAACAATTTCCCAAGATTTTTCATTTATCCGGCCTTGTTGACTCAACTATATTTCGGCAGCCAGCCGCGTACCCTGATCAATGGCGCGCTTGGCGTCAAGTTCAGCGGCCACATCGGCGCCGCCGATCAAATGTGATGATATTCCTGCCGCGGTCAACGCGTCAGACAATTCACGATTCGGCACCTGCCCGGCACAGATGACAACATTGTCGACGTCCAGGCACTGCGCCTCGTCGCCGATCTTGATATGCAGGCCCTGGTCGTCAATGTTTTCATAGCTCACGCCAGACAGCATCTTGACGCCAAACTGCTTGAGCGAAGTGCGATGAATCCAACCCGTTGTTTTGCCTAAACCGGCGCCCGGCTTGGTCGTTTTTCTTTGCAGCAGAAAAATCTCGCGCTCAGGCTCGGGAAAATCAGGTTTGAGTCCTTCCACTCCGCCGCGTCTATCCAGATCGGTATCGACGCCCCAGTGATTGAAAAATTCTGCCGCGCTGGGTTGATCGGGATCGGGTTGCTCGGGGACGTCGCCGTGAACCAGAAACTCGCTGACGTCGAAACCAATACCACCTGCGCCGATAACCGCCACTTTCTTTCCGACTGCTCGGTCATGCCGCAGTACGTCGACATAATTCAGCACTTTGGCGTGATCCTGCCCCGGAATTTTCGGGTCGCGCGGCGTAACACCTGTGGCAATGATCACCACGTCAAAACTCTCAGCCTTTAGCGCGTCAGCGTCGGCACTTGTGTTCAAGCGCAGTGCAATATTCAACAACTCAATCTGGCGATTGAAGTAGCGCAGCGTCTCGACAAATTCCTCTTTACCGGGCACCCGCATGGCCATATTGAACTGCCCTCCAATCCGGTCTGCCCTATCAAACAAAGTCACGGCGTGACCGCGTTGAGCCGCAGTGGTCGCCGCCGCCAGACCGGCTGGCCCGGCACCAACCACCGCGACTTTCTTCTTGCTGGCGCTCGGCGTGATGTTGAGCTTGGTTTCATGCGCGGCACGCGGATTGACCAGACAGCTCGCCACTTTGTTTTTAAACACGTGATCCAAACAAGCCTGATTGCAGCCGATGCAGGTATTGATCTCATCGACTCGATTATGCTCGGCCTTGATCACCCAATCACTGTCGGCCAGAAACGGTCGGGCCATGGAGATCATATCGGCGTCGCCACGCGCCAGCACCGCTTCGGCGGTATGCGGCATGTTGATTCGATTGGTGGTCACCAGCGGAATCGAAACCGAGCCGCGCAGCTTGCGGGTCACGAACGTAAAGGCCGCACGCGGCACCGAGGTCGCGATCGTGGGAATGCGCGTCTCGTGCCAGCCAATGCCGGTGTTGATGATGGTCGCCCCGGCCTGCTCAATCGCCTGGCCCAGCTGAACCACTTCGTCCCAGCTGTTGCCGTCGGCGAGCATATCGAGCATGGACAAGCGGTAGATGATGATGAAATCCGAGCCGACGGCGGCTCGGGTTCGGCGCACGATTTCGACCGGCAACCGCATCCTGTTTTCAAACGAACCACCCCATTCATCCGTGCGGTGGTTGGTGCGCGGAACCAGAAACTGATTGATGAAATAGCCTTCGGAGCCCATCACTTCGACGCCGTCATACCCGGCATACTGAGCCAGCCTGGCGCATCTGACAAAATCGTTGATCTGGCCTTCCACACCGCTGGAAGACAACGCTTTTGGCTTGAACGGGTTGATCGGTGCCTTAATTGCCGACGGCGCGAGTGAAAACGGATGGTAGGCGTAACGACCGGCGTGCAAAATCTGCATGCAAATTCGACCACCGGCGGCATGCACTGCAGCCGTCATCCTGGAATGGCGACGAGCTTCGAGCTTATTGGTCAGTTTGGACGCGAGTGGCGATAAGGTGCCGCGTCGATTGGGCGCAATGCCACCGGTCACCATCACCCCGACACCACCTTTGGCCCGCTCGACAAAATACTGAGTCAAACGCGGCCAGTTCCAGACCCGATCTTCAAGACCCGTGTGCATGGACCCCATCAAAATACGATTGGGCAAGGTCACATGACCCAGGTCCAGCGGTTCGAAAATATGCGGATAAGCAGTCTCAGTCGGATTCAATGCATGCACCGTACGCTAAAGTATGGAGGGAGATTATAGAGCGATCGGGGCACAATCCAGCCATTGAATGCAGGAATATCAATCAGACAATGAAAAAAGGCCGACGCCATCACTGGCGTCGGCCTTGAAAATTACTGACTCGCGAGGTTTCAGCTTTGGTCAGGCTTCACCCGAATAACCTTGCCGTTGCTTTCGTCGGTGACAACATAGATTGCACCGTCTGGCCCCTGAGCCACGTCGCGCACGCGTTCTCCGATGCTTAGCCATTCTTCGCCGACGACTCGGTCACCGTCAAACACCAAGCGTGACAGACGTTCGGTGGCCAGGCCGCCGACAAACGCATCGCCCTGCCACTGCGGGAAGGCATCACCGGTGTAGAAAATCATGCCGGAGGGGGCGAGCACCGGGTCCCAGTAGTAGACCGAGGGCGTCATGCCTTCTTGATCCACAATGCCCTCGCCTATTTCATCGCCGCGGTATTCAATGCCGTGGGTGACCGTCGGCCAGCCGTAGTTTGCGCCCGGCTGTGGGTTATTAAGCTCATCACCGCCGCGCGGCCCGTGCTCTACTGTCCAGATCTGATCAGTTTCGGGGTGCAGTGCAGCCGCCTGAATGTTGCGATGACCATATGACCAGACCTCGGGAGCCCCGTCTTCGCCGTCAACAAATGGGTTGTCGCTCGGTACAGAGCCATCCTGATTTATCCGGATCACCGTGCCAATATGATTGTTCGGGTTCTGAGCTTCGGTGCGAATGTCGGCGTTCATACGATCTCCTAACCCGACAAACAGCGTTTCATCGGCATGGAAAACGATGCGCGAACCGAAGTGA
>JGI12109J20283_10187541_pt1 | contig 11054 bp, 7 predicted proteins | sample ElkSlonscriptome_12_FD_20283 | JGI IMG/M metagenome (IMG submission 20283) | reverse complement strand
GGAACCAGGGCCTCCAGGGCCTTGCTGGTGGGGACTTCGCAGAGCTCGTAGATGAGGGGCTTCTGCGGCACTGCGGGCTCCGATCTCGAGGCTCGACGTTTGGACATCTTTGTGAGCACCTTCTTTTCTACCCTTTCCACCTTGCGGTGGCAAGCTTGCTGGGCAACCCTGCGCCGACCGCCGGCGACCGATCACCGTGATTTCTATCAGGCTCGCGTGCGGTTTTTTCGGCGGCGCAATCCCGTGATAATGGCCGAGCAATGCACAGCGACCCCATGAACATCCCTGCCATCTCGATCGCAGCCGCCAAGGCGGCCCTAATCGAGCAGTACGCCAGCCCAGTCCTCAGGCGGCGCGCCTCCATGCTCTGGGGCCCGAGGGGCGTCGGCAAGTCATCCGTCGTGCAGCAGGTTGCCGAGCACTATGGCGTACCGCTGATCGACCTGCGGCTGACAACCATCGAGCCGGTCGACATCCGCGGTGCCATCTACGCCGACGAGCGCCAAGCCAAGACGGTCTGGTTTCCGCCCGAGTTCCTGCCGACCGCGGAGCAGCCAGAGGGGATCCTCTTCCTCGACGAGCTGACCGCCGCCGATCAGCGGTTACAGATCTCGGCCTACTCGCTGATCCTCGACCGTCGGGTCGGCCACTACCACCTGCCATCTGGCTGGCAGGTGATCGCCGCCGGCAACGCCAGTATCCACGGCGCCGTCAGCCACGACATGGGCACGGCACTCGCAGACCGGATGTTTCACTTCAACGTGCAGACGGTCATCGACGCCTTCCTGGCCTTTGCGAGCACGATGGGGTTCGCACCCGAGATCATGGCCTATCTCAAGGTACGCCCGGATAAGCTCGACGATACCCAAGCCCAGCTCGCCAATGACTATCTGATCGGCGCCAGCCCGCGGGGTTGGGAGGACATCTCCAACGTCCTGCAATCGGGGCTCTCCGATGCGGCCAAACGCGCCTTCGTGCAGGGGCGCATCGGCGCCGCGAACGCCGCCGAGTTCTTCGGCGTGCTGCGCGAGATCCAGGCCGGCGTCGATGTCGTCCAGCTGCTCGCCGCCCGCCCCGGGCCCGCGACCGCAGCGCTGCTGCCGCAGAGCCTGGACGGCCTTTACGGGATGATCTACGGCCTGCTCGCCGCGGTCCACGACGAAGCGACGCTGCGCCGCGCCCTCGAGGTGATCGAACAACTCCCGGAGGCACCAGCCACCGAGGCGCTGCCGATCCGCGAGGCCCAGACCCTGGCGATGGAGCTGATGCTGCAGCGCGCCCTTGCGCAGGAGCTCGAAGCGACGGCGCTCGCCAGCCCTTCATATCAACGCTATGTGCGAGCCCGAGAAGACGACGCCGCTCGTCGATGAGCCGCCGGAGCCGCTGCGCCATCGCGGCACCCGCGCCGTGCAGCGGATGGTCGAGCTCGCCCCGGCCACCGGCGGACTCGCCCTGTGGATCCGCCACCAGGACCTCGCGGACCCATCCGGTACCAGGCTGATCGCGAGCGACGGGGCGACGATCTACTACGGGGACGGCTTCGAGGCGCTTTCGCTACCCGAGCAGATCGGCCTGGTCGCGCACGAGGTCCTGCACGTCGCCCTGCGCCACTCGCAGCGCTTCGCCGACCTGCAGCGCCGCATCGGTGACGTCGACCTCGAGCTCTACAACGTCTGCGCCGACGCCATCGTCAACAGCACCCTGAGCCACCTGAGCTGGCTGCAGCTGCCGACGACTGCGGTCCAGCTCGAGCAGCTCCTCACGCAGGCCCTGCACATCCACACGAACGCCGACGCTTGCCTTGCGGAGTGGGATCTGGAGCGCCTCTATCGGGCCATCGACGATCGCCGCGCACCCTCGGCCCCGCAGCTGTCGCGCTCGGCCCGCAAGCGCCGCGCCCAGGGCGACAGCGCGGAGGGCCGCTCACCGCGCGAGGCCAAGGACGACGGATCGCACCAGCTACGAGAACAACAGTCCACCTCGCCGCGCAGCGACGGACCGCGCGCGAGCCGCGCGCGGCAGCTCGCGAACCAGATCGCGCGCGACCTGTTGCCGAGCGACACCCGCGGGGAACCACTGAAGGAGGCGGAGCTCGCACGCGACTGGGGCGAGCGCCTGCTGCGCGCGCATGCCAGCGACGGCGCCTATTCGATGCTGCGCGCGCTGATCGCCGACCTGCCGAGGACGCGCACACCCTGGGAGCAGGTCCTGCGCAGCCGTTTGACCCGCGGCCTCTCGCGTCGGGGCGAGCTGTCCTGGTCCCGCCCGTCGCGGTCTTACCTCGCCAACCGCGGCCGCCTCGGGGCCGACAAGCGGATGCCCTGGGAGCCCGGGCGCACAGCCTCGAAGGCAGTACCGCGACTCGCCGTCATCGTCGACGTCTCCGGCTCGATCGAAGACCCTTTGTTGGCGCGCTTCGCGCGCGAGATCGACGCCATCACGCGGCGCTTGGAAACGGCCATCACCATCGTAATCGGCGACCACAGGGTGTCTCACGTCGACACCTGCGCACCGGGGCGCTCTAAGCTGGAACGCGTCGAGTTCCGCGGCGGCGGCGGCACCGATTTCGCGCCGCTGTTCGAGGAAGCCGATCGGCATCGACCGGACATCGGCGTCGTCCTCACGGACTTGCAGGGGCCTGCGCGATTCCGCCCGACTTGGGCCGTCCTCTGGGCCGTGCCGGCGACCTGCGATCCGGTCACGCCGCCTTTCGGCACGAAGCTGTTGCTGGACTAGCATCGGGCCGAGACAACGCCTCTTTAGGATGAAATTCGCGCAGCGCGTTCGCTCCCTCGACCTCCGGGAGCGGGTTGGGGTGAGGGAAGGATCAGGGGCGAGACGACATTTCATCGTCCGGGGTGGTTCGGCTCGCCCCATGATCGTTAGAGTATCGGCTTGGCCATGATGAGCGCATCCTCCTTGGCCCCGGTCGGCGAAGGATAGTACCCGCGGCGGCGACCGACCTCGCAGAAGCCTTCGGACAGATACAGGGCGATGGCCGTCGCGTTCGACGGGCGTACCTCGAGAAAGGCCGTGTCAAGGTCGCGCCGCCGCGCCAGCGCCAGCAGCCGGCGCAGCAGCGCCCGGCCGATGCGCTGACCCTGCCAATTGGGGTGGACGCAGATATTGAGGATGTGGCATTCGCCGGCCGCCGCCGACATCACGCCATGACCGGTCAGCTCCCCGCCGCAGTCGGCCACCCAGCAGCTGTAACCGACGTGCAGACAGTCGCGGAAGATGCCCTCGCTCCATGGATAGGCATAAGACGCCTCCTCGACACGCATCACCGATAGCAGGTCGGCCGCCACCATCGGGCGCAAGGCCAACGCAGGATCGAGAACGGCCGCGCTCATATCAGTCGCCTCGATTCCGCGTCAAGGGCAGATGCCGCACCGCACAAAAAAGGCAAGGTGAGGATTTAACAAAACAATAGCGGCCTTCGGTGCCCGAGCAGTCACGGCGCGAGCCTTTCAGGCTATAGTAGCGGTTTGGTATCCGTAGCCTGCCAAGGGCCGTTGTCGTTCCCTCGGCACGATCCTTCCCCCACCCAATCGGAACTGAATCATGTCGCAGAACCAGATGGTCACCCTCGACGGTAACGAAGCCACGGCCTACGTCGCCCATATGACCAACGAGGTCATCGTCATCTACCCCATCACGCCGGCCTCGCCGATGGGCGAGTTCGCCGATGAGTGGTCAGCGCTCGACGTGAAGAATCTGTGGGGCACGGTTCCCGACGTGGTCGAGATGCAAAGCGAGGCGGGCGCCGTCGGCGCGATCCACGGCTCCCTGCAGGCCGGTTCTCTGTCCACCACCTTTACCGCCTCGCAGGGCCTGCTGCTGATGATCCCGAATATGTACAAGATCGCCGGCGAGCTGACGCCGACGGTACTACATGTCTCGGCCCGGTCGCTAGCGGCTCAGGGCCTGTCGATCTTCGGCGATCATTCCGACGTCATGGCCTGCCGGGCCACGGGCTACGCGATGCTCTGCTCGGCCTCGGTCCAAGAGGCGATGGACTTCGCTCTGATCGCGCAGGCATCGACCCTCGCGGGGCGATTGCCCTTCCTGCACTTCTTCGACGGCTTCCGCACCTCCCACGAGGTCGGCAAGGTCGCAAAGCTCCCGATCGAGACGATCCGCGCGATGATCGACGAAGACCTCGTCCAGCAGCACCGGGAACGGGCGATGAATCCGGATCATCCGACCCTGCGCGGGACCTCGCAGAACCCGGATGTCTACTTCCAGGGGCGCGAGACGGTCAATCCGTTCTACCAGAAGTTGCCCGGCATCGTGCAGGAATACATGGACCGCTTCGCCAAGCTGACCGGCCGGCAATACCGCCTGTTCGAATATGTCGGCGCCCCCGATGCCGAGCGCGTCATCCTGCTGATGGGATCGGGCCTCGGCGCGGCCGAGGAAGCGGTCGAACATCTGGTGTCGCGTGGGGAGAAGATCGGCCTCATCAAGGTCCGGCTCTACCGCCCGTTCGACGCAGCCGCCCTGCTGTCCGCCCTACCGGTCACGGCGACCAAGATCGCCGTCCTCGACCGTTGCAAGGAACCGGGCGCCGACGGCGAGCCGCTCTACAAGGACGTCCTGACCGCACTCGCCCAGTCCGTCGCCGTCGGCAACATGGCCAAGATGCCGCGGGTCTTCGGCGGCCGCTACGGCCTGTCGTCGAAGGAATTCACCCCGGCCATGGTCAAAGGCGTGTTCGACGAGCTGGCCAAGGACCAGCCCAAGAACAACTTCACCGTCGGGATCATCGACGATGTCGGCCACTCGAGTCTCGACTGGGACCCCGACTTCCGCCCGGATTCGGCCCAGGGCGTCACGGCATGTGTTTTCTATGGGCTGGGTTCCGACGGCACGGTCTCCGCGAACAAGAACTCGATCAAGATTATCGCCGAGGAGACGCCGAACTACGGCCAGGGCTATTTCCAGTACGACTCCAAGAAGGCCGGCGCCGTCACCGTCTCGCACCTGCGCTTCGGTCCCAAGCCGATCGAGAGCACCTATCTGATCGGCGACAACGAGGCGAGCTTCGTCGCCTGCCACCAGCCGATCTTCCTCGACCGTTACGACATGCTCTCCAAGGCCAAGGAGGGGGCGGTATTCCTACTCAACTCGCCGACCCCGCCGGATCAGGTCTGGAACGACCTGCCGCGGGCAATGCAGCAGCAGATCATCGACAAGGGGCTGTCCTTCTACGTGATCGACGCCTACCGCATCGCCGGCGAGACCGGCATGGGGCGGCGGATCAATACCATCATGCAGACCTGCTTCTTCGCCATCTCCGGCATTCTGCCCGCCGACGAGGCGATCGCGCAGATCAAAGACGCGGTCAAGAAGACCTATGGCAAAAAGGGGCAGGGACTGCTCGATCGCAACTTCCATGCGATCGACGCCACCGTCAACGGGCTACAGAGGGTCGAGATTCCCAGCCAGCCCACCAGCACCTTCGAGCGGCGCCCGGTGGTCCCGGCGGATGCCCCCGACTTCGTGCAGCGCGTCACCGCGACGCTGATGGAGAACCGCGGCGACAGCCTGCCGGTGAGCCTCATGCCAGCCGACGGCGTTTGGCCGACCGGCACAACCATGTTCGAAAAGCGCAACATCGCCTTGCAGCTGCCGAAATGGGAGGAAGACCTCTGCACCCAGTGCGGCAAGTGCCCGTTGGTCTGCCCGCACGCGACCATCCGCGCCAAGGTGTTTCCCGAGGCAGCGCTGAGCAACGCCCCGGCGGGGTTCCGCCATGCGGCAATCAAGGGCAAGGATTTTCCGTCCGGCTACCACGTCGCTTACCAGATCGCCCCGGATGACTGCACCGGCTGCGGACTCTGTGTCGAGGTCTGTCCGATCCGCGACCGCAACGACCCGAAGCGCAAGGCGCTGAATATGGTCGATGCAGCGGAGATCCACGATAGCGAGCAGGCCAACTGGGACTTTTTCCTGAACCTGCCCGAATACGACCGCACCAAGCTCGACAGCAACAAGATCAAGCACGCCATGATGCTCCAACCGCTGTTCGAGTTCTCGGGGGCCTGCGTCGGCTGCGGCGAAACGCCCTACGTCAAGCTCGCAACACAGCTGTTCGGCGATCGCATGCTGATCGCCAACGCAACCGGCTGCTCGTCGATCTACGGCGGCAACCTGCCGACCACGCCTTACACGACCAACGCCGACGGCCGCGGACCGACCTGGAACAACTCCCTGTTCGAGGACAACGCCGAGTTCGGCCTGGGCCTGCGCCTGGCCGTCGATAAGCAGGCCGAGCACGCCCGCGAACTCCTCAAGGGCTTGGCCGATAAGGTCGGCGGCGACCTCGCCGAGGGCCTGCTGACGGCCGATCAATCCGGCGAGGCCGGCGTCCATGAGCAACGCGAGCGTGTCGCGTTGCTGAAGACCAAGCTCGCGGGCATCGACGCACCCGCCGCACGGGCGCTGGAGGGGATTTGCGACCAGCTGGTCAAGCGCAGCGTCTGGATCGTCGGCGGCGACGGCTGGGCCTACGACATCGGCTACGGCGGTGTCGACCACGTGCTCTCCTCGGGACGCAACGTGAATTTGCTGGTGCTCGACACCGAGGTCTACTCGAACACCGGCGGCCAGACCTCGAAGGCAACGCCGATGGGGGCGGTCGCCAAGTTCTCCGCGAGCGGTAAGCCGACCTTCAAGAAGGACCTGGCGATGATGGCCATGGCCTACGAAAACGTCTATGTCGCCCAGGTCGCCTTCGGCGCCAAGGACGTCCAAACGGTCCGTGCCTTCCTCGAGGCCGAGTCCTATGATGGCCCGTCACTGATCATCGCCTACTCACCCTGCATCGCGCACGGTGTGGACATGTCGAACAACCTGCGCCAGCAGGACATGGCGGTCAATTCCGGGCACTGGGCCCTGTTCCGCTACGATCCGCGCAAGAGCGCGCAAGGGGAGAACCCGCTGCACATCGACAGCAAGGCCCCGAGCCTGCCCTATCGCGATTTCCTGGCCAGCGAGACCCGCTTTGCGGTGCTGAACCGCACGCACCCGGACGACGCCGAACGCTACCTGCGCCTGGCGCAAAGCCATGTGCAAACGCGCTTCAGCCTCTACGAGCAGCTGGCCCATCTGGCCGTGCAAAAGGCCCCGGAGGGCTCGGAAAAGGCCTGACGAGGATCGAACCCAGGCGGCGGCGCCGGCGGATCGGGAGAGGCATTCCGACCGCTGGCGCCGGGCGCCCTAGAGTAATGCGAGCCGCACCCGGAATCCCCTTTCGCTGGAGAACGCCATGGATCTCACGACCGAATACCTTGGGCTGACCATCAAAAGCCCGCTGGTCCCATCCGCCTCGCCGCTGTCGCGCAACCTCGACATGGCCAAGGAACTCGAGGACAACGGGGCCGGTGCCCTGATCATGTGGTCCCTGTTCGAGGAAGCCATCAACGCCGAGAGCGAATCGATGGTGCGCTTCCTGCACCATCAGGACGTCGGCTTCGCCGAGATGAGCTCCGGCTACTTGCCGGATTTCCCTGACTTCTCCGGCGCCCAGGAGCAGTACCTCGAGCAGCTCCAGCGCCTCAAGGAGGCGCTGGACATTCCCGTCATCGCCAGCCTGAACGGCGTCACGCCGGGCGGGTGGATCGGCCACGCCAAGGTCCTCGAGGAGGCCGGCGCCGATGCGCTGGAGTTGAACGTCTACTATGTCGCCGGCGACATCGACCAGAGCGGCGCCCAGGTCGAGCAGCGCTACCTGACGCTGCTGCGCGACCTGCGCACGCAGGTCTCGCTGCCGATCAACATGAAGCTCTCCTCGGCGTTCAGCTCCGTCGGGCACATGGTCAAGCAGATGGCCGCCTCCGGTGCCGACGGTGTCGCCCTGTTCAATCGCTTCTACCAGCCGGACATCGACGTCGACAACCTGCGCTTGCAGCCGAGCCTGCACCCCTCGACCTCCGCCGAGGCACTGCTCGCGATGCGTTGGATCGCGATCCTCTACGGCCGTACGCGCCTCTCGCTCGGCGCAACCGGTGGCGTCCACACGCCGCAGGATGCGATCAAGCTGCTGCTCGCCGGCGCCGATGTGGTCCACTTGTGCAGCGCCCTTCTGGCCAAGGGACCGGCCTACATCGCGCAGATCGAGAAGGGCATCAAGGACTGGATGCTCGACCAAGGCTTCAGCTCGGTCGACGACTTCCGCGGCCGCGTCAGCGCCCTCTCGGTGATGGACCCGGCCCAGTTCGAGCGCGCCAACTACGTCAATATCCTCGACAGTTATAGCTTCTCCTCGGGGGTGATGGTCTAGCCCGACCCCGCACGAACGCGGCGCCCGGCCCGGAGACGGGCCACTGCCCGCGCCTCCGGGCAGGGTCGAATCTGGGTCACCGCCCAACCGCCGGCACCAATCGTTCCGAAAGTCATCGGGGGCTTGTCACTGCGACCGTGGCCACTATGACGCCGTTGGATAGCCCAACTCACGCAACGGCAGGCCCCAACGGGCCGCCAGGTCGCGGTTCTGCGTCTGGAAGCGCTGCTGGATTTCCCGGACGACGACTTCGCCAAGCAACTCCGTCGGCGACTGTCGGCGCCCGGCAAGGGGGCTCGCGGCCAAGGCGCGAGGCAAGTTGCTTCGCACCTTATTGGAGAGGCCGCGGACCAGGTAGTGCTTATCCAGCACGCTGCGGTAGGTGAGGCGGTTCAGGAGCCGTGCCAACAACAGCGCATGGCGTCCGAATGCCGGGTTGTCGGCACGCCAATCGAGCACCTCGAGCGGGCAGTCCAGGACGAGCCCGAGGCGCGGGAGATAATCCGTTACGAAGGCGCGGGGATCGGCACGAAACTGCTCAAAAGGGAGGACATGGACCCGAGCTGCACCGAACAACCCGGCGTAGCAGTCGATCAAACCGCCATAGTCCAGGAACCCAAGGTCGAAGACTGGATACTTGAACGGGTGCCGCGCCACGTCCCGGCGATAGTGCGCGGGAAAGAGATAGCGCTGAGCACCATGGGTGCCACCCTCGCGGACGTAGTGGCTGTAGAGCGTCGCGGCCATGTCCACCTGGTCGCGGATGAAGATCACGACCTGCGCCTCCGGCAGCATGCGCTGCAAACGCTCGGCGACGTCCTTGGATTGTGCCCCGCGCATCCCCGCAGAGTGCGGATTGCCGCTCAACTCCTCCTCGCAGAGCAACAACGGCCGCCCCTGCGCCTGCGGGCTGGCGCCATCCTCTAACCGCTGCAGCGCCCCAGCAGGATCGAAAGCGAAGGTCGTGGCCGCCAGCACCGCCTCCTGAACCACGCGTCGCGGTATCGCCGCATGGCTAAGCGCGTGCGGATAGAGCCGCTTCTGAAACCAGGTGCTGGCGGTCTTGTGGTAGCCGACATGCAGGATCGGGGACATGACGAGGTCGGATCCTCGTTGCGTAAAATCGCGATTGCGCAGCGCAGCGGATATCGTCATGCGCTTGGTTGGCCGCAGGATCTAGGCCGCGAAGGCGCATGCCTCGTCCAAGCAGCAACCCATTGGGCACCGCCATGCTATCAGGATTGTCTATGCCACCACCCGGACGCTGGATTTCAGGCGCGAATCTTGGCGTCGCCGCCGAGCGCGTGTCAGAACTCGCCTTGCTGCTCCTCGCCCTGTCGCTATTCCTTGCGCCTGCCGGCGTCGCCGCTGCATTGATCCTGCTTTGGGTGGGCTTCATCGGTCAGCTAACAGCCCGTTGGCCAGGGCTCAATGGCGCCATGCTGAGCCTGGCGCGCAGCCATCCGGTCATCAGGCTCACGGTCCTGTTCGTATTCTATTGTCTCGCCCAGGGCATCGTACTGCACCTGCTGGCTGCGCCCGGGCCTTCGCCGGAACTCGGGACCGCGCTCGACTGGGCGCGCATCAGCGTCTTCGTACCCGCGGCCTATGCGGTCGCGGCAAAACCAGCCAGACTGCCCCTGTTGCTGCTACTCGCGTTGCTCGGTCTGCTGGGAGGCATGCTGCTGCGTCTGGACTGGACGCTGCTGCACACCGATGTCGGCGCCTTTCTCGGCAGCCGCCCGGGCTTCGGCTTTGGTGCCATCGCCTTCGCCCTCTTCAGCGCCACCGCCCTGCTCGGACTCGTCCTGCTGCGGATCCGTTGCTGGCACGACGGTGGGCCAGACGGGACTCGGTGGTGGCGCCCGGCGGGCTGGGGCGTGGCGACGATGCTGGCGCTGCAGGGCCTGGTGATGAGCCAATCGCGCGGGACTTGGCTGGCATTTCTCACCGCCTTAGCCATGGGGCTTTGGCTGCAATGGCGGCAGCGGCCCTCTTTGGGATCTGTTCGCGGCGTAGCCCGCTCGCACCGCGCGCTCGTCGCGGTGTCGGCTCTCGCACTGCTCGGAATCCTGTCGATCAATGCCGGGCGCCTCAGCGAGCGCGCGCTGGAGGAATGGGATACGCTTCAGGCGATCGCGACCGCGCAAAGCGTACCCGTCAGCGAAACGTCTCTCAGCTTGCGCTGGCATGCACAGCTGGTCGGGGCGCGGCTCGTGGTCGAGCGCCCCTGGTTCGGCTGGGGAGCGGGCACCGCAAGGACGTTGATGTCGACCAGCGGCGAGCCGGGCGTGCTCTACTCAGGTGGCGGCGTGCTCAAGCATCTTCACAATACCTACCTGCAGACAGCGGTCGAGCTTGGTCTGATCGGTCTGGCCATCTTGGTCGCGATTCATATCGGTCTGATCGCAACCGTCTGGCAACGCTTAGGGGCCTCTGCAGGGGATCACCGCCTCTCATCGGATCTGCCCATCTTCCTCCTTGCCGCGCTCGTGCTGCTGATCGTCTGGGACCTGTTCGACTACCGGGTGATTCGTCAGGATTGGCGTGGCTACTGGACACTGCTCGCCGGTGCGGCACTCGGCATCGGACTGCGGCCGCTCAGAGGTGGACGATGATCGAAGTACGGGCCGCAACCGACGCCGACAGACCGGCCCTGCTCGAATTCATGCAACAGGCCGCCGGGGCCGACAAAGCCCGGACCTTGGATCGGCGGTGGCATTGGCAATGGCGCGCCGACCCGCGGCTCGACGAGCCTGGATACAAA
>JGI12109J20283_12196975_pt1 | contig 11072 bp, 8 predicted proteins | sample ElkSlonscriptome_12_FD_20283 | JGI IMG/M metagenome (IMG submission 20283) | reverse complement strand
TAAAACGTCAGACAAATAGACTTGCCAATTTCTGGCTACAGATGGTAAGGAAACAGGGAATCGGGATTTCAAGATTAGAACTGAAATCCGAGTAAATTCCAGTACGCCAACACGCCGATGAAAATGAAAGTAGTTAATGTGATCAGAGAATAATGCGATCGCGCCCCAAAAGACCAATCGTGATTTTTCCAAGCTAAGGCGGTAAAAGCGAGTAATCCCAGGGTAGCTAAAGCCGTTAAGATAGGAAGACACAAGAATGCGATCGCGACAGGGAGAACGCCATAGATTAACTTCCAGACGCCGATTAGCCAGAGTGACAGGGGTAAGCCAATCAGGAAGACTAGATTTAAAGTCGCGATCGCTCCCGCTAATAGCCATGCTGAGTTATACTGCTGTTTATCCGAAGTATGCTTGCCTCGCCACCATTGAATTAAGGGTTGTACGATTCCCCTCATCACCTTTTTTAATGTGAATATGTTTGAATGATCCTGCTAGTTTTGCCAACGTATGGCGGGGATATTCCATATCTCGATAAGTTCCCGTAAACCGCTCCAGTTCTACCTGGGAAGGGTCAAGGGATTGAACGGGGGTAGAATTTTGATCAACTGGAAAATAATAATCAAAAAACTGGGTAAGGAATTTACTATGAATTCCGCTAAAACTATTAGAGGCAATAAAAATACCAATATTTTGGTCAGGCATTAACGTCAGCGAACTCGAATACCCCCGTAAACTACCTAAATGCCCGATCGCACGCATATTATTAACCAGACTTTCCCGAAACCCGTAGCTGGTTCCGGGTAATTTTGGGTGAGGTTTAAAGTGGGTCTGGTGCATGAGTTTCGCCGTATCCGCCTCTAAGATACGCTGGTTTTGATAACGACCCTGTTGCAAGTGAGCAATCATAAAATGCGCCATATCCGTGGCGGTGGCACTGAGGGAGGCGGCGGGTGCAATATTAAGGTAGAGGTAGGGAACCGCTTTGTAGTTACCTTTGTGATACTGATAGCCAACTGCCAAATCATCTGCTAAATCCGGTGGTGGAGGTTGAGCAAAGCTGCTGCGCTGCATATCTAGGGGTTGTAAAATATTGGCGTTGATATAGTCCTGATAAGGACGACCTGATATCTGTTCGACCAAGTAACCCAATAACGCGATCGCATGGTTGGAATAGCTGTAAAATCTTCCCGGTTGCCAGACAATTGGCGGCATCCAATTCTTTTTTCACGCTACACATAAACCGTTATTCCTCCTGATCAACTCAACTTTACTGGGAACAAATTGCCCAATTCGTTTCCATCTGTAGTCACAAACGGAAATATTTTTGGTCTTTTTGGTATCGGTGAATCCGCTAACGTAGCCGATGTAGACAATCCCTGCTTTTTCTGCTCTTACCAAATCACCAATCCTCACTCCAAAAGGGGTAATCGTTCCACCCTTACGCTTCCTTACCCCCGATTTATCCGGTACTTCAAAGTGTAATTGGCGGCGGAAAAATCCATACTCTTTCCCCCGCTTCACCGCACCGGGGCGGGTGATGATTTTAAACGGGGAGGGGGTCACGTTAACGCTACCCTTGTGGGTATAACCGTGGGAGTTAGAGCCAGTAAACGGAACATACTTGATGAAATACCCACAAGCCAACGTCACTCCATCAACCGCGTGAGTTTCCGGTTTAGCTATGGACTTGTTAGCCTTATCTTTCTCTAACCCTAGTTGGGTTCGGAGTTGGGATGTACCGTTCCCATCCTTCTGCCAACCTTCGCGGACATAGACAGGGGCAATTTTTTCCATCTGGGATATTGCCCAATTTTGACCCGTCATCACCGGGGAGAAGCCCTTACCCGACTTGGCACGTTTGCGTTGGGAAAGATCCACATCGGCTCTGACCCGTTCATACCCAATCGCCGTCACCGGGAAGATAGCCGCTAATTCGGTAACTGTCCGTAATTCCAACTGTCGGGAGGCTTTAATGGATGGGGGGAGTTTGCACTGTTTGCGATTGTCAAACCTGCACTGCCGATGGTTCCGTTGCTTGAATGGGACATCCCGGTTAATCCGCCGAGACCGTCGTGACCGTCGCAGCATGGCGCGGGTCTCCATCCGTTTCTTGACCCGCCCAAAAGGGAGGATCAGGTGTAGTTGTAGCAGGGTGCATTTAGCCGACTGGACACCGACACCGGAGTAGGACTTACCCGGCCGGATCGACTCCAACAGTAATTGGTTGTACTTCCTCTGCCAATGCATGACTTCCTGGCAGGTTCCCTCTGCCAATCCTTAACCTCAACGAAGTAGGTTAGGGTTCATGAAACCACTTCTAACTCATCTTCCCGGAAGTGACCGCGAAACTTTTTATCAAATTTAACCTGAATCGGTAAGTTAGCGCTCACGGGTCGCCCTTGCCATTCTGTAACGATAGCAATGACTTCGCCTTCCATACCCTTGATATCAAACGGCTCATTCCGGTGGGCAGGATTGTGGTAAACAATAACAGATGTCTTAACTCGAACGCGATCGCCAACTTTCATACAAAAAGCTCGTTTTCTCTCCAACAGCCTACATCTTGCCAGAAATTACTCTGGCAATCCTAAACCATTCTTACACAGCAAGGTTCTTTCCTAGAGATTAGTTTGGCAACTGATCAAAAACGGTGCTGATTTTCCAACACCGTTTCCAGACCTGTAGCCACCTCAACCGCAGGCAATTATTATGTTTACGCCGCCACAGATGCTTGAGGACGAGCAAAAATCATCCGTCCAGCAGATGTCTGTAAAGCCGAAGTGACCACAACTCGCATTTCAGCGCCGAGGTGGTTACGTCCTTCTTCCACAACCACCATCGTGCCATCGTCTAGATAACCTACGCCTTGAGAGGGTTCTTTCCCCTCCTTGAGGATTTTCAGTTCCAGGCTATCACCCGGCAGATAAATTGGACGTACAGCGTGAGCCAGGTCATTGACATTTAGTACCGGGACTTTTTGCAAATTAGCCACTTTACTCAGATTGTAGTCATTCGTCAAAAGCGTGCCATTAATTTCCTGAGTCAACCGAACCAATTTGGCATCCACCGTCTGAATATCCTCATAATCAGCCGGGTGAATAATCAGGCGTTCCGGATAAGCGGTTTGCATAGCTTTGAGAATATCTAACCCACGCCGTCCCCGAATCCGCTTTTGATCATTCGCTGCATCGGCTAACTGCTGTAACTCTTGCAACACAAACTGGGGGATGAGGAGTTGACCCTCGACAAACCCTGTATTCAACAGTTCCTCAATGCGACCATCGATAATACAACTGGTGTCGAGTACCTTACTCGTCGCTGGTTTGAGCGTCCCTTCTGCTACTAACATCGTGTCCAAGCTGTTTGGATTAATCAGTCGCAAAAAAGTCCGACCGTGGGTATCTGCCAGACTGATTCCCAGAAAGGCAAACATCACACTGCCCAAAATTGCCGCCAGGGGCTTGATAAAGGCAAACTCCGAGGGAAAAGGTAGAAAGAAAATCGGGGCTAGCATTAAATTCGCTAACAGCAGCCCCAGCACCAAACCGACTGCCCGGGTTAAAATTACCTCAATTGGCAGTTGGCGTACCTGCTTTTCCAAACGACGATAGGTCACCTGCACCGTTAACCCAACCGCAAAACCGATAATGGCAGTAAAACTGGCTAAAATCCAGCGCAGCGCCTCCAGATTGGTAATCTGTTCTTGCACGGAAGGCGGAAGCAGTTCAACAATGTCGAACCCTACACCTGCTCCTCCTAGGATGAATAAAAGAATAATGACAAAATCAAGCATGGTTCCAATCCAAGTGGTTTATATGGCAAATCTTTCGATTCTATTCAAGATTTATAATGATAGAGGTTAATCACTCCAGATTTTTTCTAAAAATACCTTGAAATAATAACTCTGTCAGCATAAATGGTGAGGATTATTAGGGGTCAGGGAACAGGACATTCAGCTTCATAACTCATAATTCGGATATCCTTGGTGGTCATAAATTAAATAACATTTACAAAACGTAATTTTGTTTAGTTTATTTCCATCGATCTACTACTTGCCAATCATACGTTAAAAATTATTCGCCAATTTTCCGCCCAATATGTTAAATTTTTCAAACAAATCTGAGAAAATCATCGAGATAGGAATTGCCCATTCCGCCTACATCCATATCCCCTTCTGCCGACGCCGCTGCTACTACTGTGACTTTCCTGTATCTGTAGTCGGCGATAAAGCCAGGGGTAGCACGTCCGGCACGATTGAGGAATATGTTGAGGTCTTAGCTCAAGAAATTCAAACAACACCAGCCTCGACTTGTTCTCTCTCAACCATTTTCTTTGGTGGTGGCACCCCCTCTCTGTTATCCACTCAACAGTTAAACCGCATTCTGGATACCTTAGCACAGCAGTTTGGCATAGCTACCGATGCTGAGATTTCCATGGAAATAGACCCAGGCACATTCGACCTGTCGCAGATCAAAGGATACCGGGATGCGGGCGTGAATCGAGTGAGCCTGGGAGTTCAAGCCTTTCAGGATGAACTATTGGGCATTTGTGGGCGATCGCACCAGCTTAATCATATCTTCACCGCCGTTGAGTTACTCCGCCAAGTAGAGGTTCCCGACTGGAGTTTAGATTTGATTTCTGGATTACCCACTCAAACCTTAGAACAGTGGCAGGAATCCTTGACAGCCGCTATTCAGCTTGCCCCTACCCATATCTCCTGCTATGACCTAACCATAGAACCCGTCACCGCCTTTGGACGGCAGTACAGCCCCGGCATTTCTCCCTTACCGACTGACGATACCACAGCTCAAATGTATCGCCTTGCCCAGCAACTCCTCACTGATGCCGGGTATGACCATTATGAGATATCCAACTATGCTTTACCCACTCATCAATGCCGACATAATCGGGTGTATTGGGAAAACCGTCCTTTTTATGGATTTGGTATGGGGGCGGCTAGTTATGTCCAGGGGCGGCGGTTTACTCGACCCCGCACCCGGCGAGAGTATTATGCTTGGGTGCGACAGTTCATTGAAGCGAATGGGATCTGGGAAAGTCCAGAACTCTCGGACGTGGATATTTTGTTAGAAACCCTGATGCTAGGACTACGCTTGGCAGAAGGTGTGAGTCTATCTACACTGGTGCAGCAGTTTGGCGAGAAGACTCTCGAACAGATTGGGACAACTTTGCAGCCCTACTACCAGCAAGGCTGGGTAGAAGTTGTAGAACGAGATGGAAAAGCCTGGGATTGGCACAATGCCCAGAAACTACCGATGACTGGGCGGCTGAGATTAAGTGATCCAGACGGGTTTTTGTTTTCTAATCAGATTCTGGCTGATTTGTTTAGTCGCTGTACGTGAGTGAGGGTACAGAAATTTTTCGGCTCATCCCATAGAGAAGTAGTGCCAGTGTGATAAACCCGTAAGGGAAATAGGCTGGGTTACCAATTTGACCTAAGAGTGCCGGAACAGAGGTTTTGCCCAGGTAAGCAGCGTAAAATAGATAGCCTATTGCTACATGACCACACTTGTGTTGCACTAGAGCAAATACGGTGGCAAAGGTAGGACCATAGAGAAAGGCAGCGACAGCAAACAAGATACCTAAGGGAAAAACACTCGTCAAGCTCACCACGGCTAATCCAGCCAGCAGCAACCATTGCAATCGTCGAATCGGTTGGGGATTGACCCAAATGCTCAACGTTAAACGCCCCACGGTTAATCCTCCCCAATAGAGAGAAAGCAGGGTGCCACTCCAAACAACACTCTCACCCAAGCTTCTCAAGTAAGCGCCACTCCAGGTACCGATCGCACTCTCTAACCCGACATAGAGAAAAATCACCACCAGAAAGGGGGTAGCCTGTTTCCAAGGCATGCGATCGCGCTGGGGTTGATAGTTCAAAACATGGGGCGCTCTCCAGGCTAAAGCAACGGAACCCAGCGCCAAAATTGTCACCAGTCCAAACGCCAATCGCCAAGGGAGAAATGTTCCCATCAGAGGCGCACTTAATGCTCCAACTCCAAACGTCGCATTTGCCCAGTTGAGCAGCACAATTCGCCGTTGGGGATGAAGTTCGCCAACTAAGCTGTTGCATTGGAGATTGAGAATTCCGTCTCCAAATCCGATCAGGAGTGCGGCTAGTCCAATCCAGGTAAATGTAGGGGATAGGCAGATAAGAGCGAAGGCTACCGTAACCGTAACAAATGCCAGAGCAAACCACGGATGACGTTCAACTCGCCGCGATGCTAATACCAGTCCGACTAAACTACTGGGCAAAAACGCCGTGTAGAAGAGTCCGATATTCACGGTTTCACCAAATGTTGCCGTCCATTGGGGCAGAAATGCCCCGGGTGCTGCCACAATGATGCCATGTAAAAATAATCCCATAAATCCGGCAGTAGTTAGTCGCAGGGATGCTAATTTTTGAACGGTCATGAATTTTTCGGCATAAAATGGCAGATATATTTGAAGGTTAAACAACAATCCCCGGTCTTCCGACAATTGCCTAACTTATATCATTGGGTTTTTTCAACAACTCCACGCTACTAACGTAGAGCGTGGAGATTGACGGACAAACGTCATTAATGTTGAATACCGCATTGAGCCTAAACCTGGTACAGACTCTTGAATGCTTCCCTAGATGAAAAAAAAGACAACCCTGAAAACACTACTCCATACGACCAGCCATGCTATCTTCTGGCTTTGGAATCTTACCTTTTTGCTGGTCGTTTATTTGGGTCTATTGCCCCTGATTGGGGGTGATTTGGTCGTCGCCATATTGTCTGGTGAGATTGAACTTGAATTCCTCCTCCCCTTGGTCGGTCTTATCGCCGTACCAACCATCTGTACTCTAATTGGAGGGTGGCGTTTGCGCCGACAACCGTTAGAGCTAATGCGTCTATTCTATGGCGTAGAAGCTCCCCTATTTGCCCTATGCCTGGTTCGCTTGTTCCTGCTGCGGGAACTTACCCCCGCTAGTACCTTGATCCTGGGAACAGGAGTGGCGTGCATGCTGGCATTTTTCCTGGAAGTGCTGCGTGGCTATGCTCAACGGAATCAAAAATTAGCATGGCTACAACTGTTCACTCACAGCTTGATGCTGTTGGTTGGTGTATTCACCGGATTATTACTGTTATTCTATGCCGTACCTACAGCGGCGGTTTTAGTTGGTCAGTTCTTTGCCTTTGACTGGGTATACGAACTTTGGTCAATTTTACAGTATGACCCGTCTTTCGCTGTCTGGGGAGTACTTGCGCTTCTACTCTATGGCTTTAGCTGTACCCTATTCTTAGGGATGCCCTCGGCACTAGCCGCCTTATATGTTCAATCCGGGTATCGTATTATAAACAAATTTGCCTCCCAGTATGGCAAAAAACGCACGGTTCAGGGTACGGTTGCTGTACTCAGTGTCTGGATGATTCTGTTGATCTCATTCACGACACAGCCCCAGGTCAAGGCATTTAAGCTGTTGGCTCAACCTGCCCAAACCGATAGCGCTAGGACAGCCCTCTTAGCCCAGTCGGAGGAGATTCGCACCGGACTGCTGAACGCCTATTTGTCCTCCTATCGCTATCTCAGTCCAAGGGAAGAAAATAACCATATCCAGGCGATGTATCGTCACGTCTTTGGTTTACCAGAGTCACTTTGCCTGTTTTTACAAGAGAGTTATAACCAACTGATGTCGCCGTTTTTGTACAACGGTTCGGGTTCAGATATCGAAAAAGCCGAAAAACTCTACGCCGAATTCTTTGACACTCCCATCCAAAAAGCCGAGCGCAAGGCAGTACAACACGCCTTGCAATCCACGGCAATTATAGACCAGGCAAAGGCAGGTGTCCTGAATATTAACCAGAAAAAGGTATGGCTGCGATCGCAACAAGTCGGCGTTACCGAACACGGAGATTGGGCGGAGGTGGAACTCTACGAGGTGTATCAAAATCAAACCAATGATGTAGAGGAAATCCTCTACTACTTTTCTTTACCCGAAAGTGCCACCATTACAGGCGTATGGCTGGGAGATACCGATGAGCGATCGCAACGCTTCCCATTTCAAGTTTCACCACGGGGAGCAGCGCAAAAGGTCTATAATTCCCAGGTGAGGCGATCGCGACCCGTTGATCCGGCATTACTTGAACAGGTAGGACCTCGCCTTTATCGCCTCAGAGCCTTCCCAGTTCCGCCCAAATTATCATTTCGGGAGCAAAGAGACTCAACCGAACGACCAACGCAAATGCATCTGTGGTTAACTTATAACGTGATGCGACAAGCACAGGGATGGGCGCTACCTCGGTTAGCAGAGAAACGGAATATATTCTGGACAAAGGACACCCAACGCTTAGGCAATAAAGGCGCGATCGCAACGTCTGAAGATGAGTGGCTTCCTGAATTTTTACCCGCCACCGATCAGCAGCTGCCAAAAATTCATCAAGTGAATTTCCCACAGGGGTATCAGATTACAGCCAAGCCACTAGCTAGAGAGGATTACGCCTTACCCCAAGGTAAGCGGTTTGCTGTCGTGGTTGATAGTTCGCGCAGCATGTCAGCCCAGGTTAAAGCACTGACAAAAACCTTCAATTGGTTAAACCAACAGGGCTTCGCGGATAACAGCTTTGCCAACAATGATGCCGATTTGTACATAACGGCTGCTGCGGGGAAACCACCTCAGCGTATCGACAATATCCGGACATTTAATCCGGCAACGATCACGTTCTATGGTACGCTCCAATATCAACAGATGCTGCAACAATTTCTGCAATTGCAAGGTGATACGCCTTATGACGGCATTTTACTGGTAACGGATGAGGGGAGTTATGAATTATCCGAGGATAGTAAAGAGAGGCTAGACATACCTGCACCGTTATGGATGGTGCATCTGGGCGCGTTGCCACCGGCTTATGATGATGGGACGTTAAAAGCGATTCAAGATAGTGGAGGGGGTGTGTCTACAGAACTCCCAGAGGTCTTGCAACGATTGGCAACAAAGGCAGCATTAACCCCATCGGTGGTGAGTGTGGTGGATGGCTATGCTTGGTCAATGGCAAAAACTCCCACCGAAACCACGCTGAAAAACGGTTTTGAGCCATTAGCCGCAAGGCAACTCGTCAAAGGATTGAGTCAACAGATCCAGGGAGATAATCTGGCTCAACTGGATGCCATTCATGCGATCGCCAAAACCTATAAATTGGTGACGCCCTACTCATCAATGATTGTCCTGGTCAATGATCAGCAGCGAGAGGCACTCAAGCAAGCGGAAGCCGAAACTGATCGTTTTGATCGTAAGGTGGAAGATGGACAAGAACAGCTCAATCAGCCAAACAATCCTTTTTCCACCCCTGTGCCTGAACCTATAAATGGTATGGTTGTCAGTTCGCTAGCGATCGCGCTGATCCTATTCCTCAAACGTCAGCAATGGTTGAATAAGAGGGTTAATGATTAGAGGGCGATTTAAAGGTAAATTCTAGATATTTCCGGACAAGTCTTCCTACTCATTCTGATTGAGTGGTCGGCTTGCTAAAGGTTCAACATCCATATTGTCGGCGGTGGCAAATTTTCTCTCCCCACCTCCAAATCCGGAGTCATTGGCGATATGGGCGTATCCAGTATATAGTTTTAGCGATCAGCTTACCTTCATGGGGACAGACCAGGAAGCTGAAACCCAAACTCGTGATACAGATGGATCAAGATGAAATTAAACGATTAGGAGCTTCCCTCAGACAGATCGATCCAGGGATATTAAGCCCAGCGAAAGAGGGGATTACCAAAGTTTGGTATCAAGGAGGTGAGCCTTATTTTGATGTAGTGGTAGAACTTCGCCACGGCAAAATTGAGTGGTTTCAATTTACCTTGCGGGGTAAATCGATCTCCTGGAAACCGGTTTTTTTGGGTTTACAAACGGGAAAAACAAATGAATTACAAACTGATGACCTGACGTTTCATCCAGCCAGCAAATTGATTGAACATAACAACCAAAAAGATCATAAATTTATTGAAGTAGCTGGCGCTATTCTACAAACTCGCGCCGATGAACCTATCTTCAAGCAAATTCTGACATTGTTCGATGCGACTTAGAGCGTCGGGGTAAGCTAAAATCTAACACTGGCATTCTCCCGTTACCTGTTGTCAGTTGCTTATTTCTGTAATAATGACGATCGGTGTAATTCTGTTTAATTAGGAAGAAGGGGGCTGTATGGCTGGTAGTCAGGTTGATGCCGATTTGTGGATAAGCGAGTATATCACGCCTTGGGATATCTATGTTCACGGAATTACCAAGGTTTTAGCTTATAAAAAAACAGCCTATCAGGAAATGTATATTGTGGAAACAGGAGCCTATGGTAAAGCCTTAGTTTTAGACGGCAAATGGCAATCCTGTACAGGGGATGAGTTTATTTACCATGAATCCCTGGTTCACCCCGCTATGATTAGTCACCCTAATCCGCGCAAGGTTCTGGTATTGGGTGGGGGTGAAGGAGCAACGGTACGCGAAATCCTACGCTGGAAAACCGTTGAGCAGGTGATGATGGTGGATATTGATGGTGAGGTTGTGGAGGCTTGCCGACAACACCTGCCAGAAATGCATCAAAATGCCTTTGATGATCCTCGAACTCAACTGGTTATTGGTGACGCTCTCTTAGTTTTAGACAAGATGGAACAACAGTGGGATATTGTCATCTCCGATCTGTCTGATCCGATTGAAGAAGGACCATCCTATAAGCTGTTTACCAAAGAGTTTTTTGAGAAAGTTCAGCGCGTTCTCACACCTAATGGGTTATTAGTCCTACAAGCTGGACCGGTGGGAACGTTCGCGGTCAAAGTCCATGCTCGTCTGGTTAACACTCTAAACTCCGTTTTTCCACATACATACTCCTATTCTTGCTTTACCCCTACCTACGGTGAACCCTGGGGATTTGCGATCGCGTCTGCCCAAGCCATTGATTCTCAACCCAATCCGGCTACCGTTGACCAACACCTGCAAGACAAGACAACGGGGGGCTTACGCCTAATCGACGGTGTGGCGTTATTAGGACTGTTACAAACCCCTGCCTATATCCGTCGTGCGATCGCCTCGGAAACTCAAG
>JGI12109J20283_10167470_pt1 | contig 11080 bp, 11 predicted proteins | sample ElkSlonscriptome_12_FD_20283 | JGI IMG/M metagenome (IMG submission 20283) | reverse complement strand
GGCAATCATCCTTTTCGAGGGCAGCCTTACCCTGAAATTCAGGGAAATACGGGGCCTGCACGCCGTCGTCCGCAACATGGTCTCTTTCGGCATGGCGGCAACCTGGCTGATCACCACCCTGGCAACGAAACTCTTTGTGGAAGTATCCTGGGAAGTGGCAACGCTTTTCGGCGCTATAATGGTGGTAACCGGCCCAACGGTTGTCGCCCCTATTCTGCGAACGGTGCGGCCGGTATCCTCGGTTGCCAACATACTCAAATGGGAGAGTATCGTCATTGACCCCATCGGCGCCACCCTTGCCGTTCTGGTTTTTGAGTTCATCATCTCCGGCGGTGGCCAACAGGCCCTCGGACACACGCTGCTGATTTTTGCCTATCTTGTCTTCATGGGCACCTTGATCGGCTGTGCTGCCGGCTTTTTCCTGGGGATGTGCCTCCGCTACCATATTATCCCCGAGTTCCTTCATAATGTTGCCACCCTTGGCCTTGTTTTCGGCTCCTTTGCCCTGGCCAATTACTTTCAGGCGGAATCAGGCCTGGTTGCGGTAACGGTCTTCGGCATCTGGCTCGCCAATATGAAAAATGTCGATCTGGAGTATATTCTTGCTTTCAAGGAGACCCTTTCCATTCTCTTAATTTCTCTTCTTTTCATCATTCTGGCCGCCCGCCTCGACATTGCCGCTCTGGAACGCCTGGGCTGGAAAGCGCTGCTCATCTGTGCCGTTCTCCAGTTTCTCGCCCGTCCCTTAAGTATTGCCGTCTCCACCTGGCGGTCAAGCTTGAGCCGGGCGGAAACATATTTCCTCGCCTGGATCGCTCCCCGGGGAATCGTCGCCGCGGCCATATCATCACTGTTCGCGCTCAAGCTGCAGAATTACGGCCATGCCGACGCCGCCCTGCTTGTCCCGCTGACCTTCGTTGTTATAATCTTCACGGTGATGCTGCAAAGCCTGACGGCCTACCCCATTGCCAGGATGCTGAAAATCACCCTCCCCGAAGCGGACGGTTTTCTCATCGTCGGCGGCAATAGACTCGCTCGGGCCATAGCCGAGACGCTGGTCGATCTGAAAAAAAACGTTATTGTCGTTGATAACTCGCGCAGGAATACACCTGAAATAAGACGAATCCCCGGCCCCGTCTACAGCAACAGATCCCTCTCCGAGCGGACCGGCGGCGATGTCGAACTGGCAGGCCTGGGTACACTTCTGGCATTGTCACACCGGGAAAGCGAAAATATCGCCGCCGCCTATCACTACCGTCAGGAATTGGGCAAAAACAATATCTACGTACTGCCGGCGCAGGCCGAGGGAAAACATCGCCACAACCTGCGCTTCAGCGGCAAAACGCTGTTTGATCCACCGGCGAGCTATGTTCGACTTGAGCATATGATCACAGACGGAGCAGAGATTCTGCACACCACACAAACGGCCAAATACACCCTCGAAGACTTCCGGCGTCGCCACGGCCGCCAGACCCTGCCACTCTTTGCCGTCGACCCCAGACAGCAGGTCCATTTCTTTAACAATCAGAGTTCACCGCAACCCGAAAAAAACTGGATTGTCTACTACCTCGGTCATGCGGACCGTCCTTCACCATAAACGGGGCTGCCGCCGGTAAAACAGATCCTGGCCTCGCAACAGCTGCAACGGCCAGTCATGTGCAGACAAAGACGGTAATCCATGGTATATAAAAAGTCACGGCTGATAAGATGACGGGAATCTCGATGAGTGTTGAAATGCGGGCTGTTCCTTGGTCCACCCCTGTTGGCCTTTTGCATGACGCGTATATTCTTGTTCAGATGAAAAAGTCAGTACTTTCAGACACTGCCACTTTGGCCGGGAGAGAGGTATGGAAGAAGAACAATCCTATGTTATTACGATGCTGGTGGAAAATAAGCCGAGCGTGACATCGCGAATAACCGGTTTGTTTTCGGGAAGAGGCTACAACATGGAAAGCATTTGCGGGGCTCCCACCCATGACCCAAACATTTCCAGGATAACCATAAAGACGAAGGCGACGCCACACCAGTTCGGCGAGATACGGGCCCAGCTGAACCGTCTTATCGACGTTATCAAGCTCCGCGACATGACTGAGGATGAGAAGGCCGTCAAAAGAGAGATGGCCTTGATCAGTGTTGCCATAACACCGCAGAACAGGACAGAGCTGGTCCAGCTTGTTGACATATTTCACGCCAAAATCGTCAACGCCGGAACGGATTCCTATATCGTTGAGGTAACTGGAACGGAGGACAAGGTCAGCTCACTGATAGAGCTCCTTCTCCCTCTCGGCATCAAAAAGGTGACACGGTCCGGCATTCTGGCCCTCTACAAGGATCTCGAGGAAAGCCACAAAAATGCGCCTACGCCCTGAAGCCTTCTGGCAGTGTCCCCAAACCCGGAAGTGGAAGCTGGAAAGCGATACTCTCCATGGCCTGGCAGCCGTGAAGAACCGTCTGGAAAGAGGGGATAGCCACCATGTTCAGCTTCCCCTTCAGGCGAGTCGATATGGCCTGCTCTTTTTCGTCGCTTCTGTGATTGGCATACGCAAATAATACCAATCACAGGTCTCGTCGCCGAACACACCATCTGTACGCGTCAATTATTCAGGCTAGTTTCTCAACACCCACTGACCTGCGTCATTCCTGCATGCAGTGGTATAAGTTGTTTCCCGACGGCCATCGATGACCGCCTCAATCTCGGCCTGTCGACACCNCCTCTGCGGAGAACTTGGACTGGTGTAGGCTGGCTGCGGAGTGACCTGGTAACTATTGCCGCTGTCTGGATTCTGCCAGCTGGTGGTCTGTCCCGATGGGGTGAACTCGTAGGCCTGATTGAGCTGTCTCTTGTCGAATTTGTCCATTTCGTTGCCGACTATGTAGCCGAGCATGGTACCAACCGCGGCTCCGATAAGGGTGGCCTCGGTATCTCTGCCGATAGCCTGACCGATAAGTGCACCACCGGCGGCACCGCCGATGGCTCCCTGCTTGCCCTTATTCAAATCCACATTGGCGCATGACGTCAACAACAGCGACAGCAGAACCGCAACGAATATCATTGATCTCATCTGTTTTCTCCCTTGATTGACTAATTTTCGTTATTTGAACACTCTATATACATTCTGTGAGAAACCGTACTATACCTTAGGTGCAATGTTTATGCAGCCTCAATGACCAGCCGCTACGGGCAGCTGCCGTTGTAGCAGCTGGTGCTCTCTCCTACCAGCGCATTTTCAGATGAAAACCATCTCTCTGACGCCCCCACCCATATTGCGGTCTGTGACGCTGCTCGACTTCGACAACAACCTTGCGGACTTTGAAATGTCCCCTGAGGTGCAGCTGCCAGGGGCCCCAGCTGGGCATAAAAGGATTGAGAATTCGTGTTCTGTCATATGAATGCCTGTTCCTGCTGTGAAAATCAGGAGGAGAACCGGCAACCTGGTACATTCTGCTCAGTTCCGGACCGACACGCAGCTGGGCCATCCCTCGTCCGACTTTCGTCTTGGCCACAAGAACCACTTTGCGCAGACGCAGATCGGTGACATCGATCCCCGGATATTGCCGTAAAAGCTCCTTTTTCAGATACAATATCGCCGGCTCACCTCTGTGTCCGCGCAAACGGCTATCATGAAAATTTAGAACGAACCTCTGGACCTCTCCCTGCCAGCGCTTCGACGGCTGCGCATTTTGCCAGCCTCTGCCAGCCATGGCATTGAGTGGCAAAACCAGGAGCATCAAAAGTGCCAGGAGTAGAGATATCCGGCCTATAGTGGGTATGCCGCCTGTAGTAGTGTGGTTTTCACTGGTGTTATTGTTCTGTGCTGTCAGTTTCATAGTTTACCTCTTTCGGGCTCGTGTTTGGACGTTAAAGGAACACATGGCTCCCATTTGTCCGTACCCTATGAAACCTAGACCGAACTGTCAGTAGACAACGATAGACATCCGTGTAAATTCAGGGACATGTCGACCAGACATCGACTCGACATGGCTGTTTTTGCACCGAAGAGAAGCAAGGCTTACGACACAATACCCTTTTACTGCTCCCGGCGTGAAAACAGTGGGTGGGGAGAACCAAAACAAGGGACAGGCAACGACAGGCGATCACAAGACTCGCCCGGGAAGAGACAGGGGGAGAGGGCATTTTTATGAACGCAACCTTGAGCGCAAAAGCAGGTAAGGCGCGGAAACTCCCCGGCCGCACCTGTTAATATGGCGGAAACTGGGCCAAGATGGCTTCCACCAGCTGACGGACCATCTCCGAATTCTGCTGGGGCGTCGGGTGCCGGGAGATGACCTCCGAGCCTCGTCCGCGCCAGAGCAGTTCCTGTGAGTCGGCATCGTAGATATCCACGACGAGAGTACCGATATCGTATTGGCTGATGTCGTAGCCGGTATTAATGCCAAAGCCGCCATAACGGCGAAAGGAACCTATTCCGAAGCCAAAACCGGTGGTAAAGGGTTCGGATTTCATTCTGGTGGAAATTGAATAGCTATAATCGACAAGGAAATCGACACCCGTTGTCCGCTCATACCCTTTTTCCTCCAGAACCCTGTCGATATTCTGACGAAAGCGTTTATGCAGCAGAGGGTTATTGGCCCTGACATCGTCATGCTTTTCCACCGACGAGCTTTTCCAGGCATAGGTCTGCAGCCGGGGAAAGGTCATTTCGGTATCATAGTCCTGACTCACCTCGATGCCGGAACAGGCCGTCAGCATCATCAGAACGGCCACACAAAACAGACGTATCATAGTCCTTCCTCCCTACCTCCTTCTCCTGCACCGATCATGGCCGCAGGCCGCACCAGTTATCAATCGCAAGTGCTATCATCCGCGTGTTGCGGTGACCTGAAAGGAGTCTGTTGCCCGCAGAACGATCCCGCAGATATAAAGTGCCACTTCGCCGATACGTAACGGCGTCTTCGACTCTACACAGATAATGTGCATGAAGGGGCGAAACCTCAAGCCTGTACGGGCAGAAAAATCGTCCGCCGCCTCTTCGCATTTTCGCCTGGAAACAGTCAGCACTGATCGAAAAAGAGACCGTCGGAAACTTCACGAAAGGGAAAAACCTCGCCGGAGAGATCACCGCAATAGAGGGAGAGCACCCTGGCAATGACTGGGAAGGCAAGATTCTTCCAGGGAATTTCTTCGGGAGCGAAAAGCTCTGTCTCGAGACTTTCGGCGCCCGGGCCAAAATCGGTATTGACCAAACGGGCCAGATAGATGACATACACCTGATTGAAGGCCGGCAGGTTCAACAGCGAATATGGCCGCAGATCCTCGAGAAGACCACCGGCCTCCTCACAGGTTTCCCGCCTGGCGCAGGCCTCGACTGTTTCGCCATTTTCGAGATAGCCCGCTGGCAGGGTCCATTTTCCCAGACGGGGTTCAATGGCCCGACGGCAAAACAGGATCTTCCCCTCCCTCAGGGCAATGGCACCGGCGACAACCTTGGGGTTCTCATAGAAGACCGTGGCACAGGAGGTGCAGACAAAACGGGGTCTGTCGTCGTCCTCCGGGACACGGTGGCTGATCCTGGCGCCGCACTGACTGCAGTATTTCATATACCTCCTTAGCAGAACCTTGGAACACCGAAGCCTGATCGCCTCAATGGGTGGTCGGCTTCTCAGGGAAAACGGACAGCCCTCTCAGTCAATCGTTTCGTAGGTGGCATCGCGTGCTCCCTGCAGCAGCTGCAGAGACGTGATTCTGACTTCGAAAACGGCAATGTCTTCTTCGTTTACAAAAGCCGCAAGATGGGAATGCACCTGCACAAACCGCTGGCATATACCTCTTTCTCTGTCGCCGTCCTTGACCACCGCACATGTTCCGCCGACGGTCAAAGCACAGATTTTATCCCGGGGTTGGGGCCGGCCATCCGCCAGGCGTGTATCGACTAACAGGGAAACCCTCGGATTGGCACAGAGATTTGCAAACTTTCTGGTCTTTTTCGGGGTGAGCATATACAGTACCTGGCAGGTGTCGTCGATGATGTATGCCATCAGTGAACAGTGCGGTTTTTCATCCGCATAGGTTGCCAGAACGCAGAGATTCTGCGATTTCAAAATCTGCCTCATTTCCTCCATTTTGGGTCTCCGCCTTTTGAGGATGGTTCACTGCACGTGTGAACATGCTGCACTCATTTTTTGTCTGGGTGTTGCCGGAACAGTTCCAGTGTTGATGATCGCCCGAGGGGAGAGAATGGTGCTTTATCGCTGCCCTGGCAAGGCATGAAAAACGAGTGCATTCTTCATTCTTCTCTACTATTCGGCTCAATCCACCGCCGGCCTGATCCGCAGAATCCTGCCGCTGTCCGTGGAAACATAGAGCCATCCCTCGGGACTTTCGATGACGTCGCGGATCCGCTCATCGAGATCAAGCAGCAACCTCTCCTCGTCAACCGGCCGATACTGCCCGTCTACGGCAACCCTGTTGAGGTGCACCATTGCCAAAGCCCCGGAGAAAAGGTCGCCCCGCCAGTGCACAAAGGCATCACCAGTATAGATCAGCAGGCTGGAAGGGGCAATGGAGGGGATATAGACCTTCAACGGATCGACCATCCCCGGTTTGCTGACACTATCGCCGACGGCCACCGGTCCCCAGTACTCTTTACCATGCGAGACCACGGGCCAGCCATAGTTCTCGCCGGCGCGGATGATCTGTATCTCATCTCCCCCCCGCGGTCCATGCTCGTTGGACCACAGTGTGCCGGCGGCAGCATCCCAAAAAAGTCCCTGTGGATTGCGATGGCCGTAGCTCCATATTTCCGGCAAGCCTTCTTTGCCGACAAAAGGGTTATCCTCCGGCACGGTGCCGTCCACATTGAGCCGGAGAATCGCTCCGGCATGGGTGGAGAGATCCTGGCCGTTGGGCCGGTGGCCGCGGTCGCCCACGGAAAAATAGAGATGGCCCCGGCCGTCAAAAACAATCCTGCTGCCATAATGCCGGCCAGTCTCCGTAGCCGAGCGGGTGACCAGCAGATCCTGCCAGTCCACCAGCGCCCTTTCCTGCAGACGTGCACGGGCAAGAGTCGTCGCCCCCTGACCATCTGCCTCCTTGCTGTAGGTAAAATATATCCAGTCTCCAGGCTGGTAGTCGGAGGCAACAGCAGCATCAAGCAAACCGCCCTGGCCACGGTCCCAGACATCCGGTACTCCCGAGAGTTCGCTAATACGGCCACTGGCGAGATCGAGGATCTTGACCCTTCCCTGCCGCTCGGTAAAAAGCAACGTCTTTTCAGTGAGAAATTCCATGCTCCATATTACCCCCTGGTCGTTGGCTACCTCTTCGACTCTGTACTCCATACCCTTGGATTCTCCGACCAGCACAGTTTCGGCGGCGGCCAGTGCTGGAAGAAAGAGAAACCATATCAGCAGTCCTGCTATCCTGTTCATACCTTCCTCCTTCACCTGTGGTTGGATGCGGGTTTTTCCCGCGAGAGTTGCGGGACACTTCTGATCATATATACTAATGGTTTACGGCGGAAACGCCACAAGGTATGAGATTACCTCCGAACTGTATGTCCAGGTCAAGAACCAGACCGTCGGCGCCGCAGGTCAGTGCAGCGAGAAGAGGTTCAATTGCAGTTTGGCCGCATATTGGGGACGGCTCTCACCGCTGGCTCGAGTGAGACTGCGCATAGTGATCGCGCAGCAGATCTCCTCCCCAATCTCGCTTGAGATTGCGCCACACACTGTGGATATGATTGGCGTTGTTCTGAATATTGTCATACTCCACCACCGTCGAGGGACCATGGAGCCGGTAGTAATGGGCATGCCCCCTCTGCGTCGAGCCAGCCCAGGCAAAGTGGATAGAGCCGACCCCTTCCTTGTCGATCTGCGCCATCTCTTCCTCGGCAACATGTGCTGTCATTCTGCCGACATACACCTCAAGCAGATCCAGCAGCGCCTGNTGCTGTTCGGCGTTGAAATCTTGCGCTGGTATGCCCACAGGCTCATCAAGCTCGATATGCGAGGCCCAGCCGGTGACAATGTCACCAGGAGCTTCGGAACTGACACAGGCACGCCGGCGCTGCTCTTCGCCCAGTGTCGCCAGCAGCTCTCGCGCCACCTGCTCCTCGCGGGGCAGGGTGAGAAACCCCTGCAGCGGTCCCTCGGGTACCGTCGCCGGATTGGCGCCGAAAAAGGAGGGACAGCAGAAAACATCTCCCCCCTTGGCAATACGGAAATTTACCGAAAGGTGATGGCCCTCGATTCGCCATCCCCAAGCCGAGTCAAGGGAAGGTTCACCGAAGATGGTAACATAATACAGACCTGGATCACGCCGGTGGTTTCCTGAACCCTCGATACTGCCAAGAATCTTTTCCAGGCTCATGATATTGAAAGCGGTTCTACCGCCCGAGCGGCTCAATCCGCTCACCAACAGCGCCAGAGCCCGCAATCGCTGGCTATCCTCCATGGCCGACAGGGGCAGGCCCGCCCGTTTTCCGGGCCGGTAATCCCAGTTGAAACGCTGCCGTCCATCCGCCGAAAAGACGCATTGGCGACGCTGCGAAGGATGGAGCCCGGCGACAAAGGCCCCTGCCGCTTCCTTCATCTCCGCCGCCACCACCAGCGGCGCTGGGTGCAAATCCGTGGTGATGTTGTGATGATGAGATGGCGGAGAAGGTGGTATTTTACCCCCGTTATGGCGTGTATCCATTATTCCTCCCCTGCTCCAGGCCCTATCAAGTAATGGAAAATCAGGGTGGAGCTTTACGTAGAGTCATATCTCCTGCCGGTGTTGCTCTCCTCTCTTCAATTCTATGCCTCTTTTCTCCATATGCCAGTCTGTCAGATCGTGGACCCTCGGCAAAACCTTCTCTTCCGCCACCAGTGGCTCACGTCGGATTCTTCGAAAATAATATGGATAAACAGAGGAAAAGAAGATAAGCTGACACTGTCGATCAATGCCACCATTTCATTGATGTGAGAACCCGGTTCTTCTTGTGGCGGGCCGGGTATCATCTCAGAAATCATCCGTATCCGTGCAGAAGGTACCTACTCTTGCACTCTTTTTTATCCAAGGAATTTTTCTCCATGAAATCTAGAGGCCGAAGAACTGACCGGAAAAAATTAGCTGCCGCCAGTCTCAGAGCAGAGTGTATGCTTCACCCCCACCACCTGCTGCCGAGGATGGGTTTATGAAAACAGTTCTGATCTCCATGCCCGACGTTGCCGCGGTTATCATGCACGAAGCCGCCTTTCACATGCCCAACCTTGGCATAGCCAGCCTGGCCGGCAACGTCGACGCCGCCCATGAGGTCTACCTCATAGACCTTATCCGCAAACGGGGCAAGGTGCGGCGATACCTGAAACGCACCTTGACCAGGATCAAGCCCGACGTGGTCGCTCTGTCGTCGATGACCTGGCAGTTTTCCACCTGCATAAAAATCGTCCGTCTTATCAAATCCCTTCTGCCGCAGTGCAAAATCGTCATCGGCGGTTATCACGCTACCCTCATGTACGAAGAGATCGCAGGCTCCGAAGATGGAAAAAACATCGACTTCATAATTCGCGGCGAAGGCGAAGAGGCCTTCCGGAGATTGCTTGACGCCTTGAGCGGCACCGACAGCCTCGAAGATATTCCCGGCCTGTCGCACCGCCAGGACGGGCAATTTATCCACAACCCCAGAGGCGAACTGCTGGATCTGACCACCCTGAAACTGCCCGTACGCGACAAACGGCGTCTGACCTGGGGTTATCATGTCATGAACCGCAGCGTCGAGGTCATCGAAACGTCGCGGGGCTGCACCCGCAACTGCAATTTCTGCAGCATTCGCCATATGTACGGTCGCGCCTTCAGGCCGTTTCCCGTTGAGCGTATACTCGCCGATATCGACGACATTTATCACCGGAAAAAATGCCGCTGGATATTCGTCTCCGACGACAATATGGTGCTCTCCGTCAAAAGGGTTATGGAACTCTGCCAGGCCATCATCGACCAGGGCTACCGGGACCTGAATTTCATCGTCCAGGCCGACTGTGTGACCATGTCGAAAAACGAGCAAATGGTGCGCATCATGGCCCGGGCCGGTTTCAAAAGCGTCTTCCTGGGTATTGAAAGCGTCTCCAAGAAGAATCTCGCCGCCGCCCAAAAGGGCGATATCGTTACAGCCTCACGCAAAGCCGTCGAACTCTGCCATAAATATGGAATCATGGTGGTGGGCGGCATGATCTTCGGCTTTCCCGATGATACCGAGGAAGAGATTATTGCCAACTATCGTTTTCTGCAGTCCATTGGCGTCGATTCACCCTATTGCCAGATCCTGACCCCCTACCCCAAGACCGGCATCCGCCAGCAGCTTCTCGAAGCAGGCCTGGTGGTCAACGCCGACGATTTCTCCACCTATAACGGCATATGGGCCAACGTCCGCACTCATCACCTCGACGCCGACCAGCTCCAGTACCTGGTCTGGTACCACCGTCAGAATATTCTTGGCTGGTGGGAGCCGTCGAAACAGATGCGCGACCAGGGCCATCTCTGGACCGCTATCTGGATCTATCTGATGCGACCCGTTATTCGTCGTGTCCTCGAGCGTAAGACCAAACGGGGCGGATGGCGCCATCGCTATGATCAGGCCATGAACCGGCTCAGGACGGTCAATCGCTTCGATGATCTTGGCTTTTAGAGGTGTTCAAGGTGCGTGGAGAGGCAGCAGGGGATTTCCTGGAAAGGGTACTTGTCAGGCGCTGTTGTTCTCTTGGCGCTTTATCTGTTGTTGACTGAGCCGGTCACAGGAGTCTGCGGCGCACCCCTCCTTGCAGTAGAAACCAAACCCTGACTCCCAGGTCATTCCTCCTCTGGGACAGAGTTCCACATACTCGGCATATTTGACTAACCGCTCAACGATCCTTCCGGGTACGGAATGTTCCATCCGGCAGGCGGCATCTTCCGCCTCCCTGCCTTCAACGCCAAGAACGTCTGTGAGAAATTTTTTCAAGGCATTGTGCTTGCCGACAATACCCCTGGCCGCCTGCTCACCCTTTTCTGTCAAAGTAATCAAATCATAGGGGGCGTAGTTGATGAGCCCCAAGTTGGCCAGAGTACGCAAGGCGCTGGTGACCGATGAGGCCCGCACGCCGA
>JGI12109J20283_10971533_pt1 | contig 11083 bp, 10 predicted proteins | sample ElkSlonscriptome_12_FD_20283 | JGI IMG/M metagenome (IMG submission 20283) | reverse complement strand
GGCAGCGGCGACCGGGTGGGCGCGGTGCGCCGCTTTCGCCTGCGAGACGGCGCCGAACTGTGTGAACTCCTCATCCGCCATTCAGACCGGGAACACAGCCTCAGCTACTGCATCCTGGACTCACCGATCCCACTACTGAACTACGTGGCGACCATCCGCCTGCGCCCGGTCACCGACGGCGACCGCACCTTCTGGGAATGGTCCTCACGCTTCGCCACCCCGCCCGGCCGGGAGGCGGAGTTGCGGGAACTGGTGGGCGAGGGCATCTATCAGACCGGCTTCGACGGCGTACGCCGCTGGCTGCGGGAGCGCCGCGCCGGCACCGCCACCACCGCCGCCACATCCCGCTCCACCACCACCCGGGTCACGGGTAGCCGCCCCAGCGGCGCGGTGGTCCTCACCCGCCACGGTGGCCCGGAGAATCTTCAGTGGCAGACCCTGCAAGCGCCGCCCCCGGGCGAGGGCGAGGTGCGGGTGCGCCACACCGCCATCGGCGTGAACTTCATCGACATCTACTGCCGCACCGGCTACTTCAAGCTCCTCACCCCCCCCGGGGTGCTGGGCATGGAGGCGGCGGGCGAGGTGCTGGAGGTGGGCGCGGGGGTGGGGCATCTGCGCCCCGGCGAGCGGGTGGTGTACGCCTGCCCGCCGCTGGGCGCCTATGCCGAGATCCGCACCCTGCCCGCCACCCATGTGGTGGCGCTGCCGGACGATATCGACGAGCAGACCGCCGCCGCCGGGTTCCTGAAGGGGCTGTCGGCGGAGTTCCTGCTGCACCGGGTGCATCGGCTGCGGGAGGGCGAGACCGTGCTGGTACACGCCGCCGCCGGTGGCGTGGGCTCGCTGCTGTGCCAGTGGTGCCGGCATCTGGGTGCCACGGTGATCGGCACCGTGGGGGGCGAGGCCAAGATGGTGCTGGCCCGCAAGCACGGCTGTAGCGCGGTGATCGACTACCGGCGGGAGGATTTCGTCTCGCGGGTGCGGGAACTCACCGACGGGCGGGGCGTGGACGTGGTGTTCGACGCGGTGGGACGGGACACCTTCGCGGGCTCTGTCGAGGCGCTGGCGGTGCGCGGGCATCTGGTGAGCTACGGGCAGGCATCCGGGCGCATCGAGCCCATCGACATCGCCAGCTACGACGCCAAGTCGGTGCGGGTATCGCGGCCGAACTTCGCCCACTACGGTCTGGAGGTCCCGGAACTGCGGGTGGGCAGCGAGCGGCTGTTCGAAGGAATCCGGCGGGGCTGGCTGGAGGTTGCCATCGGCCAGCGCTTCGCCCTGCGTGAGGCGGCCGATGCTCACCGGGCGCTGGAGGGGCGAGGGACGGTGGGAGCGACGGTGCTGGTGCCCTGAGGTCTCGTCGGGGGTAACGATGACCACCGCCTTGACGCTACCCGGGTCATGAACCATCTTTGCTTGACCTACTGACTCAGTGAGGAATTGTCATCATGCCCATCCGCCGCGCCACGACGCTGTTCGGTATGCTCCTGATCTGCCTTTCCGGCGCCGCTGCCATGGCCGCCGACTACACCATGCGCCTGCACACCCTGGTGACCTCGCCGCATCCCTACAACGACATGGCCGAGTACTTCAAGCGCGAGATGGAGGCCCGCAGCGACGGGCGCATCGAGGTGCGGCTGTTCCCCGGCGCTTCCCTCGGCCAGGACCCGGCGATCATCGGCGAACTGGGCATGGGCACGGTGGATCTGATGATCTCCACCACCAATAACGCCGCCAAGCAGGTGCCGGAGTACCAGGTGTTCAGCCTGGCCTATCTGTTTCCGGACATGCAGACCCTGATGGACACCCTGGCCCCGGGCACCCCGGTGTTCGATTACTTCAGCGAGGTCTACGCCGAGCGTGAAGTTGGTATGCGCCTGCTGGCGTTGGGGGCCACCGGCACCCGGAATCTGTCCAACGCGGTGAATCCGGTGACCGGGCTTGAGGATATCCAGGGCCTGAAGATGCGCACGCCCCCCTCGCCCATGATCGCCCGCACCTGGGAGGCGCTGGGCACCCTGCCGGTGACCGTGGCCTGGCCGGAACTCTATGCCGCCATCCAGACCGGGGTGGCCGAGGCGCTGGAGAGTTCCATCCCCGGCTACATGGGCAGCAAGCTCTACGAGGTGGCGCCCTATCTGGCCCTCACCGCCCATACGCTGCAGGCCAATCATTTTTCCATGAGCGAGCGCAGCTACGAGCGCCTGCCGGAGGATCTCCAGCAACTGGTGACCGAGGTGGCGGTGGAGGCCAACGCGCTGGGGCTGGAGAAGGCGCTGGAGTACGAGGCCGAGTTCGTGGACACCCTGCGCGAGGAACACGGCGTCACCGTCACCGAGCCGGACCGCAGCGAGTTCATGGCGGTGGTGCAGCCGCTGCACGAGGAACTGGCGGCGGAGATGGGCGTGGACGAGGTGCTGGCGCTGATTCGCGCGCAGTGAGCGGCCTGAACCGGTGGCTGGAGATCTGGCTGCTGCGGCTGCTGGCGCTGCAATTCGCCGGTCTGATCCTCACCGTGTTGTGGCAGGTGCTGGCCCGTAACGTCCTGCAACTGGCCGCCCTCTGGACCCTGGACGTGGCCCAACTACTGTTCGCCTGGGGAATCTTTCCGGGGGCGGCGGTGGCGCTGCGCTGGGATACCCATTTTCATCTGGAACTGTTCACCGCGGACTGGCTGCGGGTGGGCGCGAGCCTGAAGTTTCTCGGTGATCTCGGGGCGCTGGCGGTGGCGCTGGTGATGACCGTCGTCGGTTGGCAGTTCGCCCAGCGGGGCTGGAACCGGGAGGTGCTGACGCTGGGCATCTCGGAGTTCTGGTATTTCCTGTCCATTCCGCTGGCCGGGGCGCTGATGCTGTGTTTCCTGGTCGAGATCCTGCCCCGGGATCTGGGGCGGTTGCGGGAGAGTTTTTCCCGGTGAACTCTTTGACGCTGCTGCTGCTGGCGTTCTTCGGGCTGATCCTGCTGCGGGTGAATATCGGCTTTGCGCTGATCCTGTCCTCGGTGCTGGTACTGTGGCGGGAAGACCTGCCGCTGGGCTCGGTGATCAACCAGATGTACGCCGGCATCGACTCCTTCCCGCTGCTGGCGGTGCCGTTTTTCATGTTCCTGGGACGGTTGCTGAACAGCGGCGGCATCACCGACCGGCTGCTGGCGGTGGCCGACGCCACGGTGGGGCATGTCCGCGGCGGCCTGGGCCATGTGAACGTGTTCGTCAGCATGGTGTTCGCCAGCCTCTCGGGCTCGGCCGCCGCCGACACCGCCAGCATCGGCGCGATCCTGATCCCGGCCATGAAGCGGGCCGGCTACGACCCGGCCTTCACGGTGGCCATCACCGCCGCCTCCTCCACTCTCGGAGTGATCATCCCGCCCAGCATCATCCTCATCGTCTACGGCGCCTTCGGCAACGTCTCCATCGGCGCTTTGTTTCTGGGCGGCGTGGTGCCGGGGGTGCTGATCGGGTTGTCCATGATGGGCTACGGGTACTGGCAGGCGCTGCGCCACGGTTATCCCGCCAATCCCAGGCAGAGCCTGGGCGCCATGGCCGGGGCGTTGCTGCGCGGCGCCCCGCCGCTGGTGATTCCGGTGCTGGTGCTGGGGGGCGTGGTGGGCGGTTTCGTCACGCCCACGGAGGCGGCGATCCTGGCGGTGGCGTGGGCATTGTTCCTGGCCTTCGCGGTCTACCGGGAGGTGGGGCTGGCGGCGCTGCCGGGGCTGCTGGCGGCGGCGGCGGTGGATTTCGCGGTGCCGCTGTTCACCGTGGCGGGCGCCGGCATCTTCGGCTGGTTGATCTCGTTTCTGGGGGCGGCGGAACTGGTGGTGGGGTTTATCCTCGGCATCACCGGGAGTAGTCTGGGAATCCTGCTGCTGCTGGTGGGGTTTCTGCTACTCATCGGCACGGTGCTGAACCCCATCTCGGCGGTGTTGATATTCTTGCCCATCATCCAGAGTCTGGGAGAGATCGCCGGCGCCCACCCGGTGCAACTGGGGGTGGTGACCACCATGACGCTGGCGGTGGGGCTGGTCTCGCCGCCCTACGGCATCTGTCTGCTGATCGCCGCGCGCATCGGCGAGGTGAGCACGCCCCGGGCGTTCCTGGCGATCCTGCCCATCGTCGCGCTGGTGGTGGCGGTGGTGGTGGCAAGCCTGCTGGTGCCGGATATCGTGCTGGGCCTGCCGAAACTGTTGATGCCCCGGGCGGTGGGCGGCTGAGTTTTCCACGGGAGAAATGATCATGAGCAAACCACGTATCGAGGGCTCGTTTGTGGCCCTCATCACCCCCTTCAACCGGGACGGCTCGGTGGATTTCGGCGGCTTTCGCACCCTGCTGGACTTCCACGAGCGCCATGGCACCCGGGCGGTGCTGATCATGGGCTCCTCCGGCGAGGTGTCCATGTTGAGTCCCGAGGAGCGCCGCCAGGTGGTGGCCGAGACGGTGAAGTTCAGGACCGGCAGGATGCCGTTCTACTACGGCTGCACCGGTCCCACCACGGCGGCCACCATCGACTACGTGAACCACGCCGCCGCCCAGGGCGCCGACGGTGCCATCATCGCCGCACCGCCCTATATCTGCGCCAGCAACGCCGATATCGTCCAGTACTTTCTGGAGGTGGCCGACGCCGCCGAGATTCCCATCGGCATCTACAACAACCCGCCCCGGGTGAAGACCGACCTCAGCGCCGCCGAGATCATCCAGTTGTCCCGCCATCCGCGCATCGTGGTGAACAAGGAATCCACCACCCGGGTGGCGCAGGTCGCCGAGCTCTGCGCCGCCGCGCCGGATATCTCGCTGATGTGCTGCTGCTCGCCGAACCTCGGCCTGGTGGTGCCGCTGATGGCGCTGGGTGGCCACGGCACCGCCAACATGACCGGCAACCTCATCCCGGAGGAGATGGCGGTGATCTCCACCCCGTGGCGGGACGACGGCGACGCTTTCCGCTGCCGGGAGGCGTGGCTTAAAAACCTGCCCTTGCTGCACTACGTCTACTCCGCCCCCAACCCGGTGGCGGTGAAATCCCTGATGCGGGCGCTGGGGATGCCGGCGGGGGATCTGCGCCGGCCGCTGCGGGCGCTGGAGGGCGAGGCATTGCAGCGGGGCGTGGAGATCATCCGCGAACTGGGGGTGGCGGAGAAATACGGCTACCGCCTGTCCCGGGCGGTGGCGGCCTGAGGGGCGGCCTGGCCACGGGCTAAGCGGCGATACCCTTGCTCACCCTCCGACCCGGAGACACGGTCTCCGTCATCGCCCCCGCCTCCCAGTGCCGCAGCGCCGACCGTGACCTGCTGGCTGCGGGCGTGGCGCTGCTGGAGCGCTGGCGGCTCCGTGTCCGCGTCCGGGTGGACGAGTCCTACCACTTCTATCTGGCCGGGCCGGATGCGGTGCGTGCCGGGCATCTGCTGGATGCCCTCGACGACGAGGAGACGCGGGCCATCTTCTGCATGCGGGGCGGCTACGGCAGCCTGCGCCTGCTGTCGGCGCTGGCCGGCGCCCCGGCACCGACGCCGCGCTTGCTGGTGGGGTTCAGCGACATCACGGCGCTGCATCTGGCCTGCGCCCGACACTGGCCCGGAGTCCAGGCGGTCCATGGCCCGAACCTGGCGACCCGGCAGCTTCTCGGCGAGGGTGCGGCCTGCGAGGCGAACCGCCGTGCCCTGTACACGGCGTTATTCGAGCCGCACCGGCCGGTCTCGGCCCCGATCCGGAATCTGTGGCCCGGGCGGGCGACGGGGCCGCTGGTGGGTGGTTGCCTGTCGCTGATCGCGTCCTGCCTCGGCACGCCGTTCGCGCTGGAGGCCCGGGGCGCGGTGCTGTTTCTGGAGGATGTGGACGAGGCGCCCTACCGGATCGACCGGATGCTGACCCAGGCGCGTCTCGCGGGTCTGTTCGACGGGGTGGCCGGTATCGTGTTCGGCGATATGCAGGGTTGCCAGGATGCCCACAACGATCTCTGGGCGGTGATCGGCGATGCCCTCCAGGGTCTCGACCTGCCCATCGGCATCGGTCTGCCGAGCGGTCATGGGCCTGAGAATCTATCGCTTCGGCTGGGCGAGATGGCCGAACTGGATGCCGATAGCGGGGTGTTCAGGCTGCTCGCCGGTGGATGAGACGAGCCGGATAGCGGCGTCGATCTGGCCGGGAAATCCCTGGCCATGAGTAATCGCTTTAGGATAGCTTTGAGGGACAAACCTTCTGTTGTTATCAAAGGATAAACCCATGGAACTGTCAGCGGTTTTAACGCCTGTTCCCGAGGGTGGTTACGTCGCCTTCAATCCAGAGACCGGTACCACCACCCAGGGTGAAACCGTCGAGGAAGCCCTACAAAATCTGCGCGAGGCCACCGAGCTGTATCTTGAGGAATTTCCACTCTCCGTTGCTGGACGTTCCCTGCTCACCTCTTTTCAGGTGTCCGTGGATGCCTAAACTACCGGTCGTTTCGGGGGCGGACGTTATCCGCGCACTGGAACGCCTGGGGTTCGTGGTCACGCGCCAGCGCGGAAGTCACGTCATGGTGCGTCGTGGCTCCTCCGGTTGTGTGGTACCCAACCATCGCGAGCTAAAGACTGGAACGTTGGCCGGTATTCTCAGACAAGCTGGTGTCTCAGCGGAGGAATTTATTGAAGCTCTGAATCCCTGAGGGTTTGGTTCCGGCATTGGGCGGATGTCCCGCTTTCGCGTCAATGGCGAGTGCGAATACCCGGTTGACGCGTTGCCGCCCCCGATCATCACCGGAAACCGGAATCCATGCCTCGTTTCCGAGCATTCCGCTAGGGCATGCCTCCCGAGGTGGCGAGGGAGTACTTCGTTAGCCTCGCCGGGATCCTGGTGGGTGACTGCCATTGATTTGATTTTCAAGGAATTTGATTCGGTTTTTGGCCCTGGCATACGATCTGCTAATCCGCTCTCGTGTCCGGAGTCCCCCAAGTCCATGCCGGCTATGTCGGGATCGGGTTTCCCCGGGTGCCCACCAACACCAGAAGCGGAGTTTTCAGATGGCGATTTCCAGATTGCGCACGGTGGCCCTCGCCACCGCGCTGATGGCGCTGACCCCTATTTCCCATGCCCAGGATGTGGAGCTACCCTGTTCCACGGCCCGGCTGATCGTCCCCTGGGGCGCGGGTGGCGACACCGACACGGTGATGCGGCTGGTGGCCGAGGCGCTCAACAAGACCGGTGATGTGGACGTGCAGGTGGTCAACATGCCGGGGCAGGGGGGTAATCTCGGCGCCAAGGAGGCGGCCGATGCCGACCCCGACGGCTGCACCCTGTTCGCCATCCACCAGAGCGCCATCACCAGCTACTTCACCGGGCGGATTCCCTTCTCCCACGAGCGCTTCGCCCCGGTGGCGCTGATGGCCCGCACCCCGGCGGTGTACGGCGCCTCCGCCGAGGCGCCGTTCGAGGATCTCAACGAACTGGTGGCCTATGCCATGGAGAATCCCGGCGAGGTGCTGGCCGGTGGCACCCTGGGCTCCACCAGCCATTTCGTGTTGCTGCTGCTGGCCGATGCCGCCGATATCGATCTGCGCTACATCTCCTACGACGGCACCCGTGAGCGGATGACCGCCCTGCTGGCGGGCGAGATCCAGCTTGCCGAGATCAATCTGGCGGCCAGCAAGAACTACATCACCTCCGGCGAGTTGAAGTCCCTCGGCATCACCAGCGAGCAGCGCTTCGACGATATCCCCGAGGTGGCCACCGCCGAGGAGCAGGGCATCGATGTGGTTTACGGTACCGACCGGGGTATCGTGCTGCCCGGGGAGACGCCCCCCGAGGTGGTGGACTACTGGATCGCCCGCGCCACCGAGGCCGCCGCCGATCCCGAGTTCCAGGAACGGCTGGCCAATATCGGTACCCTGCCGCTGGCGCTGACCGGCGACGACTACGGTCAGTACTTCGCCGATACCTTCGAGAAGTGGAAGGGCATCGCCCAGAAGGTGGGGGTCTATACCCCGGTGGAATGAGCCGGCGGCGGGGAGCAAAAGCCGTGATCAGACCCAACCGCGACAGCGTGGTGGCCCTGCTGCTGTTGCTGCTCACCGGGGTGTTCTACCACCAGAGCTACGAGATCCGGGTGGCGAGCTACGCCACCCTGCCCGCCGCCAGCTGGCCGCGGGCGATCCTTCTCATGCTGGGGGTGCTGTCGCTGGTGTATCTGGTGCAGTCGCTGCGCGGGTGGGTCACGCCTGCCGAGCTGGATCTCCTGCGGGAAAGCGATCCGACGGGTGGTGGACCGGCGGGGGCGATGCGGCGCTATCTCAATCCGCTGATCTGCTTCGGGCTGTTCTTCCTGTTCCTGCTGACCCTGCCGTATCTGGGGATGCTGGTGGGGGGCATCCTGTTCGTGTTCCTCTCGCTCAGCGCCCTCGGCCCCCTGAACTGGCGGGCGGCGGGTTTGCATCTGGCCATCGCGGTGGTCAGCGTGGCCGGGATCTGGGCGATCTTCACCTATGCACTGCGGGTGTTCCTGCCCGCGGGGGAGTGGTTCTCCTGAGGATCGCCGGTGGGAGACTGAAACATGCGTGAATCGGTGGCCGAGGCGCTGCTGTTGCTGGTCAATTTCCAGACCCTCGGCCTGATGACGGTGGGGGTGCTGGCCGGACTCATCGCCGGGGCGATTCCGGGGTTCACCATCGCCATGGCGGTGGTGCTGACCCTGCCGTTCACCTTCGGGCTGGATCCGGTGCCGGGGCTTGCCACCATGCTCGGCGTCTACGTGGGCGGACTGTCGGGGGGGTTGATCTCCGGGGTACTCATCGGCATTCCCGGTACGCCCTCGTCGGTGGCCACCACCTTCGACGGCTTCCCGCTGGCGCGCCGAGGCGAGCCGGGGTACGCGCTGGGGCTCGGGCTGTGGGCCTCGGTGCTGGGGGGGTTGTTGAGCGCGGTGCTGCTGGTGACGGTGGCGCCGGCCATGGCCCGGGTGGGGCTGGAGTTTCGCTCCTGGGATTACTTCGCCCTGACCATGTTCGCGCTCACCATCACCGCCAGCCTGTCCGGGGCCAACCTGCTCAAGGGTCTGATCGCCGGGGCGCTGGGGCTGCTGGTGGCCACCATGGGCGAGGACAGCATCAACGGTATCGCCCGCTTCACCTTCGGCAATGACGATCTGCGCCAGGGTTTCGCCTTCCTGCCGGTGCTGGTGGGCCTGTTCGCCTTCAGTCAGTTGATGAGTGATATCCGCGACCGCGATCAGGCCTGCCGGCCCATGATGAGCCTGAAGGACAACGCGCGGGTACGGGTACCCCATGGTCGCGCGCTGCGGGAGATCGCTCGCCAGTGGGGGAATCTGCTGCGCTCGACGCTGATCGGCGCCTTCACCGGCGCGTTGCCGGCGGCGGGGAGTTCCATCTCCAACGTGCTGGCCTACGATCAGGCCAAGAAGGCCTCGCGCACCCCGGAGCAGTTCGGCACCGGTATCCCGGCCGGGATCATCGCCCCGGAGGCCTCCAACAACGCCACCGCCGGTGGCGCCCTGATCATGATGATGTCGCTGGGTATTCCGGGGGATGTGATCACCGCCGTGATGCTGGGGGCGCTGTCCATTCACAACGTGGTGCCGAGTCCCACCTTCATCCGCGACCAGCCGGGGATCGCCTACGCGATTTTCGGGGCCTTTTTCCTGGCCCACCTGATTCTGCTGGCGGTGCAGTCGGTGGCGCTGCGGGGGTTTCTCGGCATCGTCCGGTTGCCCATCTACATGCTGGCCTCGGTGATTCTGCTGTACTGCGCCATCGGCACCTTTTCCCTGAACAACGTGGGTTTCGATCTGTGGACGCTGTTCATCTTCGGGGTGGTGGGCTATGGCATGCGCTTGCTGGGCTTTCCGCTGGCGCCCATGATTCTGGGCGTGGTGCTGGGCGACGTCGCCGAGAAGAATCTCTCCCGGGCGCTGTCCCTCAGCGATGACCTGACGCTGTTCCTGAGCCGGCCGTTCTCGCTGTTCTTCGTGTTGCTGTCGGTGTATTCGCTGGTGTTTCCCTGGTATCAGCAACACCGGGGACGGGAGCGCTGGACGGATTTCTTCATGCCGTCGCTGTCTCTGGCGCTGTCCCTGCCGTTACTGATGATGGACGGGCCGGTGCGCCGGGTGGTGGGCGTGGGGTTGATCCTGCTGGGGCTCGGCTTGCTCTCTCGAACGCTGTGGCGGCCCCGGGCGATGGCCTGAGGGGTTGTTTCACCGCCGCCACACCCGATCCAGCGGCATCCAGCGTCCCAGTCCCAGTAAATGCGCTCGTGATACCCCGGGTCCGCATCACCAGAAAGCTCGCGCAATCCACCAGTCCCCAGTCCTTATCCTGGCGTTCCTGCAGCAACATGGACGCGGCATCGACCGAGTTCACGCCATCGCTGCACGGCGACCCCATGGGCACGATCCCGCTGGTTGAGTAGCGCCAGCCAGCCCGAGGTATCGAGAAATACCTCAGACGCCATCATCGCTGCGCCGGGGATGACCGTAGAGGTAGTGATCGATATTCTCGGCAAGATCGTCGATGCCGGTATCCACCGCCAACTCATCCATCCGGAACAGGGAATCGAGATTGCCGTCGTCTTCCGGCACTTGGTTCCGGTTATCGTGAGCCCGGGTTTGCTGTTCCACGGGTTCAACCAGCACCTCGCTGCCCTCGGGTAACTCGGCGCCTGCCTCGAGAACGACCACGCCCTGGTGTACCTTGCTGCGAACGCCCATGGATCAATCTTCTCTGCCGCTGCGCCGAGTTTAACCCGCCTTTGGGTTATCCCATGAGATGGATGCCGAACCGGGTTCGGATGCTCACGGCTCACCGTCGCCGGTGGGTTGTTGGCCCCGACGAACCGCCCCCGGCGCCACCCCCATCACCCGCCGGAAGGCCCGGTGGAAGGCGGGCTCCGAGTGATACCCCACACGTTCGGCGATCACCGCCAGCGAGTCCGTGGTCTCCAGCAACGCCCGGTGCGCCAGACCCATGCGCAGGCCGGTGAGATAATGCAACACCGGCTCCCCCACCAGCGCGGTGAAGCGCGCGGCAAATCCGGCGCGGGACATGCCCACCGCCTGGGCCAGCGAGTCCACCCGCCAGTCGGTTGCCGGCTGGCGGTGCATCAGGG
>JGI12109J20283_10044150_pt1 | contig 11090 bp, 9 predicted proteins | sample ElkSlonscriptome_12_FD_20283 | JGI IMG/M metagenome (IMG submission 20283) | reverse complement strand
AAACGCCTCTAGTTTTGGTTGGGATTTACAAGAATTAGTCGAACAAGGAAAACTGTTTATTTTAGATGCTTCTCCTGATCCGGAAGGACAAGATATTGTTGGCAACTTTGATTTGTCTGCTCTGATTGAACGGATTCAATACGCGATTCGCAAATACAAAGCCAGACGAGTTTCGATTGACTCCGTAACTGCGGTTTTCCAACAATACGAAGCCGCAGGCGTGGTTAGACGGGAAATCTTTCGCTTGGTGGCTCGCTTAAAACAAGTCGGAGCAACGACTATCATGACAACCGAACGAGAACAAGAATATGGTCCGGTTGCTCGTTTTGGCGTTGAAGAATTTGTTTCTGATAATGTGATTATTGTCCGTAATGTTTTAGAGGGAGAACGTCGTCGCCGAACGATGGAAATTCTCAAACTACGGGGAACTACTCACATGAAAGGAGAATTCCCTTTTACCATTACCAATAACGGCATTAGTATCTTCCCCTTGGGCGCAATGCGATTGACTCAACGTTCTTCTAATGTGAGAGTTTCCTCTGGAAATGAAACCCTCGATCAAATGTGTGGAGGTGGATTTTTTAAAGACTCAATTATTTTGGCAACGGGTGCAACAGGAACCGGAAAAACTTTACTGGTGAGTGTTTTCCTCAATAATGCTTGTAAAAACGGTGAACGAGCCATTTTATTTGCCTATGAAGAATCTCGCGCTCAATTGCTGAGAAATGCCAACTCCTGGGGGATTGACTTTGAAGACATGGAACAGAAAGGATTACTCCGGATTTTGTGTAGTTATCCCGAATCTGCCGGAGTAGAAGATCATCTGCAAATTATTAAATCAGAAATTACAGAATTTAAGCCTGCTCGAATTGCCATTGATTCTTTATCTGCCCTCGCTCGGGGGGTGAGTAATAATGCGTTTCGACAGTTTGTAATTGGGGTGACAGGATACGCCAAACAAGAGGAAATTACTGGATTTTTTACCAACACAACGGATCAGTTTATGGGGTCTAACTCAATTACTGATTCTCATATTTCTACGATCACTGATACCATTTTGATGCTGCAATATGTAGAAATTCGAGGGGAAATGTCTCGCGCGCTCAACGTGTTTAAAATGAGAGGCTCATGGCACGATAAAGGCATCCGAGAATATACGATTACCGATAAAGGCCCTCTGATCACTGATTCTTTCCGGGAGTATGAACGAATTATTAGCGGTTCTCCGACTCGAATTAGTGTCAATGAAAAAAGCGAACTGTCCCGAATTATTGAAGGGGTACAGGGGAAAGGAGGAGAGATTGATGACTAGATTAAACTCAGTTGATGATCAGAGGTTGGGTTGTCATCTCAAAGCTTAATCAATCTGGATTTAAGGGAGTTTTAAATTGGTTTCTCATAGCCATTAGACTTGCCGTTACTAAAGGAGAATGCCAGACTATTATTAGGTGATACACCATAGGGATTGTTCACCACCAATCGTTCACCTTTGTCGTGTAAAAGCTTGTGGAACCATCAACTGTAGTTACAACAACAGATATTAATGTATTTCGCGCAATTATCTTAGGGTTGGTACAAGGACTAACCGAGTTTATACCCATTAGTAGTACAGCGCATTTAAAGGTTGTACCCGTAGCATTGGGTTGGGGAGATCCGGGTGTTGCGTTCACGGCAGTGATTCAACTCGGAAGTATTGCCGCAGTGCTGTCGTATTTTTGGAATGACTTAACACAAGTTACAGTTGGTGCATTTAAAGCCATTACCCATTCAGATTATCAATCTTCGGAGTTTCGTCTTGCTTTAGGAATTGCTTTAGGAACAATACCGATTGTTTTTTTTGGCTTGCTGATTAAAATTTTCATTCCCGATTTTGATAACTCTCCCTTACGCAGTATCCTATCCATTGCAATCGCTTCTATTGTCATGGCATTACTCTTAGGATTAGCGGAAAAAATCGGCACTCGTAAGCGTAATTATGAACAGCTTGATGTGCGAGATGGGGTATTAATGGGATTGGCTCAAACTTTAGCCTTGGTTCCTGGGGTTTCCCGCTCTGGTTCAACCATTACTGCTGGACTTTTTATGGGGCTGGAACGGGCGACTGCGGCTCGATTTTCTTTTCTTTTAGGAATTCCGGCGATTACTTTGGCAGGTTTAGTAGAATTAAAAGGGTTGTTAGATGAAGGATTAGGGAGTATTGCTGGCGTTCCCCTGGTTGCAGGCTTGATTTCATCAGCTTTATTTTCCTACCTGGCGATCGCTTGGTTAATTCGTTATCTACAAACTCAGAATACTTGGATTTTTGTTTGGTATCGATTGGCTTTTGGAGTCGCCATTATCGCGGCGGTTGCTGGAGGGGCTATCGAAAATAGTTAAAACAGTTACATGGTGCATCATTCAATTGTTAGGTGTTGGTTGTCCGAACTCTCAACTAACTCCTAACATCTAAAAGGAACAAATAAGATGAGTAACCGTTCATTTCGTCCCGCTCAAATTACTAAAGTTCTTCCGGATTCGATTGCGGATGAAATGGGTTTTGAACCCGGAGATGCAATTATTTCTATTAACGGACAGCATCCCCGTGATTTAATCGATTATCAATTTTTCTGTGCAGATGAAATTTTAGAACTCGAAGTTCTCGATAGTCGGGGAAAAGTTCATCAGGTGGAAATCGAGAAAGACTATGATCAGGATTTGGGATTAGAGTTTGAAACGGCATTATTTGATGGTTTAATTCAATGTAATAATCGTTGTCCGTTTTGTTTTATCGATCAGCAACCTCCCGGAAAACGAGAAACACTTTATCTTAAAGATGATGATTATCGCCTGAGTTTTCTATACGGTTCTTATTTAACGTTAACTAATTTACCGCCACGAGAATGGCAACGAATCGCGCAAATGCGACTTTCCCCGCTTTATGTTTCTGTTCACGCCACAGAAGCGGATGTGCGAGTTCGTTTGTTGAAAAATTCTCGGGCGGGGGAAATTTTAAAACAACTTCAATGGTTTCAAGAAAATCGTCTCCAAATTCACGCTCAAGTGGTAGTTTGTCCGGGAATTAATGATGGTCAACATCTCGAAACAACTCTACAAGATTTAGCCGGGTTTCATACCGGAGAAATTCCGACTGTTGCTTCGGTTGCAGTGGTTCCGGTGGGGTTAACTCGGTTTCGTCCTCCCGAAGATGAATTAATTCCTGTAACTCCAGAAAAAGCGACAGAAGTTATTACTCAAGTGCAAACCATACAAGAAAAACTTCAGCAAAAATATGACAAAAATTGTGTATGGTTAGCTGATGAATGGTTTTTAATTGCTCGTCAACCGTTACCCCCAACTTCCCATTATCAAGATTATCCGCAAATTGGGAATGGAGTCGGTTCAATTCGTAAATTTCTGCAAGAATTTGAAATTGCGATCGCTAAATTTCCCAATCACAGACAAACCCCTCGAAGATTCACTTGGGTTGTAGGAAATGCAGTAGAAGTCGCGTTTGCACCTGTCGTTGAACGGTTTAACCAAATTTCTGGATTGACAGTTGACATGATCGCCCTATGCAGTCAATACTGGGGACAAACCATCACGGTAACAGGGTTACTCACGGGTCAAGATTTACTTCAGGGTCTTCAAGGAAAAAATTTAGGTGATTGCATACTACTACCGTCGGTGATGCTCAAACACGAAGATACCCTCTTTCTCGATGATATGAGTGTAGCCGAACTGTCTCAGCAACTTCAAACCCCGATTTTGCCTGTAACTGATGTCGAAGCATTAATCTCTAAAGCTTTGAACGATTAATCGTTGATGCTGGATGGTTGTTGCTGGACGCTTGTAGTAACTCGACTGCAATTTTTTATGATCTCGCACTTTTTCAGCTTAATTCTGTGTAGCAGCATACCCTGATTGCACTAAAATTGTTTCTGGACTTGCAGACGCAGTAAAAAAACTTATGCCTGTTTTTCAAAATTTATTGGCTGTGGGAGTGAGCGGCGCGATTACATTTATTTATTTAGGACAAGGGATAGCAGTCCCGACGTCGATTGAATCTCAGGGTCAAAACTCGATTTCCCAAACGAGTTTTAAACAAAATTTAACTAAAACTCGATCAGCCCAATCTACCGCAGATGCAACCCCAGCCCCAAATCAACCCTTAGAAGCTTCACCAGAACCCTCTCCGCCGGATTCTGTTTCTAATACTGTCGAAGTTTCTATCAAACAAAATCCCGTTAAACCGACTTCTCCCCGGGCGATTATCAATCATTTTACAACTTCAACGACGGAGGAGAATCTGACACTCAATAAGGCGGAATCTTCTCTAGAAAAGGTGTTGAAGCAAAATCCAACTAAATCCGTTGTCATCGGTTCAACTCTACCCAGAATTCTCGATAAATTTATTTCTTCGAGTTCCGACAAGCCAACTTCTGAAAATCTTCAGGCTTCAGTGGAAACGGTGTTTAAAGAAAATCCCGTTAAACCGACTGCCTCAAGTTCAGCATCACAACCGTCAATTCTCAATAATTTTACCTCTGCTAGTTCAGATCAGCCAACTGTAGACAATTCCGAGTCTTCAGAGGAAACGGTATTTAAAGAAAATGCGGTTAAATCCTCAAGTTCAGCATCACAACCATCAATTATCAATAATTTCACCTCTGCTAGTTCACAACAGCCAACTGTAGACAATTCCGAGTCTTCAGAGGAAACGGTATTTAAAGAAAATGCGGTTAAATCCTCAAGTTCAGCATCACAACCATCAATTATCAATAATTTCACCTCTGCTAGTTCACAACAGCCAACTGTAGACAATTCTCAGGCTTCAGAGGAAACAGTGTTTAAAGAAAATGCTGTTAAACCCTCAACTCCGAGCAACAGTAGTATCCCCACCTCATTAAGTCCAAATACAACCTCTCAGAGACTCTCATCACCACAGCCATCTGTTTCTTCTGCTCCTTTAAACAATCAACGGAGATCTAGCAACTCAACTCCAAACTTATTTGAACTCTCTCAACTTCTTCCTGAAAGTATTTCGGGGAAACCTCCCCAGATTGCTCAAGCAGGCGACACCCCAACCCTAGAAACTCCTGATCTGAGTCCCCCAAACGAACCCTTTCCCCAGCCGACTCCTAGCGGTATCTTACAAACCAATCCGCCCCCGATTACGTTACCGAGTTCTAATCCTTTGTATACTCCAAATCGGCCTCGGGAAGTCGAAATTCAAGAAACTGTACCGATTACTTTATCGCAAGCGGTGGACTTGGCTCGACGTAATAACGAAGAAATTCGGGTGTTTGAATTGCAAGTTGAACAAAATTTAGCCGCTCTCAGACAAGCGCAAGCGGATCTTTATCCGACTCTAAGCTGGATTTCAACGATTACTCGTTCGTTCAGTGCGGCCAACGATATTGCCAACTCCGCAAGAAACCGTGAGACTCGGATTGCCAATGAACGTATTCGAGAGCAAAACGAGCAAAATGAAGATCAACAACAGGAACAACGACAAGCCATCAGTTTTTCCCGAACCTTTGGGGTGACTACGTTTGAGAATACATTCCAATTCCAGTATGATTTTGACCTGAGTGGGGCGCGTGGGGCGCGAATTCAAGCCGCAGAAGAACAGTTGCGTTTGGCGCGGTTGGAGTTTGAACGCAGTGTCGAACAGTTACGTCTGGATGTGACCGAAGCCTATTATAATTTGCAGGAAGCTGATGCTGAAGTTGAGATTCAACGGGCTGCGGTTCGGAACTCCCAAAAAAGTTTGGAAGATGCAGAAGCTTTGGAACGAGCGGGGGTAGGAACTCGGTTTGAAGTGTTGCAGGCGCGAGTCACTTTATCCCGAGTTCAGCAGGATCTCACCAATGCGATTAGTAACCAAAGAACCCGACGGCGAGAATTGGCGAATATTTTGAATGTTAGTCAAAATGTTAACTTGATTGCAGCAGATGCGATCGCCTTGGCTGGGGCTTGGGATTTCACCTTAGAGGAAAGTATTGTCCTCGCTTATGACAACCGAGCGGAACTAGAACAGGAATTGGTGAACCGCAACCTCGCTGAACAAAGACGCATTGCTGCCCGTGCTGCTCAACGACCGAATTTAACGACCGTCGCCAATTATAATGTTTTAGGAGTATTATCCGATAACAGCGATCCGTTTGCGAACCAAGGTTGGGCGGATGGTTACGACGTTCAGTTACAAATGCGCTGGAATTTCTTTGATGGCGGTTTAGCCAAAGCAAATGCTCGTCAGCAGGAGATTAATATTGCGATCGCTGAGGAACGGTATTCTGAATTAATCAATGATATTCGCTTAGAAGTCGAAAGTGCGTTTTATGACTTGCAGGCGACGTTTGAAAATATTGGTGTGGCGAATTTAGGGGTTGAAGAAGCGACAGAAGCGTTACGTTTGGCTCGGTTACGGTTTCAGGCGGGTGTGGGAACTCAGCTTGATGTGATTAACCAAGAAACGGATTTAACTCGCGCTCAAAACCAGTTGCTACAGGCGGTGATTGGTTATAACCGGGCTTTGTCTCGTTTACAACGCGCGGTGAGCAATCTTCCGGATAACAATCTGCAAGCATTGCCCTAATAAAGCTTCTTGTCTCTAACTTGCAATGTAGGTGTGTTCGGTTATGTACGCTTATCACATAATCACGAATGCCCTCATTTTGTTAACATTTTTTTATAAGTTTAAAGAAATTGAATTCAGGAATCTCGAATGGCTAACATTAAATTTGTCAACGAAAATCAGGAAATTATTGCAGCCGACGGAGCCAACTTGAGGATTAAAGCCCTAGAAAAGCAAATTGACCTCTATACTTTCATGGGTAAAATGATGAATTGTGGGGGTTATGGTCAATGTGGGACTTGTATTGTTGAAGTGGTTGAAGGAATGGAAAATCTCTCCCCTCGTACTGATACCGAAAAGCGTATTCTCAAGAAAAAACCGGAAAGTTATCGACTCGCTTGCCAAACAATGGTTAACGGCCCGGTCACAATTAAAACAAAGCCCTAGCGTGAATGGGAGCGAGTCTCCTAAAAACTTGATTCATTGATGACAATTAGGGGCAACCCGTCAGGTTGGGTTGTCCCAATGCTCAATTGAATGAAATTGAAAAAACAATGCGACAAAAGGCAATCTTGCTACAGGGAAGATCACCCCATCACCCCATCACTCCACCTTCGGTTGTTAGGACTCACTCGGAACAAAGTCAAGGGCGGCGGAGTTCATGCAATAACGTTGACCTGTGGGAGCAGGGCCATCATTAAAGACGTGACCCAGATGAGCATCGCAAGCTCCACATAAGACTTCTGTGCGTTTCATAAACAGGCTACTATCTTCTTTGTAGCTAATGTTTTCTTCGCTAGCAGGTTTCCAAAAACTCGGCCAACCTGTTCCTGAATCATATTTAGCCTCGGAGGTAAATAACTCAGTCCCACAACAGACGCATTTGTAGGTTCCCGATTGTTTATTGTCGTGATATTTGCCTGTAAAAGCTGGTTCTGTTCCGTGTTTACGGGTAACTTTGAACTGTTCGGGAGTGAGTTGTTGTTTCCACTCTTGTTCTGACTTTTGAACTTTCTCAACCATAATTTCAGACTGGGTAATTAATAGGGGTATTTATTTGTAAATTATAATGATTTTGATAAAACTTAACAATTCGCCGCACTCAAAAATAAAGAAGTCAGCATTCTTTGAAAAACTGACTTCCGCTCAATCGAATTCAATAGCAATCTAGAAGCGAGGAGAGAATAATTTTATTGCCTCTAATTTCGATTTAACCACTTCTGAGCATTCAGTCGCTGAACCACACCAAACACCAGCAAAGACAGGTTGATGCGACGTTCATCTCCCAAAAACGGCTCAATTCCACTGGGCTTAGAACCATTATCCGCGCAAGAGAATACCTTTTGAGCTTTAATATCTTCATTGGGGAAGTAAACATTAAATTGACGTTTACCCCCTTTCCATTGACCCATCACTTGCCAACAGGGTTCAGAAGTCCCTACACTGGCAGGAAGCTTTTCCTTGGCAAATTTCAACTCCAAGTCCTCAAGACCTTGACTGGTCAACGCATCTCGCAAAGCGGGAATATAATGCTGTTCGATAAACTCAGGAAAGGGTTTATCTTCAACGGCAGGCGGCTTTTCTTTTTTCGCTGCTGGCTTTTTAGATTCAGTTTCTTCTGACATTGATATTTCCTTGCTCAAATCTCAGCAACAACTCACGAGAATTAGTAATCAGCGTATCGGTTTTTTCTCTAGATTCAGAGAAAAGAGAAGTGATCAATCACCCCATCACTGACTGCTACGAACTTCGGAGCAAAATGCCCATCTTATTATACCGTTCTCTGAGGGGAAGTCTAGCCAGATCGCGAAAAAAATAGAACATTGACCCGATCAATTGGCTGAAGCATCGACCTCGATCACTTCTACATCCTCAATCGGTTGACCTTGATGGACTAACTGTTTATGATCATTGGAATTCAAATTCACTCGCAGTTGATTTTGTCCAGGTTCGAGAGTACCAAGATAATACCAGTTTCCATAAATTCTCGTAATTTTTTCTCCGTTAACGTATAAGTGAGCGTGTCCTTCTCCGGGGCGGTCATTGCTGCTGGCGTGTTCGGGTGCGAAGCGAAAATTCGAGACTTTCACCTCCAAGTTCCATCCTTTCATCTGATCAGGATGAACCACCAAATCAACGCTGGGAATGGGTTGACCCTCGGGAATTTCCATCGGTTCGTGATTGTGATTCATCCCTTGTCCGTGACCATGTTCTCCGTGAGATTCGTGAGACAGTTCAACTGCTAAACTTCTTTGCACTTCACCCCGACTCAGTGAATTTCCAAACAAAATTACAGTCACAACTGTAGCTAATGTGAGAAAACACCTAATGCTCATTTAAGAATACAACTCCTGACTAAAAAACTTACATTAAAAATTCAGTAGTTGGATTGTAAGTCAGGGGTTAAAGTGCGTCAAAAGACAGGCTGTCAAACTTGAGTTTCAAGGGTTAAATTTCCGCATAAGCCCGTTCAACTAAACGACGGGTTAAAGTTTGTACACCTGTATGAGTGTAGTAATTCGTGGTCATATCGAGAAACGCCGCCACATAATCGAGTTTGTCGTTACTAATATCAACAAAGTTTTGCAGATTATTCACGACCTTTTCGGGGGTTAAATCTCGTTGAGCGACAAAATTTCCCATCCAACCCGTAACGGAATGAACACTTTCTTGAATGAAGTTCAATTTCCCTTCAGGGTTCTCGCCGGGAATCATGGGATTAATCCGCTTAAAGCCTTCATGTTTTTCTAATTCTTTCGGCGTGAGACTTTCAATTTTTTCTAATACAGCTTGTAGAAAATTCGGCCCTAAAGGAATTAAACCATCCAAACAGACCAACGCCGCCATCCGCATTAATGCTTCACCGCCATAGTCTGATAAAGCCCCAACAAAATCCCCAATACTATCACCAGGAATTCCATTAATCTGACAAAAAGCAACTAATTCAACGACAACTTTTAACGATAAATCAATCGCTTGGGCTTTATCCGCTTTGGGTGTTAGTTTATTTAAAATCCCCAAAAAACTGACCTGTTCACCAATTTTATTGGCTAAAGCTGCGGTTCCTAAAGCTGTTCCTGCACTATCAATAGTCTGATATAACCACAATGCCCGTTGATATCCTTCAGACTTATCATTATACAGCCATAATGCCCGTTCACTAATTTGTTGAACTAAGGCTGGATCAGTTTCTCCCGTGTATTTTTCGACTGTATTGGCAAAACCAACAACATTCTCCCATTCGCCAGGAACCGCAAAATCCAAACCTCTCAACACCATAACGGTAATACCACCCGTCGGCAGTTCATCGACTAACTCAATAATTGATTTACTCACAATAATTCTCCTTTTTTAGCTCTAGTTTTTGAGCTTTTAGCGACCAAAAAAACAAAGTTGTCTGGGACTCTCCAAAAAACAGTTTACTTAACTCGGGCTAAACCCGTCAAATTAAACTGAGTTAACCATTGTTCACGTTCGCTATCACTCAAACTCTTAGAGGTGACTTTTACCTGATAGCGATTCGCGACTAAAAGAGCAGTTGTATTGCTACCTTGAGTCACAGCCGGATATCCGGCAATACTCTTATTGCTGTTTTGAAATTTAGAAGCCGCCGTGGGATTATTGGCTGTATCATTAATCGAAAGTAAGGCGACTTCTTCACCTCCTTCAGAAACTTTGGCCTGAGCAAATCCTGATTTTTCCTGACGAAAATTAACTTTATAGTCTCCCTGACTTTTTGGGAAAAATTTATTAAACTCACCCCCCGACACAGGTTCCTCCGCCACGATTTGGCCGCCTGAATTGGATTGATCTGCCGTTGGAGGAGCAGAGGTCATCGTTGCATTGCAACCGGAAACAAACAGCGACAATGCCAACACACAGGCGATGAGAATATTGGGTAAACGTTTCAAGCTCATATAACTCTCTGGGATAGTAAAAGAACGGAAAAATTATCTTTCTATCTTATCAGAATGTGGCAAGGGGAGAGTGATCAAACCCCTTTCGTGAGAATCGTTCAATTTTTGTATAATCAGTGTCTTGTTTAGGAGGTTGAAAGCAACGGAATGGGAAGTTCAGACTGTAATCAATCCGATTGCGGACCTGTGAAGAAATTTGATTTGTAAATGAGTGAAATTTAACCGCAAGGTCAACAATGAAGGTCGTCTGTGTTGAGACATCGCCAACCCCTGACGGGAAAAAACAAAGCTCATCTATCCGGTTGGGGGTCATTTTCACGGGACAGCTTCGGAGTGAGTTAAAGTTCGCTCAAGGACAACGACACGAAAAAATTTTGACTTCGGGGGGTTGACAAGCTCAAAGAAAGGCTATATAGTAGTTGAAGTGTGCAAGAGAAACAGCAAAACGCCTAACCTAACGGAAAGGAAGCTGCTCGTTAGCACAAAAGACCTAAAAAAGCATTTTAAAGCTTTTCTGGTGTCTATGGCTCGATGGAACCACACCGATCCATCTCGAACTCGGATGTGAAACGTTGACACGGCGAAGATACTTGGTGGGTAGCTGCCTGGGAAAATAG
>JGI12109J20283_10575818_pt1 | contig 11100 bp, 8 predicted proteins | sample ElkSlonscriptome_12_FD_20283 | JGI IMG/M metagenome (IMG submission 20283) | reverse complement strand
TGGCCTGGTCCATGGGCTGGCGCACCGGCGATCTGATCTGGTCAATGTGGCTGGCCAGCCTGGTCATCGGCTACAGCCTGATTGTCTGGAACCTGTTCAGCCCGCTGTTCCCGATCCTCCGCCAGGGCGGCGAGATCAGCGCCCACTTTCGGGAGGCGCCGGGCAGGACCAGTGCCGGGCTGGGCGCCCTGCTGTTCGGCAAGCTGTTCCTGCTGGCCTTCTTCACCGTCCACTTCGGCGGATTTCACTGGGGCCATTCGATCTTCGTCAACAGCTTCTATCCAATATCGCCGCTGGAGCCGGGCGGCGACTTCGGCCCGACCCCGGCCGACTACTGGCACGTGGTCAAGACCTATGGCTGGTTCCTGCCGCTGGCTTTTCTGGCCCAGCGGGGTCTGTTCAAGTCACAGACACAACGCGAGATCGAAGCCCAACTCAGCAAAACCGATTCGACTCGGCCAGAGCCTCGGAAGCATCGGTCGAAAAACGCAGACTCTCCCGACATGGGCGCGGCCTACAAGGGCGTGGTGAAGCTCCATCTGCTGATCTTCTTTCTGTTCGGCGCGGATACGCTGGGGCTGCCGGAGTTCCTGGCCTTTTCAGTGGTGTATCTGGTGTATTTTCTGGATTGGGGCGGGATTTTCGGGAACAGATCCCACGCTCATCAGTGAAAAGCCTGCCCAGGTTGCCGCCCCATCGATTTGAGAATCCTGGCCAGAGGGCAGAATCCGGTAAAAGCAGCCTGCAACATATTCAGCCCGACGAAGGCGGTCAGCAAGAGCCAGTAGGCGCTGTGGATCTGGGCTAGCACAAGGCTGAGCAGAATCATCGTGCCGGCAAATGCGAAAACCAGTCGATCGATATTCATCTCGTTACTCCTCGGGGTTGATCAGACCAGAATATAAGTTTTTTCTAATATTTAGTCAAGAATATCCAAGTAGAGCACGACAGGTCATGCCTCGTCTCTACCCATCGTGCCAGACCGGTGCCCCCTTGCTGCTAGCGGAAAAGAAGTAAAGCATCGCGCGGTGCCTGCGAAGAAGATGAAACGCAAGTTCTCACTTCGTTCGCTGATGAGACACAAGGCAGACCACCCTCCGGATCCGGGTCAATTGCCGCGGGTCCGGTGTGGGGTCGCCCGGAACCAGGAAAAAAGCCGCTTATCTTCCCTTTTTGATGCCGCTCGTCTCTAGAGGGCCATGCGGTTTGAAGTGACCGCCAGCCGTCGCTAATTCAAGCGAGCGGAACACGGGCGACGGCTACGCTCGCCTGGCTTCATTTGCGCCAGCACAGCGACTCTGAGCTGTTACCTAATTGTCCCTATGGCCCATCAGAGAGCGACTCAGCCGACAGAGGCGCGGCATACAGGAGCGTGGTCAAGTCGAATCTGCTGATCTTCTTTCTGTTCGGTGCCGATACCCGGGTCCTGCCGGAATCCCTCGCTTTATCGCTGGTGTATTTCGCTCGACTTCCTGGTGGTGACGAGGTTTTTCAAGACTGAAAGACAAAGAGTTGTTCTGACCGGGGGGTTCCTGACTGAAAGCTGAGGACAATCCACAAATGGATCCAGCGCCCCATCTCAACGCCATTGATTGCGGTCGGTATCATCTGGCGGTACTGACCACCCGGTATATAATTCAGCTGCGGAATTATCGTCGACGGAATTATCTTCTGTCATCCCGGCGTTTTTCCCGAGCGCTCGGATCATGGGCGAACAAAGCCAAATGCAAGGAAAGCACTCATGACCCGACAGCGTCAACGTGGCATCCGGGCGTCCGTGCGCAAACTGCAGCAAGCGTTGGCGGCATCCGGGCTGAAAACCCAGACCGCATTAGCCGAGCGAATTGCCGATTTCGAAGGTCTGCAAAATCCACCCCGCGGGCTCGTCAATAAGGCCTTTCGGGGCGAATCCATCGACCCACGCAGCATCGAACGAATCGCAGCCGTTCTGGGAGTCGAAGCATGGACCCTTTACCCAGACAGCACAGAAACCGAGCACCACAACTCTTCGTCGCCGGACCAACGCCCGGCGTCGCCGCCCGACGAAGCAGGCCGCCGACCTGCTTGGGTGGTCCTGCTGGCCACCCTGGGCTTGCTGCTTGCTGCCGGCCTGATGCTCCGTAATCAGCTGAACCAGGATCCGGGCGCTTATCCTCGCACAGCAGCGATCATGGATGCTGTTGAGCCACAGGCCCCCTCCAGCTTTGTCGTGCTTCCGATCGACAGCGACTCGATCGGCTTCGACGCCATATTGGGAGCCGCGCTCCAGAAGCGCTGGCGCCAGCTGCCAGCAGCAATCGCGGGTGACACTGGTTCAATCGATGCTCAACAGATCGCCGAACAGCCCGGCGTGGACTATGTCATTGAATTGCGGCACGCAACGCGCGGCCGCTGGCAGGAACTGCTGATCAACGCCCATCGACCTGGGTCCATGCAAGCGCTCTGGCAGGAAGTTTTTCCCCTGCAAACTTCGTCGCATCGCTTGGTCTGGTTGATGGAGGACGCAGCAGCGACCGTGGCCAACAATGCGCCGGACCTTATGATCTCGGCCCATAGCCGTGAGGCACAGCGCAAATATTTGGCTGGGCGAGAATATCTGGATCGAGCCCGAACCCCGGGCAATGTACACCGAGCCCTGACCGAATTCGAAAGCGCGATCCGTCTTGATCAGAACTATGGTCCGGCCTACGCGGGCTTGTGCGAAGCTCTGGTCGTTGAGCACATCAGAAGCGGAGAGATGTCACGGCTGGACGAGGCAGGAGAGCCTTGTCGGCAAGCCCTGGAGTTGGAGCCTGATTTGCCTGAGGCACTAATGGCCCAGGCCATGTTGGATCGAAAGTCAGGCCGCCCCGGGCAGGCCATGCACCATATTCAGCACGCGCTTCAGCGGTCACCGGATCATGTGGACGCAGCCTTGGGAAAGGCCGAACTGCTCCTCGGCACTTACGCGCGCGGAGAAAACCCCGAGGGACTCATTGCTGCGCTCGATCTGCTGGAGCGAGCCTCGCGACTCGAGCCCAGCTTCTGGAAGATTCCCTACCAGCAGGCCAGATTCAGCTACATGGCCGGTGATCTAGGCACCGCACTTTCACGGGCAGATCGGGCCGTTGAGCTCGATGCGAATCCGCTGGCGCTCAACAATCTCGGGACGCTTCAGTTCTGCGCAGGAGATTTTTCTGCCGCCAAGATCAGCTATCAGATTGCCGGCAACATCGACCCTGAAACCTTTATTGGCGTGGGCCAGGTCGCCGTGATCGACTACTTCCTGGGCCGATTCGACGAGGCTGTCGAAGGCTTCGCGGCGGCACTAGAAAAGCAAAGGCAATCTGGTGCGGCCGAAGATCATCGACTCTGGGGAAACTACGCCGATGCGCTTCGCCATGCTGACAGGCTGGACGAGGCACGCCTGGCCTATGCTAGGGCCACTGCCCTTGCCGAGCGGCATGTCCACAACGGTGACGCTCATCCCATGCATGCAGTGGCTGCGGCCTACAACCTGACAATGCTCCGAACCATCGACCCGAACGCGCCCGAACTGGATAGCGAACAACTTGCCTCCCTGCGCTCACAGAGCGATCGACTGGATGCGATTTACAAGATATATCTGGCCATCGTCCACGACGCTCAGGGCCTGGACGAACAGGCCCGTGATCTCCTCGAATCGGGCTCCCGGGTATGCCCGGGGTTGGCGATTTCACCAGACGTTGTATCCACGTCCTAGCCGGCCCTAAACCGGACAAAACCCTGCAAACAGGAACTGCAAGCGAGCGTTTGTGCTGACAGACTGGGTTGGGTCAGACAGATCCGCCACAGAGGGTTGTAAGCATGTTTGAGTACGATGCGAAGAGTTCCGCCATCTTGGTGGCGCTGCTGCTTTATTCCACCAGCGTTTTAGCTGTCGAGTTCAACGTCACTACCGATCTTGTCGTTCAGACCGGACAGCCGGCACCGGACGGCAATGGAGTGTTTTCCGACACTCTTCTGTTTCCGGTACTCAATGATCAGAGCCAGGTTCTGATCTGGGCCAGACTGCTGGCGACTTCCGACCCAGGTCTATTGGATGACTGGGGCTTCTTCCTGGCGGATCGACAGGGTGCGGCCAAGGTATTTCGTGGCGGCGACCCTTCTGCGCAGGGCAATGCGCTGCGCATGGACCCGCAGTCACTGGCACCAAATACCCCCGCGCTATCACGCCCGTATGCACTGGATGCCTCTGGACGAGCCCTTGTGGTTGCCCCGGATACTTCGGCGGCATTCGCGATCTATCGCAGTGAGGCCGGCAGCAGCGAGGTGCTGGTTCAGGAGGGAGACTTGACTCCGATCGGGGCACTCACTGACGTGGCCGCGACAATACCTCTGACTTTCTCGGCCAATGATATGGGACAGGCAATCTTCTCGGGTTTTGTGACCCTTGACGATCAACCGTCCCGGACCGGGGTGTTCAGGACGGACACAACTGCAATCGATCCACTGATTTTCTCCGGCCAGAGCCTGCCGGATAGCCGAACTGTGGCCAATCTCGGGTTTCAAGGATCAGCCTTCAACAATGCCGGTCAGGCTGCAGCGATATTCAATACGGTTGGCACGCCTTTCGATTTCGGCGTTTATTCCAGCGACGGCACAACCCTCGACAAGATGCTGCATAGCGGCGAACCGGCGCCGGACGGGCTGGGGACTCTGATCGCCGGCGCGCTTCTTTCGCCGCAAATCAACAACAACGGCAAAATGCTCACCCTGTTCTCTGTTGACGATATCACTCAAGACTATCTTGGTCTGTTCACCAGCAGCAGCTCAGGCCTGATAGAAGTGACTCGAACCGGTGCATCGATCCCCACGGGATCGGTGTTCAACTTTACCGGCGACATCCGCATCAACGACAATGACACCCTGGTTTACGGTGCCATCGTGGCGACCCCGGAGGGAAATCGAAATCAGCTCTTGATGCGCCATGCCGGCGTGACTCTGGAGATTGCAACGGCCTTCGATACGCTGCCGGAACCTATCGGACTAGAGATCCGGGATCCGTTTACTTTTGCCTTGAACGAGGAAGACCAGGTCCTGTTTTCAGCATTCGTCATTGCCGAAGGACTCAGTCGACAAGCCCTGTTCCTGTTTGATCCCGAACACGGTCTGGCACTGGTGGCGCGCTCTGGGCAGCCCTTTGCCAATAATGTTCTGGCCGAAATTCAAATAGCACTGCCACGCGCCACCAACACAATGCGCTATAGCCAAAACGCCCACACCGGCTTCAACAACAATGGCGAGGCCGCTTACTACTTTCGCCTCGAAAATGGCCAGGCCGGCGTTGCTCTAACCGAAGTGGAGTTCGTGGTCGACCGCCCCGACGAGCTGTTCGGCGATCGTTTCGAGTTGATTGAGGGCAAACAAGGACCCCGATAATCGTTGATACAGGCGCGATAGGCCAACAAGATCTCACGGTCAGCTCTGCGGCCAGCGATCCGGCTCATCGGTCCGCGACGGAAACCCTGTCCTCGATTAAGTGCAGGGTCGGTGGCTCGACGAACGGCCGGATGCCGAAGGCGGGATAGACCTCGCTCGGGAAGTAGACAACGCCATCGGAGACGACCATCCTGATCTGTCGCAGCTGTCCCAGGTCAGTCGTCGGGTCGCCCGGCACCAGGAAAAAGTCGGCGTACTTTCCTTTTGCAATGCTGCCCAGGTCTTCAGCCTGTCCGAGGTAGGTCGCCATGTCGAAGGAGGCGCGGCGCAGAACCTCGGCGGGGGTCATGCCGATCATCTCGAACAGCTCCAGCTCGCGATGGTAGGCAAAGGATCCGCCGAGGTCGGTCCCGGGAAGCAACAGCACGCCCGCGGAATGAATCTTGCGGAGGAACTGCAGAATGACTTCGAACCCGGCCACGTAGTCCGCCCGCTCTTCAGGTGACGAGGTCCCCAGCAGCTCCTGTTTCAGGCTGCGCTGGGAGTTGGTCGGCAGATGATCGATCACCTCGCGCACGTACGGCGCAGGCTCACCGTTGACGCCGGTCATCCCGTATTCATGGATAACGATCGTCGGGTCGTGGGCGACATCACCCTCGAGCATCATGGCGATCGTGTGGCCGATCTCTTCACCTTCGAGATCCAGCGTCGGGAAACGCTTCATCGCCGTGAAGCGAAACAGAGTTCGCGTGTCCTCATCATCGGCCAGCACCCAGCCCAGCATCAATTGATTGACGTGGGTGATTTCATCGAAGCCGGCTTCGATCATCGCGTTGGCCGAGGAGAAGGCCGGCACATGGCCCGACACGCGCAGGCCGAGTCGATGCGCCTCCGCCACGACCCGCGTTGCCCATTCCGGCTTCATCGAGTTGTAGAGCTTGATCTGGTGGAAGTCGCGGGAGGCGCACCAACGCACCATCTCCAGCGCTTCATCCAGCGATTCAACGACCTCGCCGGCGCTGGCCGAAAAATCGCTTCTCCCTTCGATGAAGCAGGACCGGCTGATCCGCGGCCCGGCAATGACGCCCGCCGCGATCCTGTCCATCAGATCCTCGAGCACGGCGTTCTCATTGCCCATATCGCGCACGGAGGTCACGCCCGCAGCGATATTGAGCAGCGCACTGCCCTGGCCCATGTGGCCATGCATTTCATACAGACCCGGTACCAGGGTGCCCCCTTCGCCTTCCACGATGACCTCGCCACCGGGTGACGGGCTTCCTGCGGGCTGAACGCTGGCAATGCGGTCCCGGTAAATGACAACATCCTTCGCTTCGGTCAGTCTCAGATTTTCCGGGTCGAACAGGCGAACATCGCGAATACGCATCGGCTGTGCATGTTGGTGTGCCACCTGCGCCTGAAGCTCAACGAAGCGATTGGTCGAAAGGGACTCGGCCCATTCCCGCAGTTCCTGATCTGCCCCCGTATAGCCTTCTCGAACGAGACTGAAGCTGGGGCTGGCCACGGCGAAGAAGCGGCGATGCTGGTCAAGCATGATCAACTGCGGGTTGTAGGACAGACCGAAAATCTCGTAGGCGGTCACCTGCAGGGTGCCTGCCGGTCCGTCGAAGGCGCGGGTCGATCGAGTCTCGATGCGGGCTTCGCCACCGGGGTAGACCTCAAGCGGCTGATCATCGTCGGCAAGCAATGCGCGGGCCAGCAGGGCCAGAGCATACGGGCTTGCGTTCTGATCGATGTAGAAGCGAGGACTGCCAGAAAAATCGACGGCAGCGGAGCCCGTCGCATCCTGCCAACGGGCGGTATCGCCGGTGACCCGAAAGCTTTCCTCAACGGGGCTGCCGAAGGTCGTCGTACCCGTGATCACCCAATCGACCGGATAACCGCGATCATCCAGCAACATGTTCTCACTGATCGTTGGTCCGCGCCCGTTCTGCTTGTAATCGAACTTGATGCTGATCCGGTCATCAGATCGATCGACCTCGAGATAGCCAACATCATCGCCGGCCATCAAGGCTCGATACGTGTGGCTTTCAGCTCCCATAAGAGCGCCTGACCCCAGGATCAATAACCCAATAATGGCTCTCATGGCCTGCATCCAGCGATATGAAGGCTTGCAGTATAAGCACTCGTTGGCCCGGGTATCTGGAAAATCGCGGGGCCGTCTCATGGCGCTTGTCCATTCGGGACTCCCTGTCCATCAGGCCTAGTGGGCCAGCCGTACGGAACGATCCAGACCCATCGCACTCTAATTGCAGCGCATTGAATTCGGAAAAGATGATGACGACTCACCGCTTTGGGCCGTTCACTTTCGACACCAGCCGAGATGAGCTTCGCAAGAACGGTGAGCTGGTCAGGCTTCGACCGAAAACCAGGATGCTGCTGGGAGTATTGATCAAGCATCCCGAGCAGCCCCTGAAACACCAGGAACTCCTGGACCGTGTCTGGCCAACAACGCAGGCAGGCACCAACAATCTCTTTCAGGCGATCAGCGAACTGCGATCTGCATTCAACCCGCTCAATCCGATCAGAACCCTGCCGAACCTGGGTTATGCGTGGTGCGAACCACTGCAGCGGGATCGACGCTGGATTCCCGCGACGGCTGCCGCGTGTCTGATTCTGGTGATCACGGCTTCAATTAGCCTGATGGCGCCAGCGCAGGAATCCTCCACTTCCAACCTGCCCCCGGCCTATCGCGCTTTCTTCGCGGGCATCGATGATCTGGACAACAACCAGCCTGAACAGGCAGCAGAACATTTCGAGCTGGCGATTACGGAAAACCCCGACTTCAGCGAGGCCTATCTGCTGTTGGCGCAGTCCTTGATCCGGACCGACAAGCTGAATCAGGCGCGACGCGTGCTTGGCCAGTTATTGCATGCAGATCATGCTGGCAAGGATCCCTATGCAGAGATGGCCGCCATGGATCTGATGGGACAGATCAACCAGCGGGCCGGAGCCATCGGCCCGACACTTGAATGGACAAAGCGAGCCTTCGAGAACGCCCAGCGCTCCGGCTACATCTGTGCCGTCGCAGATCTCGAATCGCGTATGACCGATGTGGAAAGATTGCTCGGAGATAATGAAGTCTCCATCGCCGAGCCGGAATGGGTGGTTGAAGAAGCACAGTTACCGGAATTGTGCGGCAGCATCCCAGGCAGGTTGAAATCCAGCGCCATTGATGCCTGTCGCTGGGATGTGGACGCTATTGTCGGTCTGGATTTCATGCCATCAGGCAGTTTTAAGATTTCTTATGTTGCCTGAACGGCTTTCTGGCAACAGCATTGGCTCCAGCTTACCCACTGGAACACACAATGCTGAAAAAACTGAACGTACTGATACTTTCCCTGACGGCTTTGACAGCCCATGCCGATGAGGCGCTGATTCGTCAGGCGGTCCTTCCCTATCTGGACGATACACAGGAATTCCGGATCAGGGACACGCCGCTTCCGGGCATCAAGGAGGTTACAGCAGGATTGCAGGTTGTCTATGTTTCTGAAGACGGACACTACCTGATCGGCGGCCCTCTGGTCGATACACGGTCGACCTCCAATCTGACGGAACTCGCGTTGAACGATTCACGCGCAGAAATCATCATTGATCGAATCGGCTCCATGCAACTTTTCGATTTTCCAGCCCCTGACTCCCAGCATGAAATCTTTGTCTTTACAGATATCGACTGTGGGTACTGCCGGAGATTGCACGCCAATATCGACCAGTATCACGAGGCGGGTTTGAGCCTTCGCTATCTCATGCTGCCTCGTGCCGGGGTGGGCTCGGAGTCCTACCGTAAAGCGGTTCATGCGGCCTGTTCCGACAATCCTGAGCAGGCGATCACAGAGGCCATGACGGGTACAACGCCAGCTCCACGCCAGTGTGATCATCCCATCGACGGACACATGGACATCGCCCGAGCACTGAAGATCAACGCGACGCCCATGATGCTGCTGGCGGACGGCAGACTCTTGACAGGTGTCCAGCAACCCGAAGACCTGGTCGAAATGCTGTCGGAATGAATTCAGAGGCTGCAGGACATCGGAGGTGGGTCATGCACCTTCGTACCGAGCCCTGCTGACCGGCACTACACGGCGTAGAGCGCCATCCACACCAGAGCATAAGCTGCCAGGGCAGCTGCCCGCAGGGTGCGTGATGCGGTGGTAGCGATCGGTGCCGTCGTCCTATCCCAGAGCAACATGCGGTAAGCGATGGCGGCGGCGATCAGCCCGAGGGCACTTGTCGCCAGAAATACCAGTGCGATGAGCACGTCACCAAAATCGCCCCAGGCGCGGATCACGCTGACGATCGGCAGCACGGACACCAGGGTCCATACAGACAGGATGGGGGCTGCAATACACCAGATGATCAGCTGGATGATCGGATTCCGGGGGTTCTCGCTATGCTCGGACATACGGGCCAGGATTCTCTATGAGAGGACAGAAGGCGTTGGGAGCTTGCACCAACGAAGCAAGCCCGGGACTCTAAGGGATGTCACGTCGGCGGCACGTCGTCGGCAAGCGCTTTGTCCTGGTCTCGAAGCCTTCGCCTGGCGTGGCGCGACGATCGATCCGGGATCACCCGCTTCTAGGGAGCCTCTGAAAAACTCTTTGCGGGCGCGACGGTGCCTTTCCGGGATGACTCGCTGTGGCTTCGGTGAGCGTGGTTTGGTTATTCCAAACGAGCGAGCCGAAACGCAGCGAGGCGCCCGAAAGGCCCGTCCCGTCAGGGTTTCGCCGGAAAAGCCGCGTCTCGCGCGGATTGTCATGACAATCGCCACTCGGCCGTAGCGACGGCTACTGTCACTCGGGTCGCACTACACGATCTGCGGCTTTTCCGACTTAAACGCGCCCCGCACAGAGTCAATCAGAGGCTCCCTAGTCGAATTCAGCGACAACACGATCTTTCACGCCGAGCCAGGCAGCTTGTGTCCGTGCTATAACCGGGCGCGTGGAACCCCCGACAGCAAATACGCCAGACGGCGGCCGTCTTCGGATCCTGATCATGGTCGCTATCGCCGGTCTGGTGGTTGGCACCGTCCAGCCCTACGGGATCGACGAGCTCCTTGTCCTGGGTCAACATCTGGCCGAGGAGCCGGTTTACCTGCTGCTGGTGGTGTTCTGCATGATCCTGCTGTTCACTTTCGGCCTGCCGGGCAGCCTGGGTCTGTGGTTGATTGCGCCATTTCAGCCGCCGCTGATCGCAACAGGTCTGCTCTTGGTCGGCAGCGTAGGAGGCGCGCTCGGCGCCTATATGTTCAGTGCGCGCTTTCAAGAAGTCGCGCTGCCGGCCGGGTTTGCTGGACGCGTACTTGACCTGCTGTCCCGCCATGGCGGCGTCCTCAGCCAGACAGCCCTGCGAATCCTGCCCGGATTTCCGCATTCCGTGGTCAATTTCTGTGCCGGCATCCTCGGACTGCCCGTCCTCCGCTTCATCGCTGCGGCCCTGCTCGGCCTGGCGGTCAAATGGGGGGTATATGCGACCGCGTTGTATGAACTGGTCGAGGCAGTCGAGAAAGAACGGGCGCTGGGCTGGAGCGCCGGTGCACCGCTGTTCACACTGGCCCTGCTCATCCTGCTAGGTACCTGGGCACGCCATCGGCTCGCCGCGGGCTGAATCTACAGGTGCAAGTTGGCCGATCGTTCCTGCTCCCTCGCCCGGCTCCGGGGTCGCGGAGAATAACGGCAGAATCCT
>JGI12109J20283_10105173_pt1 | contig 11100 bp, 7 predicted proteins | sample ElkSlonscriptome_12_FD_20283 | JGI IMG/M metagenome (IMG submission 20283) | reverse complement strand
CGTAGATCAGGGCCTGGAGCGAGGAGAAGTCGATGATCTCGAAGAGCTGCTGCCCGGGATTCACCTGGTCGCCCAGCTTGACGAATCGCTGCACGACGGTGCCGCCGATCGACGCCCGGACCTGCGTGTAGCCGAGCTCGCGACGCGCGTCCTGGAGCTCGATCTGGCGCTGCTCGAAGGCCGCCAATGCGTCGTTGTAGGCCTTTTCGGTGGTGAGTTCGCGATCGTAGAGACTCTGCTGCCGCTCCCATTCGCGCTCCGCGGTGTCGTGCGCGGTCTGGGCCTTGGCCAGCATGCTCTTCTGTTCGTCGTCCTGGAGACGGAGCAGAAGCGCACCCTGCGCCACCTGATCGCCTTCCTCGACGAGGATCTGGACCACGCGCCGAGAGGCCTCGGCGAGGACGTCGACCTGCTCTTCGGCCTCGAGGGTCGACGTCGCGCGGATGACCGACTCGATCGGACCCGTCGTCACCACGGAAACCTCGACCGGGACCGCGGGGTCCTCGGTCGCGGTGCTGTCGGATGCCGCGTCGGCGCGATCGGCGCCACCGGGACCGCCCTCACGACCGCAGCCGGCCAGGGCGAGTGCAAAGAAGAGCGGAAGGAATGCGAGAGCGGATCGGCGCAAGGGCGGCCTCCGAGAAGGTGCTGGGGTGGCGTGCAACGACGGGTTGGTCACGCTCGGACCGGTCCGAGTTGGTACGAGCGGGGGCCCCAGGGAGTTACGCCGAGATGGGCGTGGAGAATCCCGTTCGCGAGCGCCCCGCGAAACTAGACCCTCCGGGCCACCGCGCCAAGCCGTGTCGTGCGCAAGGGTACCGGAGACTCGTCCCATCGTGGACCGGATCGGGTCGGACTGCTACCGTGTCGGCTTCGTCCACGTCGCCGAAAGGGAAGCCGCTCATGTCCGCGTCGAAGTTCCGCGTGCCGCACACGCTCGTCCTGCTGTTCTCGATGATCGTGGTCGCGCAGGTCCTGACCTACGCCCTGCCGCAAGGCGAGTACGAACGCCGGACCAACGAACACGGGCGCGAAGAAGTGGTCGCCGGCAGCTATGCCCCTCTCGACGAGGCGCACCTCACGCCCTGGCACAAGGCCTTCACCGCGATCCCCGCCGGCTTCGCGGGGGCCGCGGACATCATCTTCTTCGTCTTCCTCGTCGGCGGCGCCTTCGCGGTGCTGCGCGCGAGCGGCGCCGTGGACGCCATGATCTCGTGGATGCTGCGCAAGTTCCGCGACGTACCGATCGCACTGATCGCGGCGGGGATGTTCACCTTCGCCCTGGGCTCGGCGACGATCGGCATGGCCGAGGAGTACCTCCCCTTCGTTCCGATCCTGCTCATGCTCACCCGCGGCATGGGGCTCGATGCGCTGACCGCCGTCGGCATCCTCTGCGTCGGCTATGGGGTGGGCTATGGCGCCGCCTTCATCAATCCCTTCACCGTGCTCGTCGCCCAGGAAGTCTCGGGCCTCCAACCGACATCGGGCATCTGGTACCGGTTGATCCTTCTCGCCGTCTTCCTGCCAGTGGGAATCCACCACGTGTGGTCGTACGCGCGGAAGATCACGGCCGACCCCACGAAGAGCCTCATGTACGGTGTGGACTCGATGGTCGAGATCGACGAGGTCGACGAGAGCCAGCGCTTCGACGGCATGCATGCCAGCGTGCTCGCCCTGATCGTCGCATCGGTCGTCGTGATCGTGATCGGGCTCAGTCAGTGGCATTGGTACCTGGCCGAGATGGGTGCGATCTTCGTCGGCCTGTCGATCCTGATCGCGATCGTCGCCCGGATGACTCCCGACCGCTGGGCCTCGAAATTCTGCGAGGGCGCGGCCGAACTCACCACCACCGCGCTGTTGATCGGCTTCGCTCGCACCATCCAGGTCGTGCTCGACGACGGTCAGGTCGTCGACACGATCATCCACGGGATCGCCCAGCCGCTCGAGTCGCTCGGCGCGCAGGGTGCCGCGGTGGGCATGCTGGCCTTCCAGAGTCTTTGCAATTTCTTCATTCCGTCGGGCAGCGGGCAGGCCTACGTCACGATGCCACTCATGGCCCCGCTCGCCGACCTCGTCGGCGTCTCGCGGCAGACGGCGGTGCTCGCCTATCAATTCGGCGACGGCCTGACGAACATCCTCGTGCCGACGAACGCAGTGCTGGTCGGAATCCTCGGGCTGGCCGGCATCCCCTTCGACCGCTGGGTCCGCTTCGTCATGCCCTTCATGATCAAGATGTGGATCCTGGGCGCGATCGCGCTCGTGGTGGCGACGTCGATCGGGTACTCCTGATCCGCTCCCGATCGACTCGACTCAGATGCCCAGACGCGAGCGCAGCAGACCGAGTTGCGCGCGCCAACCTTCGCCCTCACGCCGGGCGTTCTGGTAGGCCTGGACCGCTTCTTGGCGCCGGCCGTCCCGCCGCAACGCCCAGCCATATCCACACCAAAGGCTGCGCAGTTTCATCGCGATGAGTTCGCGGTCCTCCGGGTCGGTCGCGTGGGCGCGATTCTCCTCGTAGACCGCGATCTTGGACTTCGAGCGCAATGCCCCGCGCGCGGTGACTCCCGTCGCCAGACGGCGGTAGGCGTGATGGATCTCGTCGACGAACACGAGATCGTGCCCCGCGCGCGCGATGCGAATCCACATGTCGATGTCGTCGGCGTTCTTGTACGACTCGTTGAAGCCGCCGACCGCGGTGAGCACGTCGCGACGCGCGACAACGCTCGACGTCCCGACGAAGTTCGTGCGCAAGAGGTGGCGCCAGGCATCACCGGCGGGCATGCGGTGGACCGTCGGATCGTCTGTCGGTTCCAGGCAATTGCGGAATTTCCGGTATTCGCTCAGAAGACTTTCCTCGAGCAACACGCCTTCGGCGTCGATCACCCGGAAGTCGGTGCAGAGCATCCCCACGTCGGGGTGACCCGCGAGGACCTCGGTCGCCCGGGCGAGTTTGCCGGGAAGCATGAGGTCGTCCGCGTCGAAGAGCGCGACGAGATCGCCGCGCGCATGTTCCACACCGACGTTGCGCGGCCGCGACGGTCCGCCGGAGTTCTCGATCCGGACCGAGCGCACACGATCCGCGTAGCGCTCGAGCAAGTCGGGCGTTCCGTCCCTCGACCCGTCGTCGACGACCACGACGTCGAGTTCGACGCCTTCCTGCTCGAGCACCGACGCAAGCGTGGCCTCTAGATAGTCCTCGGCGTCGAAGACGGGGATCACGACGGAGACGAGCGGAAGCGCAGAGATGGTCAGGACCTCCGAGAAGGGGGCGCGGGGGCGTCTGCGGGGGCAGTGTAGTCGACGCGGGCCGTGAACGCGACGCCGGGAGCCGCCTCGTATGCGGATCCGGCCCCGGATCTGCAGGTCACGAGTGCGGGCGTTTCCATCGACGCCGCAGTCGGGTACGGTTGGGAAGCTCCGCCCCCGTCCGACCACGACTCCCCCGTCCACACCTGAGGGAATCCGCACATGCTCCGAGCCACGGTCCACTTCGCCGTTCTCGGGCTGGTCGTCGCCAGCGCGCTCGCCGCGACGACGCCGCCCACCCAGCCGCCCGAGATGGACGTCGACGTCCACGCCTCGCACCGCCACGCCGAGGCCCATCGCAAGGCCGCTGCGGCCGCACGAATGGAGGCAGCGCTCGGACGCACCACGGCGGACCCGAACCAGGAACTCTGGGACGTCCGCTTCGTCGACCTCGACCTGTCCTTCGACCCCGACGCGGAGAGCGTCAGCGGGGCCGTGGGCTTCGAGGTCACCGTGCTCGACCAACCGATCTCGAAGGTCGTGCTGGACCTCGACGACGCAATGAACGTTTCCGCCGTGACGGGCGACGCGGCGTCCTTCACCCACGTCGGTGATCGGATCGACGTCACACTGACGCGGGCCTTCCAGCCGGGCGAGACGGTTTCCTTCGGTGTGAACTACGGCGGCACACCGGACCAGAGCATCGGCTCCTTCGGGGTCGAACAACCCTACGGCGAGAATCTGATCTGGTCGCTCAGCGAGCCCTTCGGCGCGCGCGCATGGTGGCCGTGCAAGGACCTGCCATCGGACAAGGCCGACTCGGCATCGATCAAGTTCACCGTGCCGTCGGACCTGATCGCCGTGAGCAACGGGACGCTCGAGAACGTCGTCGATCTCGGCACTGCGAAGCGCTACGAGTGGTTCGAGCGCTATCCCATCACGACCTATCTGATCTCGATCGCGGCCTACCCCTACACCGAACAGACTCTCCAATGGACGCCGGCCGATGGTGGGGACTCGATGCCGGTCACCGTGTGGTCCTATCCGGCGCAATCCGGGGACGCGCTGTCCGCGGCCTACCTGACTCGCGACATGCTCACCGCATTCGAGGGCATGTTCGGCCCCTATCCTTTCGTCGAAGAGAAGTACGGCCAGGCGCAGTTCCAGTGGGGCGGCGGCATGGAGCACCAGACGGCCACCACGCTGTGCTGCTGGACGAGCGCCGGCCTGATCGCCCATGAACTCGGCCATCAGTGGTACGGCGATCAGGTCACCTGCGCCGACTTCACGCAGATCTGGGTCAACGAAGGTTTCGCCACGTACTCCGAGGCTCTCTGGCGCGAGGCCTCCGAAGGGCGCGCCGGCTACCTCGACGAGATGCGGGCGGCGCGGTACCTGGGCGACGGGACGATTCTCGTGCCCGAGGCCGACCTGGACGACTTCGGCCGCGTCTTCAGTAGCAACCTGAGCTACGACAAGGGCTCGTGGGTCCTGCACATGCTCCGCGGCGTGATCGGCGACGAGGACTTCTTCGCCTTCCTGAAAGCCTACGCCAGCGATCCGAACGTGACCTACGGCGTGGCGACCACCGACGACGTGCGGCGCGTGGCCGAGCAGGTGAGCGGCCGGGATCTGTCGGCCTTTTTCACGCAGTGGATCGAGAAACCCTGGTACCCGACCTTCGCCCTGGACTGGTCGCCGATCGACGCGCAAGGCATCTACGGTGTCGACCTGACGCTGTCACAGCTGCAGACCCACTGGACCTTCGAGACCCCTGTCCAGATCGGCATCGTCACCGAGGGTGGCGTCGACGACCGAGTCGAAACCGTCGAGTTCACCGGATCGACGGAGATCCAGGCGAGTTTCTCGACGACGGCGCCCGTGACCGACGTCGTCATCGATCCCGACGAGTGGTTGCTCTACGCATTCGAGGACCGCGTCGAGAGCCCGACCTTCGATCGAGGCATCCTGCTCGTCAACGGCGTCGCCTGGAGTACCTACGCCAACACGATCGTGCCTGCCTACGAGGACAGCGTCTTCACTGGCAACCAGGCCTTCGAGTTCTGGGACGTCCACCCTTGGACGGATCAGGGTTTCACCTTCCCGTCGGAGCTCCCTGCGCCGCGCGGGCTCGGTCCGATCCCACCCGAGATCCTCGGTCAGTACGAAACCATCGTGTGGGTCGGAAACGACTACTACGGCGACCTGGACGCGTGGCTCGACGGCGCGATCCTCGACTACGTCCACCGCGGCGGCAACGTCCTCCTGATGACGCGCCGCGGGCGCAACTTCCTCACGCAGCCTCGCCTGGACGACCTCGGAACCGGCTTCGCGACCTCGAGCGACGTGATTGTCGGCGGTCTGAACGCGGTCCATCCCGACCTCGTGCCGATCGCCTCGACCGGGCAGCAATCGCTCGTCTCGCCGTTGGAGATCCCGAGCGGTGGATCCACGGTGAACCTCTTCGTCGATTCCGGCGATCCATCGCGTTCTCTCGGCGTCTGGCGCCAACCGGAGCCGTCGCCGATCCCGGGTCGCACGAAGGGTTCGTTCGTCCACCTGGCGGGCCGACCCTACCGGTGGGATCGGGTGGCGCTACGTCAGAACACCGAGACGATCCTCACGCAGTTCTTCCAACGCGCGACCTCGACGCCGAGTCCGGCCCTGAGGACGCGACTGGAGAGCGCACGTCCGAACCCCTTCAATCCCCGGACCGAGATCGAGTTCACTCTCGAGCGCGGAGAACGGGTGACGATCGAGATCTTCGACGTCCGGGGCCGTCGCGTGCGGCGACTCCTTGACGCCGAGAAGCCAGTGGGCGACGGTGCCGTGATCTGGAACGGCCTCGACGACGCTGGCCATCCCGTGGCCTCGGGCGTCTACAACGTGCGCCTACGCGCCGGCGATCAGAGCGACCACCTGAAGGTCACGCTCGTCCGCTGACGCCGACTGGTGTGCCGGGGCCTCCGTCCTCTTTTCCGGGAGGCCCCGGCATGCGCACTCTCTACCCACCCATCGAGCCCTACTGGACCGCGCGCCTGAAGGTCGACGACGTCCACGAGATCCATGTCGAGCAGTCGGGCAACCCCGACGGCCAGCCCGTCGTGTTCATCCACGGTGGTCCGGGCGGCGGCGGCGACCCTTCCTACCGGCAGTACTTCGATCCCGCCAAGTACCGCATCGTGATCTTCGACCAGCGCGGCTGCGGACAGAGCACGCCCCACGCCTGCCTCGAGAACAACACGACCTGGCACCTCGTCGATGACATCGAGACGATCCGGGAAGAACTCGGGATCGACCGCTGGGTCGTCTTCGGCGGGAGCTGGGGCAGCACGCTCGCCATGGCCTACGCACAAAAGCACCCGGACCGCGTGAAGGGGCTGGTCATGCGTGGCATCTTCATGCTGCGTCCGAAGGAGCTGCGCTGGTTCTATCAGGAAGGGGCCAGCTACATCTTCCCCGACGCCTGGGAGCACTACCTCGAGCCGATTCCCGAGGACGAGCGCGACGACTTGATGGGCGCCTACCATCGTCGCCTGACCAGTGACGACCCGAAGGTCCGTACGCAGGCCGCGCGGGCCTGGAGCGTCTGGGAAGGCAGCACGAGCAAGCTCCACCCCGATCCCAACCTGATCTCGCGCACCGGTGAGGACGAGTTCGCCGTCGCCTTTGCACGGATCGAGTGCCACTACTTCACCAACGGCGGCTTCTTCGACACGCCCGAACAGCTGCTCGAGAACGTCGACACGATCCGCCACATCCCGACCTTCGTCGTGCAGGGGCGCTACGACGTGGTATGCCCAATGATCAGTGCCTGGGAGCTGCACCGTGCCTGGCCGGAGGCCGACTTCCAAGTGGTCGGTGATGCCGGCCACTCGGCGAGCGAGCCGGGGATCATCGATCAACTCGTCCAGGCCACCGACCGCTTCGCAGAACTCGACTGACCATGCAGCGCTTCCCGCTCTGCACTGGGCCGACGCCTCTGCACCGCCTCGCCCGCCTGGGCGAGGCGCTCGGTGTGGACCTGTGGATCAAACGCGACGACCTCACGGGGCTCGCCTTCGGTGGGAACAAGACCCGCAAACTCGAGTTCCTCGTCGGCGACGCGCTCGCACAGGGCGCGGACACGCTCGTCACCTCCGGTGCGGCGCAGTCGAACCACTGCCGGCAGACGGCGGCCGCGGCGGCTTGCGCCGGCCTGAAGTGCCATCTCGCGTTGGGTGGCGACCGGTCCGCGCCGCGTGACGGCAACCTCCGACTCGACCTTCTGCTCGGCGCTCACGTGCACTGGTGCGGTACCGCACGAAAGGGCGAGAACGTGGCACGCATCGCAGAAGCGCTCCGTGCCGACGGGGACTCGCCCTACGTGTTGCCCTACGGCGGGTCGAACGCGATCGGCGCTCACGGCTTCGCGCAAGCGGTGGCCGAACTCCACGCCCAGACCAACGCGCCCTTCGACGCCGTGGTCTTCGCCTCGAGCAGCGGCGGCACACAGGCCGGACTGCTCGCCGGCGCCGCCACGTACGACGTGGCCGCACGTTGGATCGGCGTGCGCATCGACAAGGATCCGAACCCCGACGGCGACCTTCGGACGACGATCGATGCCCTGGCGCGCGCGATCACCGACCGGCCGCTGCCCGCACTGGAATTGGTCGAGGACTTCCTCGCACCGGGATACGGTGTGGTCACGGCGCTCGAACGCCATGCCCTCCACGCACTCGCACGACACGAAGGCATCCTGCTCGATCCGGTGTACACCGCACGCGCCTTCGGCGGCCTGCTCGCGATGATCGAGGACGGACGGATCGCTCCAGGAAGCCGCGTTCTCTTCTGGCATACCGGCGGCGGTCCCGCCCTGTTCACCGGTGACGCTTCGGAGCTTCTCTGACGTCGTAGCGCTTCATCGCCTTCGACAGTTCGCTCGCCACCTCGCCGACCAGGTCGTCCGGCCCGAGAACCTCTGCGTTGGCTCCGAAGCCCAGGATCCACGCCACGACTTCGGGACGCCCGCGCGCCGTGAAGGTGAGCGTGACCGTGTCGTCGGGGTGGATCTCGATCTCCTGGTCGACGCTCCATTCGCGCTCGGCGACGTATTCAGCGGCCCAACCCTCGAATCGACACACCACACGGAAGGGTTCGTTCTGCCACACCCCGAAACTGGTCTTGACGTCCCGATCGAAGTCGTAGTCTTCGGGCACACGGTAGTGCTGCTCGGTGATGCGGACCTGTTGGATGCGATGCACGGCCAGGAGCGGATGGTACTCCGGCTCCTTCCACGCCTTCCCGGGTTCCGGCGCGCGCCGCGTGTGCAGGTAGATACTGTCGCGGTAGGAAAAGATCTTCAGGGGTTTGATCCGTAGCGAGCGCGCTTCGTCGTCGAGAAGACGTTGGTAGAGCAGCTCGCAAACGTGTCCGGATTCCATGGCTTCGATCAGCAGCCGAAGGGTTTCGCGATGCGGACCGTAGTCGATCCGTCCCCCGCTCAGGGTGGCGAAGTGACCCTCCGCCGTGTGCGCCTCGGACGGCAACAGGAGCTGCGTCTTCTCGAGGCCGAGCGAGGCTTCCTCGAACAGCTCACGCCCGAGCACGGACTGCGCGAAGGCGGCGCACATGTACAGCGCCTGGAGTTCCTCGTGATGAAGAACCTTCGCAGTGGGCAACGACTTCTGTCGCGGCAGTCGATAGGTACGCGAGCGCCCGCGCTCGCCCCGGACGACTTCGACGCTCATCGACTCCTCGATCGCCTCGACCAACCGCATGACCGTCTGTTTCGAGCAATCGAGCATGCGCGCGAGTTCGGGCAGCGTGTATTCGCGATCGTTGAAGAAGAGCTTGGCGAAGAGCCGCAGCAGTTTGTTCGCGTGGGTCGCGTCTCGATCGCGTTTCGCGGGCACCGGTGTCCTCCTGTGGGTGCAGGCGGCCGCGCGCCGGGCCGCCGATCTCGTCGAAAAAATAGTCCCCGGCCGTTCCGTCCCATGGAACGTCATGCAACGAAGCTGTGGTCGTCGAAGAGCGACGGGGCGTTCAGGGTCGAGCCTGCACCGGGAGCCTGCGGGCTCGGGAGCGCCCCGTCGTGACGACCTCGAATCCGGTGCCCCACGCCCCAAGACCGTTCAGTCGGTGCGGAACAGCGACTCGATGGGCCACGCGCCAGGCTCGGTGACCCATTCCTGCTGCATGTGGGCCATCTTTTCCGGCGGGATCGACACGTAGCGGCCCGTGGCCGTCGCGTAGATCGTCCCCTCGGCGTCGACGAGTTCACCGGCCGCGTCGACGACACGCCGGCGCTCGTTCTCGACCCACGCGCGTGCCGTGCAGGCGATGTGTGGGGTGAGAGGCGTGCGGAGACGCACGGTGAACTCGGCGGCGAAACACGCGCGCTCGCGTTTCACGATCGCCGCCCAGGTCATGACCTCGTCCAGGACGGTCGTGATCAAGCCACCGTGGATGACGTCCGACCAGCCGGCGTGCTCGGGTTTCGGTGTGAAGGCGAACTCGATGCGGTCCTCGACGAGGAAGCTCCGCCCGCGCAGACCGATCGGATTGTCGGTCCCACATACGAAACATCCACGACTCCACGGCAGCGGTGTGCGCTCGGTCATGGTGTGATCTCAGGAAGGGGGATTCTTGCGGTGAGTCGAGCGTGGATCGCGGTGGAGAGTGGGGCCCGGGAGAGAAACCGGTGTGCTTGTCACACGTATCGGGACGGTGGTCCCATGTTTTTGGTACTAGCCACTCCGCCTCATCCCGGGCCGTAATCCACATCTCGTTGGGGGCACGATAACAAGCTGCGCCCCTACGACCACTGCGGAAATGCGACATTCGTGCCAGGCAACTCGTTGCCGTCATTGATGATGCATTTGCACTAGGATCTGGCGGCCATCCGCACGGCCCGTGTCGGCCGAAATCCGGCGCCTCCCCCGTTCGTCCCACTCTCGGATCGACTGATCTCGTTGAAGCGGCGGGGCGCTTCGGGATATACTCCAGGTTCGCCACAGGCGACGGTTTCGCCCCCGCTCGCTGCCCGGATTCGCGCCCCGGGCCCGCTGTGATCACACCGCCAGCTGCGCATCGGAGGAGCATCGGATGGTGCCTCGTCAGGTGTCGATGATCCGTGCAACGTGCAAGACGTTCGCGCCGATCGTCGCGTTCGTGACTCTCGCCTTCGTCGGATGCTCCGGCGACGGCAATCCCATGGAGATCGAAGGCGAAGTCTGGGACGGCCCGGATCTTCGCGAGGTCTACACTCTCGAGACGCTCGAGCTCGACGACGTGGACTATCCCCACGCCAACGGACCCGACGATCCCGGCTACGACGACCGTGTCGAGTTAGGGCGTCTCCTGTTCTTCGATCGAATCCTCTCGGGCCGCCAGGACATCAGCTGCGGCGACTGCCACCACCCGGCGATCGCTTGGGTCGACGCGAACGACCTGAGCCCCGGCGTCAGCGGCATCGGACTCGGACCGGAACGTGAGCTGACGGATCCGAACATCCTACTCATGCCGCGCAACACGCTCACGAACCTCAACGTCGGTCTCAGTGCCGCGGTCCCGGGTGGGCCACCGAGCGCGCAGGGAGTGCTCTTCTGGGACGGCCGCGCGAACAGTCTCGAGCAGCAAGCCTTCCAGCCCACGGCCACGATCGACGAGATGAGCGGCCACCTGCCCAACTACGACATGGCGACCTACCCGGACTCGAGCGCGGCCGGCTTCGTCATGGAGCGCCTTCGTGGCTTCCCGGGATACGTCGAGGCCTTCCGTCGCGGCTTCCCGCTCGAGTCGGCCGAGATGGACCAGCATCCCGAAGACCTCGACAAACACGTCATCCGTCGCAACACCTTCGAACGCGCGATC
>JGI12109J20283_11794600_pt1 | contig 11114 bp, 5 predicted proteins | sample ElkSlonscriptome_12_FD_20283 | JGI IMG/M metagenome (IMG submission 20283) | reverse complement strand
CTCGGCGGTCTGCCGACGATGGCGATCTCTCTAGTGCCGCTCGGGGCTTGTGCTCTGATCGCCTGGGTGATCGTCCGCCGCCCGCAACGCCTGCCGCCGCCCGCGCCCGAATCGATCGCCCCAGGGAGCAAGGCATCAGTCTGGCGTCCGCTTGCAGATCCAAGCGCCCTGGAGGCGGCGGAATCGGCTCTGGGCCTTGAGATCGCCCATGAGAAAAACGGCCAGGGACTATCCCTGACCCAACGCCATCGTTGGACCATGGGCCCCCTTCTTGTGGGTGCCGCGCTGATACTGGTCGCCTGGATCGGGCCACCCAGCCTGAACCAGGGCACGCTGGTTCTTGGGCCGATCGACGCGCTTTGGTTGGCTTTCGGCGTGTATCTTGCGCTGTTTTGCTTGCTCATGGCGCTGCCGTTGTCGATGCGACGGAGCGAATTCAGACCGAAAGAAGACGCGCTCATCATCACAGTGGGTCGCCGTTCCCGTCTTGCAGGCCTTTCACGTCTGCGCGCGCTGGAAGCACGACTCGTGGCGCGGTCACTACGCGACAGCGAGATCCAGGTCGCATCCTCGACCAGCTGGCATCCACTGCTGGTCGGCTGGCTCGATACGGACCAGCGCGGACTAACACCATTTGCCCTGATTGAAGGTCCCCGCAGCGACACGCATGAAGAAGCGGAGCGGTCCCGTGAGCAATTGGAAATCATTGCAAAGCAAATAGCGAAGGCTTCAGGCGTTGCAATCGGGCGCCCGACAGGCGCTGAAGGTGATGCAGTTCCCTACGACTGATTCGAACCTGGCTTCATCAATCATAGGGGCAACGATTTTCGATGGCATTGACCACTCGAGGCGACCGCTTCAAACCACCCTGAAACACGCCCGGGCCAGCGTCAGTTCAATCCGTCCAACAGCGCCTGGGCCTTTCTGGTCTCGGGATGCTCGGCGCTGGTCTGGGTGGTGTAGGTTTCAATCAAGGCCCGAATGTCAGCTTCAGGCACCGAGCCCGGGGCCAGGCGCTCCCGGCTCTCCATGGCCTGGCGGCGGACAGTCAGGCTGTATTGATGGTCGGGCCCGAGTAGATCGACCAGCGTCTCCCGGGCCTGGTCATGCAGCACCAGCGCTTCGTCAGCTCGACCCAAACCAGCCAGGCTCTGGGCGCGATTGGATTCACTGAGCACGACGAATGGATGAACATCACCTAACGCTTCGCGCATCTTTTCGGTCGTCTGCTCGGCCAGCGGCAGGGCTTCTGCGAAACGTTCGCGGATATTGAGCAGCTCGGTCAGGTTGTAGATCAGTAGCAGATAGAGCTGGTCTTGATCGCCGAATGCCATCTTGACCTTGCCCATCAAGTCGCGAATGAGCGCTTCACCCTCATCGTAGCGACCGATGGCATTGAGCAGATTCGCTCGATTGCCCTGTGCGCGCCATTGATCTTTCTGGTCAATCAGTCCAGGGTTTGCATCGACGATCTCAAGCGCCTGCTCAAGTCTCCTTAATGCGGATTCCATCTCCCCCAGGTCATAGTGCATTCCGAACAGATTATTCAGAATCGAATGTTTACAGGGACAGTCTGAACCAAACACTTGATCGGTCTGGCTCAAGCTTGTTTCCATCACCGACAGTGCTTCTCTTTTTTGGCCGGCAGCACGCAGATTCAGCGCAAGGACCTGCATTGCGGTGAGCCGTGCATTGGGCAAGTCCTGGGGATAGCGGTCCAACCAATCAAGCATTTCACGCGTGACCGCGACGGCCTCATCAAACCGACCCTGATCGCGATACAGATTGGAGCGTGCATGCAAGACGGTGTAACCCAGATTATTGATCGCACTCTCCGGCTCGGGAACCCGGGCGAAATGGCGATCGAGCAGTCGCTCGGCTTCCTGGTAGCGTTCCAGTGAGATCAGATTGCTGATCTGGTATCCGCGTGCGAAGGCAAAGAAATCACTATCGGCAGGGAGTTGTTCGGCAAACCGAATCTGATATTTTTCCGCCCGCAACAGGCTTTGCTCGTGCTGATGATCTTCTTGCAGCGCCGCGATTGCCTCCAACTCCAGAGCGGCACTCAGCCTTGGGTTGGGCGATTCGGCCAAAGCCAACTGTTCAACACCCAAACGAACCTGTTCCAAGGTCGGGGCGGGCAAATTCAACGCTCCGTAGGATTCGGCCAGAGCGAGATGCACTGCCGCCAACGCTTCGGCTTGACCGTCGAAGCTCTTGCGCACGTCACGAGCGGCCCAATCAAGCATCTCCTCAACGGTCATGTCGCGCACCTGACCGCTGTCGTCGGGGGCGCTGAGCAAGCGTTGGAGAAACTCGTTGACGGCGGCCGTATTGCGCTGCTCCTGCTCGGCGACCGCGCGCGCCTGATTGGCTGCGATCAGGCCCCAGCCGGTAAAGGCCAGACCGACGGCCAATGCTCCGATCACCGCGGTGATAGCAAAACGCTTGAAACGACGCTCCGGCGCAGTCCGAATCGATTCAATCGTCGACAAAATGGCATCAATATCCGGCCGATTCTCCGGCGCGCGGGCCAGCAGTGAGCGGACCAGCGAGGCGACCGGTCGGGAGACCTGTTCTTCGAGCGTGCCGAAGTCGACGGGCTCGGCGCGCGTGTGAATTTCGCTCAGCGCATTCCAGTCCTGAGCTGCGTGCACTGGCTTACCGGTCATTACCCGATACAAACTGGCTCCAAGCGCGTAAGTATCAGCTGCGGTGGACGGCGCTTTGCCGAGAACCGCTTCAGGCGCCATGTATAACGGCGTGCCGGAGGTCATGGCCGGACCGCCTTTCTCGTGCCTCCGGTCCAGGCTGGCGCCGAAATCCATCAGCACCCACGGTCCATGACGGTCGCGCATGATGTTTGAGGGTTTGACATCGCCGTGAAGCAACCCGGCGTCATGTACCGCGCGCAGTCCCAGGCACAGGGATTCGATCAGGTCCAGCCAGTCGTTCTGCGTAAAGTCCTGCAGGCTGGCCTCGCTGTTGGATAAGGTCTCGCCCTCGATCAGATCGCTCCAGAGGCCGGGCCGACCCTCGTGGATCGCTGCACCGTGAACGGCCAGCACGTTGGGGTGGCGGACCATCGCCAATTGCCTGCCTTCGTGCAGAAAGAGCTGGGACTGGAAGGGGCGCTGCTGCCCGGTTTTGAGAAGCTTGAGAGCGACGTCACGGTCGAGAATACTGTCGTACGCCCGGAAAACTTCGCCAAAGCTGCCCTCGCCGATTTTATCGAGTACGTCCAGATGGCCCCAGGAAAAGAGTCTAGGCCGTTGGGTCTTCTCGGCAGAAGCACCTCGTTCGCCGCCGTGGAGCACGAACAGCTGCTCGATCTCCTGGAGCTGTACGGCCAGATCTTCGGACTGTTCGCTTAAGCCATCGAGCGCGTCGGACGAGCCTGACAGGCGCTCGAGAATGCTCTTGGCACGCAGATCAGGGGGGGCTTTGCGAGTAGTCACTTCATGGCCTCCGCCATTTGCACCAGGGAACGCGACACCAGCATGCGAGCGCTGTTGGCCGACGGTGTCTCCGTCGCGGCGGCTATCTCGGGAAAGGTGTATCCGAATTCGACTCTGAGCATGACGGCCTCGCGTGCTTTGTCTGTCAGTGTGATTAATGCCGCCTCGTAGCGTTCCAGCACATCCAGGCCAATCGCTTCGCTCATGACAGAGGCTTCGGGATCAACCGGATCGAGTTCTGAATCGCCAAAACCATGTCTGTTTCTTCGAGTAACGCGCCGAATTTCCATCCGAATGTGATTGAGGAGGATTGTTCTGAGATAAGCAAGAAAGGCACCTTCGCGCAGCGACTCGAAACTGTCGACCTGATCGAGCGCGCGAATAAGGGCCGTTTGGACAAGATCCTGTGTATCGGAGAGATCACGCGCGTAGTTAGGCAACCGACCGTGCGCCCAACGGGTCAGAATTGGCAAAAAATGTTGACACAGTCGTTCGCGCGCAGAATCGCTGCCGTCGGCGACCTGTTGCAGCAGGGTCGCGGTGGATTCCAATGCTTGACTCATTAAATAACAGCCCGTGGGTTTAATGCGCTTCGTAATGAGTATAGAAGCTGGCCAACGTGACAACAAATCAGCGCTTGGACCAGAAAAGCCTCAAGCGAAATGCTTGAGGCTTTGATCTGAACTAGGGAGCCTCTGAATAACTAGGCTATCGCCGGTGCAAAAGAGCCAGGCTTGAGGAAAATACTTTAACCTCGCGCGTAAGTGCGTCCCAGCAATACGCGCGCCAGCGCCGGCAGCAACACCATCGCACCAACCATATTAAACAGGAACATAAAGCCCAGCAGCACACCCATATCAGCCTGGAATTGAAGGGCTGAGAACAACCAGGTGCCGACACCCACAGCGAGCGTTACGGCGGTGAAGAAGACCGCCTTGCCGGTCAGCCGCAGGGTTCGCAGGTAGGCCTCATCCAGACTCAGGCCGTCTTCCAGGAAGCTGCGCATGCGGCTGAAAATGTAGATGCCATAGTCAACGCCAATACCCACGCCGAGTGCGACGACTGGCAGCGTATTGACCTTGAGGCCAATACCCATGTAGGCCATCAGGCTGTAAGCCAGATAACTGACCAGCACCAGCGGCAAGACAATACACAGCGTGCCGCGACCGCCGCGAGTAAACAGCAACAGAACCGCCGTGATCGCAAGCAGTCCCCAGAGGGTATAGGGCTGCGCCCAAATCATTGGTACAAGCAAGTAACTGGCCACCCCAGCGATCACCAGCGGCAGCACAAACAGTGATGTGACGCGGCCAGATCCAAAGGTGATCAGGCACAGCAAAATGATCGCGCCATAAACATAAATCAGCATGGGCGTTTGCGCGGCTGCAACTTCTTCGTTGGTGGCGGCCATCACACCGACGTTGCCGGTCGCCAAACGAAACTTCAGACATTCTTCGCAGGCGCCGTCGTCATTAGCCGTGTAGTCGCCCTCAACGTTTGCGGCGGGTTCAAAACCCAATCCATCGACGTAGATGTCGGCCTGCAGCTCCTGAACTCGGGCCACAACGCGATTAATGGTTTCAGCCTTGTGGTCTTCCAAAAAGACCATCACCGGCATGGCGCTGCAGTCTTCATTCAACAAGCCGGTCCCGGTTTCAATGCCGGAAAGATTTTGACGCATGATGAACTGATTACGCGGCAGCACTTGCCAGCGGATGTTGCCTTCATTCCATCCGGCATTCACGATTTTAGCGATCGAGGGCAACGTGACGACCTGCTGTACGCCTTGAACATTGCGCATCTGCCAGGCAAAACGATCAATCGCTTCCATGACCTTGTAGGATTCTGTACACGCCGAGGGAGCCGTTTCGACAATGACCGAGATCAAATCCGTTCCGAGCGAGAAGCGATCAGCGATCAAACGTGCATCCTGGTTGTAGCGCGCATCAGAGCGCAACTCAGGCACACCGGGCTGCGAATCGCCAATCTGCATATCCTGGGATTTGACCCATGCAAAAGCGAACAGCCCGACGCCAGCCAGCACCGCGAGAACGGCAACACCGGGACGCGTGAAGCTGGCGATCAAACTCCAGATCGCGCTCGGTCGCTGACCTTTTTCGAACTGACGCTGACGGAATTTTTCTTCGTTGCGCAAGCGCACGTAGGACAACAAGACCGGTAACAGAACCAGGTTGGTAAAGATAATGACTGCCACACCAATACTGGCCGTCAGCGCTAGTTCCTGAATGATCCGAATATTGATTAGCAGGATGGTCAAAAAGCCGATCGTATCGGAAATCAGGGCAATTGAGCCCGGTGCCAGCAACCGTGCAAACGTAGCCTTGGAGGCCTCCAGGCTAGACACTATCGGCACGTTGTTTAGATTTTCACCGTCCTGAGCAAGGCCAACCGGCGAATGCCCACCAAACAATTTCTCGGCGTTCCAGCCACTGATCATCTGGACGCCGTGACTGACGCCGATTGCAAAGACCAAAAACGGCGTCAGAATATTCATCGGATCAATTCCGAACCCAAGCACGCTGAGCAGACCAAGCTGCCAAATTACAGCGGTGACCGAACATACCAGCGGCAGCACGGTCAGCCAGACCGAGCCTGAGTACAGCAGCAGCAAGATTGCGGTGATCAGGAAGGCGACGCCGAAGTACGCCACCACGCCGCGCGCTCCATCGGCAATATCACCAATGATTTTGGCAAAGCCGACAATGTGTACGGTGTGTGGACCGTTTTCAAATTCTGCTCGAATGCTTTCGAGTTGAGCGGCCACATCCTGGTAATCCAGCGCTTCACCGGTGGCTGGATTTTCCTCCAGCAGATTGGCCCAGACCATGGCGCCGGTGAAGTCCTGGGCTACCAGCCTGCCGATTTCACCCGACTTTACAATGTTTGATCGAACCCGCTCAAACATTTCGGGTGATGGCGCGAAATCGGCTGGAATCACGTTACCGCCGGCAAAGCCATCCTCGACAATCTCGACAAACCGGACGTTAGGGGTAAAGATCGATCGCACGCTGGCTCGATCCACGCCGGGAATAAAGAAGACCTGATTGCTGATACGCTCAAACTTACTGAAGAATTCGGGCGTAAACATGTCGCCTTCTTGCGCGACCAGTGCGACCATAATTCGATTGGCACCGCCGAATTCGCGCTCGTACTCAATAAAGGTCTGCATGTACTCATGCTCCAGCGGCAGCTGCTTCTTAAAACCAGCATCTACCCGGAGCTGAACGGCGAAGTAGACGGCCGCAGCGGTGCCCAGCAGGAAGACCAGCAGGATAAGCGGGCGCAGAGAAAAGACGACATCGGCAATGCGGCGCGCGACGGATGGATTATTCGACATTGCTTACACCCTCTTCGCCGGCCAGAATCTTGCCGCCATCATCACTGTAGAGGACTGCCGCGTAGGTACTTCCCAAGCGATCTTCCTCAAGTTCGAATCGCTCAGCATCGGGATCATAGATTAACTGAGCTGCACCTGACCCCACCATCAGAGCGCGACCGTCCGGCCCAACCGTGCCGCCTTTGAGCGACGACACCAAGTCGTTATCCAATTCTTCCCAGCTTCGTCCAGCATCATTTGAAAGCTGAACGTGTCCGCGCAGGCCATAGGCAAGCATCGAATTATCGTCCAGCTGGAGCAGGCCGAACATCGAACCTGAATAAGGAAAGCGAAAGCTTTCCCAGCTCTCGCCGTTGTCATAGCTGCGAAAGCCATAGCCCCGCTCGGCGGCGATCAACCAGCGACCGTTGCCGGCATCGAGAAACGCATTGAGATGACATTCCATGAATTCATAGCAGCCCTTATCGATGATGGCCGCTGAGTCGAAATAGCCTGAGTCATCGGCGTCTTGAAGGACATCTTGAGGCAGCGTTTCTACACCTGCATCTTCCTGCTGGGCAATTTGTTCCCAATCAATGGCCTCATTGGTCATCAAGTCAGCCATGTCGAAAACCGTCCAGTCATCGCCGGCATTCTCAGTGCGCATGTACAAGCCGTAAGCACCGATGGCAATGCCTCGGTTGGCATCAAAAAAATGCACGTCGAGCAGCGGCCGCTCGGCCTCTGGGTCAAAATACTGCAGCGTCCATGTCCGACCCAGGTCACGACTATGAATGATCGCAGAGTCATGACCCACCGCCCACAAACGACCTCCGGCAAAAGCCGCGCGGGTCAGCGTTGATCGCACCGGGACAAATTCTGCCTGCTCCCAGTTTTCACCATCACGAGACAAAATCACGTGGCCGCGTTCGCCGACGCCGACGTATCGCTGTCCAGCGCTAATCAGATCCAGAATCAAGCTCTCGGGGGCCAAGCGCGCCTGCTCCGCAGGATGAGGCTCGGCGGCCTGAATTGAAGCAGCGCAGAAAAGCGCCGCGATTAGGGTCAGCTTGGCTTTCACGGACATCCCGGCACGCTCCTGATTAACTTGTACTGTTCAATTTCTAGATGTTCTATTTCTAGATGTTGTATTTCTATGGGTGGCTGGTTCACTCATTACTCGTGAACAATCAGCTTCCCTTACCGGCGTCCGCGCGTGCGCAAGGCTTGCGGGGTGTAATTGCTGGGGCTGAGTGCTTCATCGAAGGTAATGACTTGCTCATCGTTGTCAATGCCATTGGCAACGTAACGGCCAGACTGCAAGTCCATGTGCGCTTCAATGGTCGCCCAGTAAGTTGGAACGTCATAAAAGTTAATGGTGTGAGCTTCCGACAAGCGCCAAAGCTCGCCTCGCTGGTCGTAATGATCGACCAACACAATCTGATAGCTGTCTTCATCCATGTAGAACGTACGGCGCGGATGGATATGACGCGTTCCGTCTTTGATGGTTGCTTCGACTACCCAGACCCGATGCAGCTCATAACGCATGTAATCAGGGTTGAGGTGGCCAGGTTGAACCAGGTCATCCGGGGCCAGATCGCCGCTGTGCGCTTTGTAGGAGTTATACGGAACCAGCATTTCTCGCTTGCCCATCACTTCCCAATCGTAGCGATCCATCGCGCCATTGAACATATCGGTCATGTCGTTCGTGCGCAAGCCGTCAGAAGCCGTGCCCGGGTTGTCGTAAGCGACGTTGGGCGCGCGTCGGACGCGACGCTGGCCAGGGTTGTAAATCCACGCCTGACGCGGCTGTTCAATCTGATTCAAGGTCTCATGGACCAGCAAAATATTACCCGCCAAGCGGGCCGGGCCTTCAACTTCCTGAAAGAAATAGAGCAGCACGTTACCGGTATCGGCCAACGTATTACCCTCAGCATAATAGAGCCCCAGGATCTCTTCGCGTAACCGAACCAACTGATACGCACCGCTGGCGGTTGGCGCGACCTGATTGTTGTAGCGCGTGCCGCCGACGCCTTTGTACTTGAGCTTGTGATTCCACATCAGCTCGTAGGCGTTCTGAGGCAGCGGAAACGGAAAACCTTCCGAAACGTTGGCAACACCTTCCCCGCCTGAAACCAGTTCACCGGTCGAGGCATTGGCTTTGGTCATTTCATAAGTGCGCTCCGGAAACGAGGCGCTACGACGGGTTGGATACACTTTCATGCGATAGCTATCAGGGTAGCGTTCAAAAGTAGCAATCTGCCCCACTGAAAGCTGGTCTGCATACTCGCGATAATTGGCACCGGTAATCTCGAACTTGACCGCATCGTCCGCAAACGGATCTGGATGACGATCACCCTTGCTGTAGCCTTCCGGCCAGTCATCCTGGCCTAAGCCGCCGTCCCAAGCCGGAATCGTGCCTGCGGCATTGCCTGCTCGTGGTGAGCCCATGGGCGTCAGGTCGTTACCCAATCGATCAATGTTTGCTGATGTCTTTGGCACAACAACACTGTCACGATCTCCCACCAGATCCTGAGCGCCAGCATTGAGTGAAAAAACGAGAAGTACTGCAGCGATAGAAGTAAAAAAATACTGAATCATTGGCAAACGTTTTGTTCTATTAATGAGTGAATAGCTGTTCATGCTGCTCCTGTGGTCGCTGGAGACCTCGGTGGAAACGATTGAAACTGGAATCGAATCAGTCGGTATCAAATCAAAAAACTCGAGGCCGACCGCGCTGCGGCCGGCCTCAACAATAAATGCGTGGTCAGGCTAGCGCCGACCACGTGTCCGAAGCGCTTGCGGGGTGTAACTGCTTATGCTTAAAGGGACGTTAAAGGTGTTAACAGGATCCTCGTTATCGATACCTGTCGCTACGTAGCGACCGGACTGCAGATCCATATGACTTTCAACGGATGACCAATAGGTCGGGACGTCGTAGTAGTTGATTGTGTGTGCTTCAGACGCACGCCACAATTCACCACGCTGGTCATAGTGATCAATTAACGCGATCTGATAGGTGTCCTCATCCAGATAATAAGTACGGCGTGAGTTGATGTGGCGGGTGCCGTCTTTGAGAGTTGCATCGACAATCCACACCCGATGCAATTCATAGCGCATCAGCTCAGGATTAAGATGGCCGGCGCGAACAATATCGTCGGGACTCAAATCACCGCTGTGCAATTCGTAGGAATTGTATGGAATGTACATCTCCTTTTTACCGACTATTTCCCAGTCGAAACGATCCATGGCACCGTTGAACATGTCCGTCATGTCGTTGGTGCGCAATCCGTCTGAAGCCGTTCCCGGGTTGTCATAGGCAACGTTGGGAGCGCGACGAACGCGGCGTTGGCCCGGGTTGTAGATCCAGGCTTGACGAGGCTGCTCCAACTGGTTGAGCGTTTCATGGACCAACAATATATTGCCGGCCAAGCGCGCGGGTGATTCAACTTCTTGGAAAAAATACAGCAGGATGTTTTCCGTTTCCTCAATCGTGGAGCCTTCGGCGTAGTACAAGCCCAGCAGCTCCTCACGTAATCGGACCAGCTGGAAACTGCCGTTCGCGGTTGGTGCAACCTGATTGTTGTAGCGAACGCCACCGGTGCCCTTGTACTTGAGCTTGTGATTCCACATCAGCTCATAAGCGTTTTGTGGCAGCGGGAACGGAAAGCCTTCAGATACGTTGGCAACACCTTCGCCTTCTGCTGTCAAAACGCCCGTTGATGCATTGGCGATCGTGGCGTCGTAGATGAACTCAGGAAATGCCGCACTTCGGCGGGTCGGAAAAACTTCCATGTAGTAGGTGTCTGGATAGCGCGCGAACGTTGCCATTTGGCCAACAGACAAACGGTCGGCGTAATCCTGATAGTTCTGTCCGGTAATGACGTACAAAGGCTGATCGCCAGCGAATGGATTTAGGTGCCGGTCGCCTGGTTGATAGCCTGCTGGCCAATCGTCCAGACCGATTCCACCGTTCCAGGCCGGAATTCGGCCGTCTGCGCTGCCCGCCCGTAGCGACCCCATCGGCGTAAGATCGTTGCCCAATCGGGCAATATTTTCAGGCGTGCGCGCAGCAATGAAGTCTCCACTATCTGGAGCCACGGCCGGTGCCCGATTCGCGACTGCTGCGGCGCGTGCCGCTTGCTCGGCCGCCTCCCGTTCAGCCTGCGCCATTGCTTCGGCGGCTTCTCGCTCCGCTTGCGCTTCGGCTGCAGCCATCGCAGCAGCTTGTTCCGCCTCTGCTTCGGCTTCAGCTCGGGCTTCGGCCGCTGCTCGCGCTGCTTCTTGCTCGGCCGCCATGCGGCCAGACTCAGCTTCAG
>JGI12109J20283_10109463_pt1 | contig 11120 bp, 9 predicted proteins | sample ElkSlonscriptome_12_FD_20283 | JGI IMG/M metagenome (IMG submission 20283) | reverse complement strand
ATCCGGCTGCTTTTTCGTAACCGCTGATAGCCATTCCCTGACTGTTTTGGGCGGCTATTGTTGGTTCCAAAAATCTTATTCCAATAATTATTTAAAGATGTTGAATTAGACAGTGCTATCCGCTCCATGACTTCAACATCTAATTTGCTGCCTCGGAAAAGAGTTTTGAAGATAGTTGGTCTCTCCTGGATTTGTTGACTGGTTACTAGCTCAGTATGAGTCGCATCTAACCGTAGTCTACCAGCACCATTGAGTTCAGATTCAATATGTGGACTGAAAAAGCGAAAAGCAGTATTCGGCAAAGGTATCTGGTTTACTGCAAAAAATAAACAAAATGGCGCCCTGATCTCCGGCCAGACTAATGTGTTACGTAACTCTGCGCCATTGAGCACACTGCTAACTTCTACAGCTTGAAAAACTGCACTCCTGGCTCTTGGCATTCCATCGCCCTGCTGAAACAACAACCGCCCATGTAGCGCAAACGCAATTCTCCCTCCGTCTTTCGCCCATTCCATCGCCCGCCACACAAACGGAAGATCCATGCACTCGTTGGGCAGCGGCGGTTCACCGGCATCCTCGGGCAAGCGCTCCGCCGCAATCCGGGCAACGATTCTCCGAACCTCACTATATCCCGGCAATTTGGTGCCCGTGACCCACGGTGGATTACCAATCACCAGATCATACTGGCCGATATGCTCGTCGCCGACCATGGGTCCGAGACTGCCGAGACTTCGCAGGGGATCGCTTGCAACGTCGGCATCCCCCCCACTCGAGTCTCCGGCAATGCGCAACAACACCCGCCCCCGTAGATTCCCGGGAAAGCGCAGCTTCTCCACTGGCTCCGGTTGCGGATCCAGTTCGATGGCCATGAGATAAAGGCCCAGCGCTGCAAAGCGCAGTGCCTCCTCATTGACATCGAAGCCCACCAGTTGCGTGTAGAGAATCTCCCGCAACACCCTGGTATCAGGGCGCTTCCCGTCATGCGCCCAGCGTTCCGCCACCAGTTGCCGGAAGACACTGATCAGGAAGACGCCTGCTCCTGCTGCCGGGTCCAGCACCCGTGCCAGATGCGCTCTACCGTCTTTCCTGAGGCCGTGGAAGGCGCCCTGAACCATCAATTCGGCTATGTGCCTCGGGGTGTAATAGCCACCTTCCCTACGTTGCTTTTCCGGTGCATGTTCGCGAAGATACTGTTCATAAGCCTGGCTGAGCACACCGACGGGAATATGTGCGAAATCCAGAAAATCCCAGCGTTCCTCCCAGCCCAGGTAAAGCTGTCCGCCCGCATCCGCGCGGCGCATGATGTTCCCGAGAGTCCGATAGGCATCCGCGGGCAGTCGCTCGAATATATCGGGATCGAGTGGTAGAAAATCACCGTTGAAATTCTGGTCAAGCCAGCGGGAAGTATGCTCTGCGCTGGCCCGATTATCGAGCAGCAGGACCCGCTCCCGCTCGCCATCTGGAAAGTATTGTCCCGAGAGCAAATGGCGATCCGCCAGGAAACGAATGAACAGGGCTCGTCCCACCAGGGAAATCGCCTGCTCGCTGCCGACACCAAGCTTCACGAGGCTATCAATGGTATCCCCAAGCAGTCGCAGGATGACATTGGTGATCCAGGTCCGTTTGGCGATGCCCGGGCGATTATTGGCCAGTTGCGAGAACACCGTGATCCTGTCCGTGCCCAGGTCGAGCTTACTCGCCGCTGGCGTCACCTGGTCCAGGGACAGTCGATGGATGGCGAGACGCCCAGCCTCGATAACGCCCAGATACGGGGCATCGCCCCGCAGGGCGAGGATACGGCGAATGCTGCGCAGGTGCTGATCATTGCGCAGCGACGTGCCGTCGACGAGAAAAATCAGGGGACTACCCTGCCATTCATAAACGCCGTGGAGGGGGGCAAGATCCACATTCCCCGTGGTAGCCCCCGATCCCTGCGGTCCAATCAGCGTGGCATAGGGAAGCAGTGCGGGATCGTCATCGACAAAACGAAGAATATCCGCCGGGTTTCCGCCGTATTCTTCGAGTGTCTGGGCCACTGCGGTCATGATGATGCTTGATCCCCTGGTTTGTCTGCCTCGAATACCAGCTAGCTTAACGCGACTGTCCCTGTCGGGCTGAGTACTATCCGCCCTCCCCGGCCACCTCCTGACGTCGCCCCAGCAACCGCCCCAGATACGGCAACAGCACCGGCACCACCAGCGTCAGCACCGCGATCAGCAGGATGACGAAGGTCAGCGGCCGTTGCCACATGAAGCTCCAGCTATCGTTGTGGATCAGCAGCGCCCGGCGCAGGTTCTCCTCCATCATGCCGCCGAGGATAAATCCCAGGATCATCGGCGCCATGGGAAAATCCAGGATCCTCAGCACCACCGCAGCCACCGCCACGATCACCATCAACTGGATGTCGAAGGTGTTGAAGCTGACGAAATACACCCCGATCAGCGAGAAGAACAGGATCAGCGGCATCAGAAACCGCCCCGGGATGGCGAGAATCCGGGCGATGTAGGGAATCAGCGGCAGGTTCAGCATGAGCAGAATGATATTGCCCAGCCACATGGACACGATCACCGACCAGAACACCTCCGGCTCGTCCAGATACAGCCGCGGCCCTGGCTGTACCCCGTAGGAGATCAACGCCCCCAGCATCACCGCGGTGGTGCCGGAGCCGGGAATGCCGAGGGTCAGGAGCGGCACGAAGGAGCCGGTGGAGGCGGCATTGTTGGCGGTCTCCGGTGCGGCGAGTCCACGCACCGAGCCATGGCCAAACTCGGCGCCCTTGCGGCTCCCCGCCAGCCGCTGTTCGGTGCCGTAGGCCAGGAAGCTGGCAATGGTCGCCCCGGCCCCGGGCAACACGCCGATCAGAAAGCCGAGCACCGAGGAGCGCCCGATCACCGGCAGCATCTCCCTGACCTCCTCGGCGGGAATCTTCATGGAGCCCAGGTTGCGCTGGGCCTCCATCTCCTTGCGCCGGTCCTCGTCGGATTTGGGACGCAGCACCCCGAGGAGCGCTTCCGATAAAGCAAAGGTGGCCATGGCCAGCAGCAGGAAGGAGATACCGTCAAGCAGGTCGATCATCCCGAAGGTGTAGCGCTGGATGCCCTGGGTCTCGTCGGTGCCCACGGTGGAGAGCATCAGCCCCATCACGGTCATCAGCAGCGCCTTGAGCATATGCCCCTTGCCGGCGAAGGCGGCCACGGCGGTGAGCCCCAGCACCATCAGCGCGAAGTAGTCCGAGGACTGGAAGGCCAACGACACCCGCGCCAGCGACGGTGCCGCCAGCAGCAACAGGATCGCGCCGATCACGCCACCGGAGAACGACGAGTAGGCGGCGATGGCCAGCGCCTTGCCGGCCATGCCCTTCTTGGCCATGGGATAGCCGTCGAAGGCGGTGGCCACGGTGGAGGCGACACCCGGAGCGTTCAGCAGGATCGACGAGGTGGAGCCGCCGAACACCGAACCGTAGTATACCGCTGCCATCAAAATGATTCCGGCGGCCGGGTCGAAGCTCAGCGCCACTGGGATCATCAGGGCGATGGCCGACATGGGACCGAGGCCCGGCAGCATACCGATGAAGGTGCCCACCAGACAGCCCACGATCACCATGATGATGTTCTGCAGGCTCATGGCGGTGGCGAGACCGATGAGGACGCCGTCGATCATGATCCGCTACCCCTCAGCATGGCCGGCCACGGCTCGATGTAGACGTCCAGCCCCTGGGTCATCAGCACCCAGAACACCACCACCAGCGGCACCGAGGCCACCAGCAACAGCCAGGGCTTGCGTTCCCCCAGTGCCCGGTAACCGCCCATCAGGAACAGTGAGGTGGCGATGATGAAGCCCAGCGGGCGCACCAGCAATCCGTAGAGCACCATCAGCACCAGCATCACCGCGCCGATGCCCCAGTGGAACCCCCGCACATCGGGGGGTTCCCGGGAGCCCGGGAACACCAGCAGCGCCAGCGACAGCCCCACCCCCAGCACGCCCAGCACCTCGGGCATGGTGCGGGCGTGGAAGGCCGAGTTCATCTGGAACGGCAGCAGGCGGATATCGTAGGCGAAGTACCAGTAGGCGCTGCTGAAGATCAGCATCAGCAACGCCCCCAGCCGGTCCCCGGAGATGGCCATGGCGGTGGCTTACAGGAAACCCAGTTCCCGCATCAGGTCACCGATCTGCTTTTCCTGGCGCTCCAGGAAAGCCACGAATTCCGACCCGGGGTGGTAAATCTCCACCCAGCCGTTACGTGCCCGCACGGTCTCCCAGGCCTCGGTATCGTACATCTGCTCGAACAGGGCGATGTAGGCATCCACCTTTTCCTGGGGCAGTCCGGGGGGGCCGAAAAAGCCGCGCCAGTTGACGAACTCGGCCTCGTCACCCGCGCCGGCGTCCTTGCAAGTGGGGTAGTCCGGGTAGGCGGGCACCGGCTCGGCGGCGGTGACGCAGAGGATGTTCACCTCGCCCTGCTCGGCCAGTGCTATCGCCTCGGAGAAGCCGGTGGACAGCGCCTGGATCTCCCCGGACAGCAGCCCCGCCATGGCCTTGCCGCCGGCGTCGTAGGGAATGTATTTCAGCGTCGTGGGATCGTTGCCGGCGGAGCCCATGACCAGCGCCGCCACCAGGTGGTCCATGCCGCCGGCCACCGAGCCGCCGCCGATGGCGACGCGGGCGGGATCGGCCTGCATGGCCTCGTTCAGTTGCTGGAAGGTCGTGATGTCGCTGTCGGTGTGGGTGACCAGGGCGGCGTAATCGCCGATGGTGCCCGCCACCATGGTGAGATCCCGGAAGCTCTGGGGAAATACCCCTAGCAGGGCGCGGATGACGATGGGCGTGGAGTTCACCATCAGGGTATTCTGCTGCTGATCGGCGGTCTCGATCAGGTGGGCGATGGCCTTACCGCCGCCGCCGCCGGACATGTTCTCGTAGGTGGCGTTGTCGATGAGACCGGCCTTGGTGAGGGCCTCGCCGGTGCCCCGGGCGGTGCCGTCCCAGCCGCCGCCGGCGCCGCCGGGGACCAGGAAATGGATCTCCTCGATGTTGGCGGCAAGTGCCGGCAGGGCGAGACCGGCCAGGCAGGCGCCGAGCGCTGCACCCAGTAACTTCTTGCTGATCGGGGTTCTGGGAATCATGGGGTCGTCTCCTCTTCTGGATGGTTGTCAAGACCTCCATGAAGTGTAGAACAAGCCCCGCCAGGGTGCCGCTCAGGCGTGCTCGCCGATGAAATCCAGGATTTCCCGGACCACCGCATCGGTGGTACCGGGGGAGAGGATATCCCCGGCCAGCACGTGGCGGATGGGATCCTCTGGGGTGAGTTGCCGGCAGCGCCGCCGCTGGCTGGCGAAGCGGGCCACGGTGGGCTCCACCCGGCGGGGATCGATCAACTGATCGTCCGGGTTGTAGAGGGTCAGGGTGGGAGTGCGGATCAACTCCAGCGGGGCGTTTCGCACCGCCTTCACCATGGCCATCATGGGCCGCAGCACGCGGGCCGGATAGCGGCTGGTCCAGTAGCGGGCATGGGCCTCGTTGAGGGGCTCGAAGGTGTATTCCCGGCCCACCACCAACCGTAGCAGCAGTGGCGCCAGCGGGGTGGCCAGCACCTCGGCGAGGGGATGGCGCAGGGCGTAGTTGGGCGACAGCAGGATCAGCGAGTGGAGTACGTCGGCCTCCGGGCGCATGGCCAGCCAGGTGGCCAGGGTGGCGCCGGTGGAGCAGCCCACCAGCACCACTCGCGCGCCGAGCCGCTGCCCCACCGCCAGCGCCTCCAGCGCATCCGCGTACCAGTGTTCCGGCCGGCAGTCCAGCAGGCTCGCGGCGGGCCGCCCGTGACCGCACAGGCGGGTGTAGAACAGATTGGCGCCGAGGCGCCCCGCCACCCGCTCGCACAGCGGCGCGGTCTCCTGTCTACAGGCGGAGAAGCCGTGTAGGTACACCAGCGAGAGCGGCGTGGAACGGGGTTGCGGGGTGGCCCAGAACACGGTTTTCTCGGCCCCGGGCCAGATGTCGGGGTAACGCCCCTCCCGGGCGGCCAGAAACCCATCCAGTTCCGAGGTCGCGGGTAATTCGGGCAGCGCTAACTCGTATCCCGGTGGCTTCATGGATGATCCGCCAGCAATGCCAGCAACACCAGGGTAGCGGTCTCCACCAGTTCGCAGGTGGCGCCCAGAGTGTCACCGGTGGTGCCGCCCAGGCGCGCCAGCAGAAGCCCCCGCAGACCCTGAAAGCCCAACCACAGACCGACCAGCAACACCAGCCCGGCGAAACCCATCAGCACCAGCGAGATCAGCAGGATGGCCAGCACCAGTCGCTGTGCCTGTTCCCGGGGCAGATGATCGGCATGGGCCACGCCCACCCCCTCGGGGCGCACATAGGGCGTGGTGAGCATCATCAGCAGGATCCCGGTGCGACCCAGCAGCGGTGCCAGCAAGAGCGCCAGGGTCGCGCCCTCGCCACCGCGCAGCAGGGCCTGCAGGGCGGCGAACTTCAGCAGCAGCACCAGCACCACCACCATCACCGCCACCGGACCGGCGCGGGGGTCTTTCATGATCTCCAGGCTGCGCTCCCGGTTGCCGAAGCCGCCCACCCAGGCGTCGGCGGCATCGGCCAACCCGTCGATGTGCAAGCCCCCGGTGGTGAACGCCCACAGCGCCACCAGCAGGGCCGCCAGCAGCGCCGGGTCGTTGCCGCCGAGAAAGGCGTGGAGCAGGGCCAGCAGGATGCCGAGGAGCAGCCCCACGGCGGGAAAGTACAGCACCGAACGGCCCCAGTCCGGGGGCGTGGGGGCCAGGTCCACGGTCACCGGAATGCGGGTGAGGAACAGCACGGCCAGCAGTAGATGACGGGTCACGGAGGCATTTCTCCTCGGGTTACACGCACCGGCATCAATCGGGTCTATGGATGCCGGCCTCGGCAAAGGTGGCCATGCCGGCCTGTAGGGCCACGGCGGCGCGCAGCAGTGGCACCGCCAGCGCCGCGCCGCTGCCCTCGCCGAGGCGTAGCCCCAGGGTCAATAGTGGCTCGGCTTGCAGGGCCTCCAGCAGCCGGGCGTGGCCCGGTTCGGCCGACTGGTGGGCATAGAATAACCACGGCGCCAGCGCCGGTTGCAGGCGCACCGCCGCCAGCGCCGCGGCGCTACTGATGAAACCGTCCACCAGTACCGGCATACCGCGCTGTCCGGCCCGAAGATAAGCGCCCGTCAGCGCGGCGATCTCGAAGCCGCCCAGGCAGCGGAGCACTGCCAGCGGATCGCGCCGTGGATGCCGCGCCAGTCCTGCGTCGATGATAGCTGCCTTGTGGGCCACGCCGACGGCATCCAACCCACTGCCCGGTCCCGCGAGCGCGGCTCCCGGTAGATCCAGCAATGCACAGCCCACGGCGGCGGCGGCGGTGCTGTTACCGATGCCCATCTCGCCGCCGATGAACAGCCCCGGAGGATGGGCACGATCCAGCGCCTCGCGCCCCGCTCCGAGGGCGTCGGCCAATTGTGTATCGGTCATGGCCGATGTTCGGGTGAAATCGGCGGTGCCCGGCCCCAGGGGCCGGTCCACCACCCCGGGGAGGGTGGGTAAGGGCTCGCAGGTGCCGAGATTGACCACCGTCAGGCTGGCATCCAACTGGCGCGCCAGCACATTGATGGCCGCGCCCCCGCTGGCGAAATTGCGCACCATGGCGGCGGTGACCGAGGAAGGGTAGGCGGATATACCCCGGTCGGTCACGCCATGGTCGGCGGCGAATACCACGATCCATACCGCGCCCAGATCCGCGCCGAGTTCTCCCCGCAGCGCGGCCAGCCGGACACCCAGGGCCTCCAGTTTTCCCAGTGAGCCGGGTGGCTTGGTGAGCTGGCGCTGGCGTTGCGCCGCCACCTCGGCGAGTCGGGCATCCACTGCCGCGATGGGGTGTTGTAGCCAGTCAAGGGTCATGATGTGGCCCGTCCTCGGTAGCGCTCAAAAGTATCCGGCTGGTAACTTGTGCTGCGTTTCTGGCTATGGCATGGTCGAGATGCCGCCGGGTTGGCTGTCAGGAATCAAACACATGAAGGTTCCCGTCGGTCAGGGTAGTCGAGTTTGGTGATGGCTGCCCGGTGAATGCTTTATCATTAGGTCTCTCTTTTTCAGCCTCTCGAGATTACTCAATGGCCTACAAGGGAATTATTCTGGCCGGTGGTTCGGGGACCCGGTTGCATCCGCTGACCCTATCGGTGAGCAAGCAATTGATGCCGGTCTACGACAAGCCGATGATCTACTATCCGCTATCCATCCTGATGCTGGCGGGAATCCGCGAGATCCTGCTGATCACCACGCCCCGGGATGTGAGCGCTTTCCAGGCTCTGCTGGGCGATGGCAGTCACTGGGGTCTGGATATCGGCTATGCCGAGCAACCGAGCCCGGACGGTCTGGCCCAAGCTTTTCTGATCGGGGCGGAATTCATCGGTAACGATCCGGTTTGCCTGATTCTCGGCGACAACATCTACTATGGCCAGGGCTTCGGCCAAATGTTACGCCGGGTCACCCAGCGCGCCGAGGGGGCCACGGTGTTCGGCTATTATGTACGAGATCCCCAGCGCTACGGTGTGGTTCATTTCAACGGCGACGGTAAGGTACTGGACATCGAGGAAAAGCCCGCCAGGCCGAAATCCAATTATGCGATCACCGGGCTGTATTTCTACGACAACGACGTGGTTTCCATCGCCCGGGATATCCGCCCCTCGGCGCGGGGCGAACTGGAAATCACCGACGTCAACCGGACCTATCTCAACCGGGGCAACCTCAACGTGGAACTGCTGGGGCGGGGCTACGCCTGGCTGGATACCGGCACTCACGAGTCGTTACTGGCGGCGGGCAATTTCGTACAGGTGGTGGAAGCGCGTCAGGGCCTGAAGATCTCCTGTCCCGAGGAGATCGCCTTTCGCATGGGTTTCATCGACGCCGAGCAACTGGCGCGCCTGGCCGAGCCGCTGGCGAAGAACGGTTATGGGGAATATCTGCTGTCCATTTTCAGTCGGGAGCGCCAGCCATGAAAGTGACCGAGACGGCGTTACCGGGTGTACTGCTGATCGAGCCCCGGGTATTCGGCGACAGCCGGGGATTTTTCATGGAAACCTACCACGAGGTCCGCTATCGGGAAGCCGGCATTGACGCCCGCTTCGTACAGGACAATCATTCCCGTTCCCGCAAAGGCGTACTGCGGGGTCTGCATTATCAACTGGTGCAGCCCCAGGGCAAGCTGGTGGGGGTGTCCCGGGGCGCGGTGTTCGATGTGGTGGTGGATATCCGCCGCGGCTCGCCCCACTTCGGCCAGTGGGTGGGCGAGATCCTCGACGATGAGCGCCATCAGCAGTTGTATATCCCACCGGGTTTCGCCCATGGCTTTTGCGTGGTATCCGAGGAGGCGGATTTCGTCTACAAATGCACGGACTACTACCATCCGCAGTCGGAGAAGGGCATCGCCTGGAACGATCCGGCCATCGGTATCCGCTGGCCCGAGTTGGACATACCCTGGGTGCTGTCCGAGAAAGACCAGGCCAACCCCCATCTCCGGGCGCAGCGCCCGGAGTACCTGCCGGAGTATGCCTAGATGCGTATCCTGGTGACGGGGGCCGACGGTCAGGTGGGGCAGGCGTTACGCCGGCTGGGTGCGGACCGGGATCTGCTGGCGCTGGATCGGACGGCGCTGGATATCACCGACGCCGCCGCGGTGGCCCGGGTGGTGCCGGAGGTGCGTGCCGATGTGGTCATCAACGCTGCCGCCTACACCGCCGTGGATCGGGCGCAATCGGAGTCGGATCAGGCCTTCGCAGTGAATGGGGATGGGCCGGCGAATCTCGCCCGGGCCTGCCTGGAGGCGGCCATTCCGCTGTTTCATATCTCCACCGATTATGTCTTCGACGGCAGCCGCCCCGGCGCCTACAGCGAGGACGACCCGGTGGCGCCCCTGGGCGTCTATGGGCAGAGCAAATGGGCCGGCGAGGCGCGGGTGCGGGAGATTCTGCCCCGGCATCTGATTCTGCGCACCAGCTGGGTGTTCGGCCTGGAGGGGAACAACTTCGTGCGCACCATGCTACGCCTGGGGCGGGAGCGCGAGGCGTTGCGGGTGGTGGACGATCAACGGGGTTGCCCCACCTTCGCCGATCATATCGCCACGGTTTTGTTGGCCCTGGCGGAGCGGTTGCCCGGGCAGGCACTGGACTGGGGAACCTATCACTATTGCGATACCCCGGAGACCACCTGGTACGGTTTCGCCAGCGCGATCTTCCAGCAGGCCGCCCGGCGCCAGCCCCTGGCACTGCGTGACCTGCACCCCATCACCACCGCCGAGTATCCCACGCCGGCCCGGCGCCCGGCCAATTCGGTGCTGGACTGCCGGCGCCTGGGCCAGCGCTACGGAATCGTGCCACAGCCCTGGGCAGCGGGGCTCCAGCGGTTGCTGGCAACGGTGTGAGCCGGTTATTTAGACGGAACAGCCATGTCTGAAGTCATCAAGGGTCTGGATGAAATCCTGGTGGAGAGTGGCAAGCTCTCGGCCCAGGATCTGATGCGCGCCAAGCGGGTTCAGGAAAGTAACGGCGAGCCCCTGTCGTCGATCCTCTGCAAGCTGGGCATGGTCTCGGAGAAGGATATGGCCGAGGCGCTGGCCCGGCGCTACGAGTTGCCGCTGGTCGCGGCCAACGACTACCCGGAGATGCCGTTGCTGGAGGACGAGGGCATCTCGCCCCGCTTCATCAAGGACGCCCGGGTGATTCCCCTGTACGAGGACGATCGCCGGGTGCGGCTGGCCATGGCCGATCCCCAGGACGACTATGCCGTGGGCGCCATTGAAATGGCCACCGGCAAGCAGGTGGAGCGCGAGGTGGGAGTTCCCTCGGACATCGACAACGCCTTCGAACGCCTCTACGGGGGCGGGCGCTCGGCCATGGGGCAGATCGTCGAGTCCATCGCCAGCGGCGAGGACAGCGACGCCGAGACCGATATCGAGCAGCTCAAGGATCTGGCCAGTGAGGCGCCGGTGATCCGGCTGGTGAACCTGATGATCACCAGAGCGGTGGACGGTCGCGCCTCGGATATCCACATCGAGCCCTTCGAGAACCGCCTGAAGATCCGCTACCGGGTGGATGGCGTGCTGGTGGACGT
>JGI12109J20283_10014972_pt1 | contig 11120 bp, 8 predicted proteins | sample ElkSlonscriptome_12_FD_20283 | JGI IMG/M metagenome (IMG submission 20283) | reverse complement strand
GATCGTCATCACCACCAGCATACCAATCACCATCAGGAAGACGATGAACGTTTCTGGTGTCCATTCCATCCACTCTGGCATCGTATCCGCCAGGAAATCCTCAAGAAATTGCATGATTTACACTCTCCCCAGGGCAAAGCCTTTTGCCAGGTAGTTGCGCACAAAGTAGATCAAAATCGCGCCAGGGATAATCATCAACACACCGGACGCAGCAATCACGCCCCAGTCCCAGCCTTCCGCACCCAAACTGCGCGATAGCTGCACCGCAATCGGCTTGGAAACGGTGCCCGTCAATGTACGGGCCATCAGCAGCTCCACCCAGGAAAACAGGAAGGAGAAGAAGGCCGCCACACCAATACCCGGACCGATCAACGGGAGGAAGATCTTCGCGAAAAAGCCGGGGAAACTGTAGCCATCAATGTAGGCGGTTTCGTCAATGGCCTTGGGGATGCCGGACATAAAGCCCTCTAAAATCCACACGGCCAGCGGAATACTAAACAAGGTATGGGCCAATGACACCGCCCAGGGCGTATCAAACAAACCAATCGCGGAGTACAGCTCAAAGTAGGGCAGCAAGAACACCGCTGCCGGGGCCATTCGATTGGTCAACATCCAGAAAAACAGATGATTATCCCCACGGAAGCTATAGCGCGAGAACGCATACGCCGCCGGTAATGCCACCGCCAACGTGACGATCATATTGGTGATTACATACGTCAGCGTGACGGCGAAGCTCTCCCGCCATTGCGGGTCTTCGATAATCTCCGCGTAATTGGCAGTTGTAAAATTCTGCGGGATCAACAGCTTGGATGACAGGATCTCACTGTTCGTCTTGAACGACATCGAGAGCATCCAGATGATCGGCGCGAACAGGAAGATAAAGTACAGTATCAACAAGCCACGGACAATCAGCTTACGACGATCCAAATTTTCCATAAATCACCTCCTATTCGGGTACGGCTTCATCGTCGTTGGTGCCTACACTCGTCAGCACGAGGAAGAACACATACGACACAACCAGAATGACGAAGAAATAAATCAGCGATAACGCCGCCGAGTAACCGATGTCAAAACTGATCACCGCCTTTCGAACAAGTACGTCACTGAGGAACGTCGTCGTCGAACCAGGCCCACCTCCCGTCAGCAGAAAAACCTCGGTATAAATGCGGAACGAATCCATAAAGCGCAGCAGAATGCCGATGGTCAGCACACTGCGCAGGCGCGGCAGCGTCACAAACAGGAAGGTGCGCCAGCGGCTCGCCCCGTCGATCTCCGCCGCTTGATAGTACGCATCAGGGATGGCACTCAGGCCAGCATAAGCCAGCAGCACAATCAACGGCGTCCAGTGCCACACATCCATCACCACCACCGTCCAGTAGGCGTCAACCGCGTTCTGGGCGACATCGTATTGATAGCCGAATACACTGAACAGTGCCGGCACCGCGCCCAGGTCCGCACGGGTGAACACACGCCAGATGATGCCCACAATGTTGAACGGGATCAGCAGCGGCAACCCCAGCCCAATCAGCGAGAGGGTTGCCCATATGCTTTTCTTTGGTAGGGCTAGCGCGATGGCAATCCCCAGCGGCACCTGAATCAACAGGATGAGGAGCGAAAAACCAACCTGCCGCACAAACGCCCCACGGAACAGGTCATCATTGATAACGGTGTAGAAGTTTTCCATACCCACAGATACAGCGGGCAGATTCATGAAAACATCAATTATCGAGAAGTTAATAACCGTGATGAACGGGATAAAGGCGTTGACCGCCATAACGATCAGCGCGGGTAAAACAAAGAACCACGCCTTGTTATCACGAATTTTCATGCGATGGCCTCCTTATCTGCGGTAGGGATCGCCCGTTCGTTGGCGTAGATGACCGTATTGGCCGCCGGGAAGCGCACCCACACCCGTTCACCCTGCCTAATCGGGGACATATCCCCCACACGAGCCTTGAATTGCAGCCCGGCACCAACTAAATCGAGGATGCGGGCATTACCCGTCAAATACGCGTTCTTGACATCGCATATGAAGGCGTCGGCCTGCTCATCACGATGCACCACAATAAATTCAGGCCGGATGCCGATCTCCATCTTCGCGCCACTGTAATCCGCTTTCGTACTCGCGGGTAAATCTATGGAAAGCTCCCCCGCTGTAACCGTGTGTCCGCTCAAGCTCGCGTCAAAGATGTTCATACCCGGACTACCGATAAAGTAGCCAACAAACGGGGCTTGTGGATGGGTGTGCAGGTCCGCCGGGCTGCCGGTTTGCAGGGCCTCACCGGTATTCATCACCGTAACCTGCTCAGCAAAGGTCAATGCCTCGTGCTGATCATGCGTCACGTAGATCATAGTCAGCTCTAGCTCACGCTGAAGTTGTTTCAGCTTGCGCCGGATGTGTAACTTCTGATAGGGGTCAATCACGGTCAGCGGCTCATCCAGCAGAATGCCCGCCATATCCTCACGGACCACCCCGCGCCCCAATGAGATCAGTTGCTTTTCCGCCGCGCCCAGCCGGGCCGCGTTTTTCTTCAGCACATGCGTCAATTCCAGGATTTCCGCAATGGCATTCACGCGGGATTTCACCTTATCCTCCGGGATGCCCCGGTTCCGCAGCGGGAACGCCAGATTATTGAAAACGTTCAGTGTTTCGTACACCACCGGGAACTGAAAGACCTGTGCGATATTGCGCTCTTTGGGGGATAGCTCATTAACGCGCTGTCCATCCAGCAGCACATCGCCTTCAGTAGGTTTCAGCAGGCCGCTGATAATCTTCAATAACGTGGTTTTGCCACACCCGGACGGCCCCAACAGCGCGCTAGATACACCTTCCTCCCACTTGAGGTTGATGTCCTGCACGGCGTATTGGCCCGGCACATAGGCATGTGCGATGTTTACAAGTTCAATAGTTGCCATTATTGCCTCGCTTCGACTGCATTTTCGACGATGTCCCCGCTGGCGGCGTCAAAAACATGGATCTGACGCGGGTCAAAGAGGACGTTAATTTGCTCATCGAGATCAAAGTGGCGCATTTCGCGGGCGACGGCCATAAATTCCATATCGTCATGGGTCAGGTGCAGGGTTGTATCCGAACCGACGATTTCCGCCAGGTTCACCGATGCATCCATGCCGAACATCCCCTCGCCGGAAACCTCACCTTCCAAATTGATGTGATGCGGGCGAATGCCGAAGGTGTATTTACCGTCTTTGAGGTCCACATCCATCGCCGCCAACGGGATCGAGAACGTATCCGAGATCACAGCCGTATCGCCGCGTACCTCGCCATCTAAAAAGTTCATCGGCGGGTCACTGAAGTATTCACCGGATTTCACATGGTTAGGCCGCAGATACACGTCTTCTAGCTCACCATATTGGATGATGCGCCCGTCATACATAACCGCCACATGCGAGGCCATCATCAGCGCGTCAATCGGCTCCGGCGTCGCGTAGATAAAAATTGCATCACGCTCCGCTGCCAGATTTTTCAGTTCAACGCGCAAGTCCTCACGCAGCTTGTAATCCAGGTTACCTAGCGGCTCATCCATCAGCACGATACGTGCATCCTTGGATAGTGCCCGCGCAATTGCCACACGCTGCTGCTGACCACCGCTGAGTTCCTGCGGTAGCCGCTGTAAAAACTCACTGATCTGCAACTGCTCGGCAACTGTGCGTACCCGATTGTCAATCGTCTTCTTATCAACCCCGGCTACCTGCAACGGGGAAGCAATGTTCTTGTACACGGTAAATGAGGGGTAATTGATGAACTGCTGGTACACCATCGCGATGTTACGGTCCCGCACATGCACACCGGTCACGTCCTCACCATCCACGATGATCTTGCCTTCATCCAGGGGTTGGATGCCAGCAATCACCCGGAGCAACGTCGTTTTCCCGGTGCCCGTCGGGGCGACCAACGCCAGAAACGTGCCATCTTCGATGGTCATGTTCAGACCCTTGGCGTAGGTGATCCCTTCTTTTGAATTACTAACGTTTTTTAACTCTATACCCATAAGTTCGACCTTCTGTAACAAGTGTATTGGTGTGCTACCAGATCTCCTCACCGGCGATGACAGATGCAATCTGCCGGGGAAAATTCACAAATTGGATTGGCTTGCTGATAAACCCGGAAAATCCCCGCTTTTTCGCCTGTGGGATCGCCTCTGACCGGTCAATGACGGACATCGCGATAATCGGCACACCGTCAAACTCACCTTCCCGCTGAATATTGGTGACGACATCGTAGCCGGTTACGCCACTGGGCAGCATCAGGTCAATAATGATGAGATCAACTGGGTCAAAGCGTTTGAGATGAGGGACAACATCCCGCCCGGTGCGATGGATCGCGACAATGGCACCATGCGACTCCAACAACGTCTTGGCAATTGTCTGGTTGCCAATGTTGTCTTCAACGAGGAAGATACGCCTATCTTTTAAATCCATTGCGGGAATGTCCATAAAAATATTTTTCAACAACCCGTTCGTTACATTTGTTTGTAAGGCAATCCCAAAGAAATAACACCCCTGTAAAGATGCTTTGCTCATGGGATTGCTTGAGCTTTTCCAGCATATCGCATGGAATATGCACAGATTTAAATTCTGGAAAAGCTTAAATTGCGATGCTACCGGCCAACTGGTTGACCATCTAAATGTATAAGTTTTAGTTGATCACGATTGTATAGAATCAGAATAATCCCAGAAACTAGCGATAGGTAGAGGATTAGCGTAGTAGCACCTGTACAAAAGTATAGGTGTTTTCTTGTGAGGATGTGACAAAAAAAGCGGATGCACCTGGGCACCCGCTTTTTGTATTTATACAGAAGATAGTGTTAGAAAATCACTTTCCAGATGCGCTCACCCGCGAAGATTCGCCGCATCCTATCGGGGAAATCCTGAAAACGCAGCGGTTTAGCCAGTACCCCATCGAAGCCGCTGGCCTTAAGCTGCTGGACCTCATCATTCATAACACTGGCCGTCAGCGCGATAATAAACTTATCATGGAAGCGATAGTGCTGGCGCAAGCAGGCCAACATCGCGAAGCCATCCAACGGGGAAACGTGAATATCCAGCAAAAACACATCCGGCTCCGGTGAAAGACGCTCCACCCGTGCGATAAAATCTGCACTGTCATCAAATACGGTCAACTGCACCGGAAAATCCAGGCTTTGAACCAGCCCCTGCATGACTTTGCGGCTGCCCGCATCGTCTTCCACATAGAGTATATTTTTGTTAACCACATTGACCTCTAAGTAATAAAGTATAGTTTGGCTGTATTGTAGCGGTTTACGTGGTGACGACAGCATGTAGCACCGGTAATAAAATATAAAACGTCGTCCCCACCCCTATTTTACTCTCAAACCACATCTTGCCGCCATGTTTCTCTACCAGCACTTTCGATATCGGCATGCCCAGCCCGGTGCCGCCGCCTGTGCGCTGGCCGCTTTCCGTCTGTTTGAACGGTGCGAACACAGCATCCGCCTGTGATGGGTCAATGCCATCACCTGTATCTTCGATGGTGATCAGCACATGCATTTGACCCTCACAACCAGCACGAATATGGATTGAACCCTCCTCGGTGAACTTGACCGCGTTGGAGACGACATTCAGCAGCACTTGCAACACCCGCTGGCTATCGGCTTGCAACAACGGTAAATCCGATGCTACATCCAGTATGACATCTATAGATTTGTGTTTGATGAGACCGCCCGCCGATGTTTCCACCACATTCAACACAGAGTTTAGATCAACCTCATCTTCGATGTATAACGTCAACGAGTCGGATTCAATCTTGGACATATCCAGCACATCATTGATCAAGCGCAGCAGATGCTCGCTGGAGTCGATCACTTCGGCCAGCGTCTCCTTTTGTGCAGCGTTGACCTCACCCTTCATACCGTGCCGCACAAACTCCGTAAAATTAATGATCAAGTTCAACGGGGTACGCAACTCATGAGAGACACTCGCCAGAAACGCGGTCTTGGCCTGGTTTGCGCGTTCCGCCTGCACCCGTGCATGCCGCAGTTCATCGAACAACTGCGCATTGCGCACCGCGATGGCCGTCTGCTTGGCGAGGATTTGCAGCGCGTTGAGTTCATCTTCCCCGAAGTTGTTCGGGTAGCGCGATTGCACATCAAACACACCCAATAAGCGTGGACCCAACACCATCGGGATTGCCAATTCTGAGCGGGTCTCCTTCAGTTCGTCAATCAGCAGATACTGCGCATAAGCCATCACATCGTTGACTACCACCGGACGCCGGGACCGCGCCGCCTCCGCGATGATGCTATTCTGCAACGTCAGCGGAATTTGCAACGCACCTTCATCGCGCAGCGGCTCCCCGCTTTCGGTGATACTCGCGCTCAGTTGCAAGACCTTGCCGGTCTCATCCGGCAGCAGAATAGCCACTGCATACGGTTGATAATCCCGCGCCGTCAGCTTGACCACCTCCGGCAGCAGCACATCCAATTCCAGCACAGTGGTAATCTCGCGGATCACGTCCAACGCCGCCCGTAGATCACGCGTGCGCGAATCCACCTGGATTTCCAGCGAACCGATCAGCGTCTCTAGCTGCTGCGCCATCGTATCGAAGGCATTACTCAGATGGCCCAGTTCATCCTGCCGCTGCATACGCACCCGCGTGGAAAAGTCGCCACTTTCTAAGCTCTGCGCACCACTGGTCAGGGTTTTCAGCGGGCGGCTGATAAACGCCTTAATGCTGAAAAACACAATCACACTGCCAATACCAATAATCAACGTGGCGATCAAGATAATCTGCTGTTGCAACTGTGCGATCACACTGGCGACATCTGCACGCGGGCTGAACACCACCGTCTGTAAGCTCTGGCTGCCAACCGCGAACGGTTCAATGGCGAAGTAATACGCTTCGTCGCCCACAAGCGTACTCGATTCACTGTTATCCAGGGCTGGCAAGGCGTCAGTCTGCATACTGGTAATCAGCAACTGTTGATCCTGCGCAAAGCCCAGATCCAGCCCAAACTGATCACGGAAATCAGCCAGGGCCACCGCATCCAACCGCTGCTGCACCACCACCAACGCCGCCTGGACCTGGGTTGCTTCCCAGCTATCCGGGTGGGCCAGCTCTACCTCAATCGGAATAGCCGTTTGCAAAACCGGCACATTGCCATCAAAAAGCAGCGAATGCCGCTCCTGCATGGCGGCTATCTGCCGTGGACGCTCGGCTGGCACAAAATTCAGCCGATCATAGTAGACTTCCGCCCGCCCGGAGTACACCGAACTGATGTCAAAGTAATCGACTGTTGGCATACGGAAGCGATCACGGTCTATGCGATAATAGCGGGCGGTGGTGGTGGTGCCTTTGGTCGGGAATTGCACCGAGGTAATCGCGTCGGTATCCAACGCCAGCACCAGAACCGGGTCAGCCTCCGGCACCATATCAAAGGGAGCCAGGAGGTACAATTGCAACGAATCAATCTGATTACTCTGGATACTCCCGCGCAGTTGCCCGACCAGCATCAACGCGGCTTGTAGCGCGAAAATCTGGTTGGATTGGTCCATCTGCTGCGGTGTATCGGCGATCATCCCCGGTGTGATGTAATCGTTGGGGTCCGCATAGTACGGGCCAAAGCGTGATAGCCGCGCAATCTCCCGGCTGATGCGGTCATTCTGCTCCAGGCTTTCCACAAATTGCGCCGTCCGGTCCAGTTGATCGCTCAGATCACGCGCCAGAATATTCGATACCCGCTCCAATTCCTCCAGTTTTAGGTCGGTGAGGTTATCAGAACTCGTCACACCGATGAGAATCGCCAGGGCCATCGTCAGCAGAATAAAGGTCGCACCCACCGGGATTAAGATTTTAGTGCCGATGCCAATGCGCTTTTGTCGTTTAGGTTGCCCACTCATGAGTTGTCTTCCGCCCGCCACACGGCAATTAAATCGTCATAGGGGATGGTCTGCGGGGTGGCCGGGGGACGAGCCGCTTTTGGTGCGCCCGGCGCTGCCAACCATTCCGCCGTACTGCCTACCGGGTTCAACACCGGGGAAAACTGCGCCATCTGCATACGGCTCATAGCTTCGTCCATCTCCTGCGCAGTGCGATCCATCGCCGCTTGCGGTGACAACGTGCCATCAATCGCATCCGCGATGTTATCCCACCACAAGGCGGATAGCTGCGGGTAATCCGGCACGTTTAAGCCGGTGTCCGTCCACTTTTGCGCCTCATCGGAGCGATAAAACTCCACCAGCCCCCCATAACGGGCCGCGTTCGCGCTCACGTAGTCGGAAAACACCGTAGACCGCCGCACAGGGGTCACCCCGGCGATGAACTTATCCACAGAAACCGTCTTAGAAACGGCGAACTGCGCCCATAACCACGCCATCGCCCGGTTTGGCCCGGTGACGTTACGCGGTATGGTCCAGCTTCCCGCATCCTGATAACCACCCTTCATGCCGTCATCCCAGTAGCGGCCATGCGGCGTCGGGGCTACCCGCCACAACGGGTCACCATTGGCATCTGTCACCGGGCTACCCGCATTATGGAAAGCATCAGCCGATAACCACGTCGTATACTGGAAAATCCGCTGCGCAATATCCCCGCGCCCCGCTTGCACCCCCGCATCAACCCACGTCCAATCCTGCGCTTCGGCGGGGGCGTACTCATTCAACCAGCGGATGTACGTTTCCAGCGCATAGACCGCCGCCGGGCCATTCGTCGCGCCACCCCGCGCCACGGACGCGCCCACTGGCACACCATCCTGCACCCGGATGCCCCACTCATCTACCGGCACGCCATTAGGCAACCCCACATCACCCACCCCAGCGATAGACAGCCACGCATCAGTAAACCGCCAGCCCAAAGACGGCGACTTACGCCCATAATCCAGGTGGCCGTAAACCTTCACGCCGTTGATGTAACCGGGCTGGTCATCGGGTGTGCCGCGCACCTCATACGTAAAAAAATGCGCGATGTCCTCATAGGCGGCCCAGTTGACCGGCACCCCCAGCGGATACCCGTAGATGGCCGCAAACTGCGCCTGTATATCCGCGTCTGTGAACCAATCGTAGCGAAACCAGTACAGGTTGGCGAAATGCTGATCCGGCAATTGCAGTTGATTGCCGTCAAAATCCTGCCCAAACGCCAGGTTGAGAAAATCATCCAGGTCCAGGCCGGGGTTGGTGAACGCGACCCCTTCCCCCTGCATATAGGCCGTCAAATTAACCACGGCTCCAGTCCGCATATGCGTGCCGACCAGATCCGCATCATTGACGTAAATATCATAGAGGCGGTAGCCGCTGCGCTGCTGCTCGGTGAGGCTTTCCACCACCGACCCCTCACCAATCACGTCGTATTCCACATGGATGCCGGTCAATTCTTCAAACGCCAGCGTCAGCACATCGCGCTCCCAGAAGTGCGTTTCGATATTTTCCGCCACTGCCCGGATGGTACGCCCGCGAAACGGTTCGCTGGCTTCTACAAACCACGTTAATTCTGCAATACGTTCTTCTTCCGTCAGCACAGAATTAGAAAAATATGCCGCCCACTTTTGGATCGCGTCGTCGGTGATTTGCGCCCGGTTGATGCCGCCAGTCGCCCCCAGAATAATCATGCAAAGCAACACCATTACAAAAAATCGGTTGGTCATGTTGTGCTAGACCCTATACAATGAGTAGTGACAATATATTAAGTAAACGGTAGTGGTTGAGAAGTCGGTGATCGTTACGCTACCTCACTCACCCCCTGTCCAATCTCACGATTAGGCAAGGGTGAGATAAGGTTACAAGAGACAAATCAGCAAATTTCCACCAAAACGTTAGGACCAGAAAGATTGTAGGGTCCAACCAGGAGATTGGCGTACCTATGTGTACTCCCATAGATAAGCCACTATTTTTTGATAAATACATACTGATTACGTCAAACAATTACTGACATAACTATGACACCCAACCTACACACTTCTGAGATGCGCGACGCACAAGCCACATTTTTTGATCTCTCGTTAGATCTTCAGCTTGTGCTGGATGATGCTGGACTGATTGTATTATGCAACAACGCATTTGCAAAAATGGTCAACAAACCCGGTCAGGAGTTGGTCGGCACCCCATTGATCGCCTACTGTGATAGCGGCAACGCGGATGCCCACAACGCGCTGACTCGCATCCCGCAGAACCAGTACCCCACCAGCTTTGAATGTACCATCAGCCACTTTGATGACACCCCCCACCGCTACATCATCACCCTGTATCCGCAACCTAATGGCACCTGTCACGTCATCGGCAAGGATATTACCCCCTACCGTGAGATGGAAAATCGCGAATCTGAGCGTAACATCTTCGCGGAAGCCCTGCTGGATACCGTACTGACCATCAACACCAGCCTGGCCCTCGAACAGGTGCTAGAGCGCATCCTCGCCAATATCGGTAAAGTTGTGGATTACGACCATGTGACGATCATTCTGGTGAACAACCAGCAAGCTGAGGTTGTCGGGTCATTGCGCAAGGCCCCCTATCACCTGGATGTGACGCTGGATACCCATTACATGCTGCGCATTCCCGATCATCCGTCATTGGCGCAGATGTTAGTCTCGCAAGATTACCTGATTCTACCCCAGGTAGATGAACCCCCCGCCTGGATGACCAACCATCATAGCCACCGACGCGGGTCATTCCTGGGCGCACCCATCATTGTGGATACCCATGTGATTGGTTTTCTGGGCATATTCAACACCAATAGTGAATTTTTCACCCCCCTGCACGCCCAGCAGATCATCACGTTTGCGAACCAGGCTGGCATCGCCTTACAGAACGCCCGCCTCTACCAGCAAGCCCAATCCGCCGCCATCCTGCGTGAGCGGCAGCGTGTCGCCCAGGAGATCCACGACTCGGTAAATCAGGAGTTGTTCGCCGCCAGCACCTACGCGGATCTATTAGCTAAGGCCGTCAAGAAAAAGCCCGAATTGGTCACTAAATACGCGCTGGATGTCGGGCGATTGGTACGCGGTGCCGTGGAGCAGATGCGGATGATTCTCATCGAACTGCACCCGGATGCTCTCACCAACACCAGCCTGGACACGCTCATCAAAAGCCTGTGCGATGTCCTCAAGAAGCGCGTCGGCCTGGATGTTGACTTCACCGCAAATGACTCGGTC
>JGI12109J20283_11186495_pt1 | contig 11125 bp, 9 predicted proteins | sample ElkSlonscriptome_12_FD_20283 | JGI IMG/M metagenome (IMG submission 20283) | reverse complement strand
TCAGCCGGTGTGCGGCCGGAACCGGCTGAAGCCGGGACTCCCGCTCCGAAGCCGGAGCCCCATGATCAACCCTTTTCAAACAGTCTCTTCGATCTGGCAAACCAGGTTTGATCGTTTGTCATGATTTCTTCTCCATCTCTCGCGTTGTGTGCTATTGGTTTCTGCATGTTAAACAGACGCACTCTATAGATAGTGTTGCAAGCCCAATGTGAGCATCAAACAAGCGACAATCAGACTCAAATTGATTGCCATCCGGACAAAAAAGGGGTGTGCAGAATAATCAAGTTTTATCAATCGCCCGAAAACAACAACAACACCCATCAAAAAGAACCAGGGAGTAAGAAGGAGTGCAGGTACACCCCGAACAAGCATCGTTGCAAGATCGTGAATCCCACCTGAAATTGTGAAGGTCAAAATCAGAGAGACACTTGCAGGCAAAAATTGATTGAGCGGTTCATAGATATAACGCCCCAACGCATAACCCCATATCGGATTCCAGTATTGCCAGAACTTTGCAAACGTCCCCGCACCCAGAGAACGAACGAGCATATTCTGCAATGAGCCTGACGCACCCAATGAGACACCATTTCGATATTGCACATAATCTGTCATTGACATCTGTTTACGTGTGTTGGTCTGCACTTTATTCATGACTTCTCTCGTGAGATTTGCGTTTTCATTGCTAAGGCTCAACGTACTACGTTAGCGAGCAGTACCATCTTGAAGACTGCTCGCTTTTGAAGACGTAGACCGGCCAATTCAGCCAGAGCTTTCATCATGCTTGAAGCGTTTCAAGTCTACGAACTTGTACGTAAGCAGACTATAGACGAGCTCAAATAGAGGCCTGCTGTTCCAGCCAGCGCAAAATCGCATTGTTTGTTTCTTGCGGCTTTTCTTGCTGGATCCAATGACCACAGTCCAGACTGACCACGTCCACATTGGGCACGAACGCTGCCAGATGTGCAGACTTCGGAATCATATCCCGGTCACCGTAGATCATGAGTGCGGGCTGTTGGATGATGGGATTCACATCCGCCAATAAATGCCAGTTGCGATCCATGTTCCTGTACCAGTTGATACTGCCAGTGAACCCTGTGGATTCGAAGGCGGAGGCAAATACAGCCAGTTCGCCCTCGCTCATGATCGGATCACCGAGGGGTTCTTCTGCGTGAGCGAGATTGATCATCGCCATACCCGGTTCAGGCTTTTGTCGTGGTAGGTTCTTCCGGTACATATTGCGAAGAAACCGGGATGTGTTTTCTTCGAGCACGGCATCTGCGACACCGGGCTGTCGATTGAAGTGGACAAAATAGTTGTCGCTGCCAAAGAACTCTTCCATCCACTCGATCCAGGGTCTTTCTCCGCGCTCCTGGTATGGTAGTGCCAGTGCGATTACAGCATTTACCCGGCTCGGATACAATACGGTCAGGCTCCAGACGACATTTGCACCCCAGTCATGACCGACAAAGGTGGCGTCTTCGTAGCCGTAGTGATCGAGAAGCGCCACAAGATCACCTGTCAAATGCTCAATGTCATAGTCTGTTACTTCGGTTGGACGGGATGAGTTACCATAACCCCGCTGGTTTGGAATGATGACGTGGTAGCCCGCCCCGACAAGCGCCGGCACCTGATAACGCCAGGAAAAGGCGTGCTCCGGCCAGCCGTGGCAGAGGACAATCGGTTTGCCTGCATTTTGCTGACCTGCTTCAAAAACTTCGAGTTCCACCCCGTTGACGGCAATAAGGGTAGGCCTGGGAAAAGCGGTTGGGTTAACCATTGTGTCTCCTCTGCTTTGTCATTGTAAGGCCGCTTCTTGCGACCGCGGCCTCAGGTTCTCAAAAATCAATACGATAGGGTGAGATTACGCATCTCTATCCGCATCCATGCGACTGAATGCCGCACCAAAAGCAATGCCCAATGCAATGCCCAGTGCGATGTTGCTCACGGCCGCACCTAATCCGATGCCTAATGCCAGCCCGGCTACCAAACGCGTTACACGGTTTTGATTCATCGTTAGCGCTCCGTCATCTGAGAGTTATGGGGCATGATGGCGATCACAACATTGCCCTTTTTGCGCCCGGTATCGACATAGCGATGTGCTTCAGCGATGTGCTCAAGGGGATAGCAGCGGTCAATCACAGGGATGATCGTCCCGGCTTCCATCAGTTCCTTAAGCAGGTTGAGGTCTTTGACTCGTTCGCGGGGTGGGCGCAGACCCGTAGCAGCAATCTTCGCTTTTTTGCGACCGAACAATGAGGTCATCAGGACAGCGCCCATTGTCCCCATACTCATACCCGCCTCAAGAAAGATGCCCTCTGGTTTGAGCGACTTCCTGGAATGAGAGAATGTGATTTTGCCCACTGTATCGAAGATGATGTCATAAGTCCGACCGTTTTGGGTGAAATCCTCTTCGGTATAGTCGATGACATGGTCGGCTCCGAGTGATTTCACTAGTTCGACGTTAGCCCCACTGCATACACCTGTGACCGCTGCGCCATGGTGTTTCGCAATCTGCACGGCTGCCGATCCGATGCTGCCCGAAGCACCGTTAATCAATACGCTTTGTCCACGCTGAATGTGTCCCTTATCCCGCAAGAACGGAAGCGCGGTCAAAAAGCCGTCAACACTCGCTGCCGCGTCTCCGTAGCTTAGGTTAGAAGGCATACAGGCGATGACCTCATCTTCAGGGATACACAGATATTCCGCATTGGCTCCGAAATTTGGGCCAGCCGTACCAAAGACCTGATCACCAATCTCGAACGCGGTCACATCTTTACCCACAGCAACGACTTCACCTGCCAGTTCCTCGCCCAATGTCTGGATTCTGGGCTTTCTTAAGCCGGTGAACAGCCGTGAAATGTATGGTTTGCCCTGACGGAACACGGCTTCCGTTGCGGTAACAGTGGTCGCGTGAATTTTGATGAGCACCTCGTTGTCGGCAGGGATAGGTTTTTCAACTTCGCTGAGTTGAAGCACATCCGCTGACCCGTATTGGGTGTACATAACTGCTTTCATCGTGCTGTTCATTGTTTTGTCTCTTTTCCGCTTAGAGACTATCTGAAAAGATGTTTCGCGTCGGTCCCACGGCATGCGGGGTGCCCTGATCCACCGAACAGTGCCCCCGGAGTCCCGGCGTCAGCCGGTTTCGGCCACACACCGGCTGACGCCGGGACTCCCACTCCGGGGCCGTCGCCCCATGACCAACCCGTTTCAGACAGTCTTTTAGACCGAACTCAACTGTTTACGCTTCGACTTCGGACGTGTCGCCCTTGCCGGGGTTCACACAATTGACCGAGAGCAGAAGCAGACCCAGGTCGCGGATTTGCCGCAGCAGTCCGTGCAGTGCCGCCTGGTCAACGACCTGGCAGATGAGCAGGGTTGTGCCATCGTCCCCGGATGTGACCGTCACACCGCCGAACCAATCACCCCACCCCCTGTCCAGATGTCCCTGAAGCCGGATGTGATACAGCATCGGTTCGGACTGGTTTTGCGTGTCTGCCATCGTGTGTTCCTGTGTGCTTGCTTGTCTCGATCAGTATGAAACCAGCATATGCGCCAGGCGGTGTGGTTGTGATGACACGAAAGTGTTGTCAGGGGGTGTGGTTCGTAGAGCAGCGGGGGTTAGATCAGACCCAGTTCGTGGGCGCGGGCAACCGCCTCGGTGCGTCTTTTGACCTGAAGTTTCTGGTAGATGCTCCGGTTATGGCCTTTGACGGTATCTAATGCGACAAAGAGGCGTTTACTGATCTCGCGATTAGAGAGACCCTCGGCAACCAGACGCAGCACTTCTACCTCGCGATCACTCAATGGATCAATGAGCGATTGTGATGCTGGCGCAGTACTTTCAAATGCCCTCAGCAGTTTTTGTGCATAAGTCGGAAAGATGTCTTGTGCTACTGCTTCGGATAGCATGGCCTTCATGGACAGACCCTCATCCACAAAAATGCGAACATAGCCCTCCGGTTCCGCAAGTTGAAGTGCCTGTCGCAGCTTGGTAAGGGCATGCTCCCGGTTTCCAAGCGTCCAGTGTAATCGCGCTTGTAGAATACTGCTTTCGATCACACTACCCATACGCGTATCGGTTCTGGCTACGTCAAGCAACCGTTCCAACAGATTTGTCAGCGCATGGACCGTGTTTGCTGTATTGCCGTTTTCTACAAGGGTAATATGGAGGCGTGCCAGCGTCATGAGGTCGTATTCGTTCAAATACGTGACATCACTATCCAATGATAATCCCTGGCCTTGCGCCCAGAATAAGGCTTTATTGATTTCCCCCTGTTTTATCCATGTATATGCTTTCATAGCAGGTATGGGCCGAATATTGGGCAAGGGCGTAACGAAGTACAGGTGAGCCGCCGCATCAAGCAAGTCCAGTGCCTGGTCAAAATCACCCACAATTTGTTTCATTCGTGCCTGTGCTTTGCAGAAACGCATACGCCAATTGGGTAATCCAGCCTGTTCGCCCAGGGCCGCGCTCCTATGCAAATAGTCGCTTGCTGTTTCCAGATCATTCTGCTCACGGTAGAGATCACCCAGTCCCATGTACAAATCTGCTATCCCTTGAAGTTGATATGGCTGTGATTCCGCAACGTGTAGACCCTGCTTATAGATGGCTATCGCATCCAGTAGTCGTCCTTGTCCCAGCAGTACATCAGCCAGGCCAAACGTACTGCTCAGGGCAAAGTGAATGTGACCCAGCTTATACATGCTGTCCATGCCATCGGACATACATTGATAAGCTGCTTCTAGATTGCCGGTATACCAGTGCGCAAGCCCGAGCAGCGATGTCGCTATGCCACGTTGATGGTGATCGTCTTCCTCTGCAAGTGACAGCACCTGCTGACCATACTTGATCGTATTGGGGACATCACCTGACGCTAATGCATGATATGTGCGTGCGGATGCAATGGTTGCCGGTAATCGTTGAAAGGCTTCATGATCGGCAATGACCATCTCCGACCCTGGCGTTTCCGTATCATCTACCGGCGATAGCCACCGTTCAGCATCACGCAACCGTTCATCAGCAGCATGTAGATCACCAAGATTTAGCAACTCCCATCCGAAACCTGCACTGAGCACAGGACGATTGCGATAGACAAAAGTGGGCAAGCGCTGCATCCATGGGTGTAGTTCCTGGCTCTGAAAAGCGGTTGCATGTGATGTTGCCCATGCCCGTTCAATCATTGCTGCTGCTCGCTCGAAATCATTCGCGGTGAGCGCATGATAGATCGCTTCAGATCGTTGATCGTGTTGCTCAAACCAATGGCTGGCTCGTATGTGCAGATTATTGATCTCTGTGCTTGCAGATTCGCCCAGACGTTTGCGCAACAAATCGCCAAACAGGTGATGATAACGATACCAGCGGCGCTCATGGTCGAGCGGGATCACAAACAGGTTCGCCTGTCGAATGTGTTCGAGCGTTGCATGCGCATCTTTGGCGTCCGGCACGATCGCCGCGCACAGCGGCCCACACAGACGCTCCAGAATCGAGGTCTTCAGTAGAAAATCCTGAATGTGTGGCGGCTGATGACTGAGTACCTCCTCCATGAGATAATCCAATACAAAGTGATGGCTGCCCGTGAATGACTGAATAAACGCGCCAGTATCCTGCTGGCCTTGCATCGATAGAGCCGCAAGCTGTAATCCTGCGATCCAACCTTCCGTGCGTTGCTCCAATGCGGCAACATCAGTAGCAGAGAGCTGTAATCCCATCGCGCTATTGAGAAACTCAGATGCTTCGTCGGTTGTGAAGCGCAGATCAGCGGCGCGAATTTCGCTCAACTGTCCCCGCGCCCGCAGACGAGCCAGCGGCAAACGCGGGTCTTCACGAGTCGTGATGACCAGATGCATCTGCGGCGGCTGGTTGTCGATGAGAAAGGTGAGGGCTTGATCGATTGCGCTGCTGTCGAGCACGTGATAATCGTCCAGCACCAGGACAACAGCTTGTGGCATCAGCGCCAGTTCATTAAGCAGTGGTATCAGCAACGAGTCGATGGGTGGTGGCTGTGGCGATTCGAGCACATGCAGGAGGCCCACACCAATGTCCGGTTCAATCGTTTGCAGTGCGGCAACGAAGTAGGTCAGAAAACGAACCGGGTCGTTATCACCTGCATCCAGCGACAGCCAGGCGGCGTGGAGATCGCATGAGCCCATCCATTCTGCAACCAGCGTCGTCTTGCCGAACCCGGCAGGCGCAGAAACGAGGGTCAATTTACCATCATGACCCGCGTTCAAGCGGTTAACCAGACGGGAACGCGGCACTGAACCGGAACGCGGTGCAGGGATATACAGTTTCGTCGCAAGGATTTGTGTAGTCATAGGGTCATAGTATGCCGAAAAAGAGCACGTTTGGCAACTCCCACTGCGTTCAATCGGCCCATCCTGAACGGATACACTGTATACACTTTTCCTGTGTGTTCTTTGAAGATGCTCAGGCAATGCTCTAGTTCTTTATCCCATACCCGGACTTTTTTATCTTCATTTGCACTGGCAATGAGGTGCCCATTACAGCTAAAAGCAACAGAACGTACATGGCTGTTCACATTTAGCTTTCTCAAACAACTACCGGAATGAACATCCCAGAGCCGTATCGTCTGATCTTCACTACCACTTGCAAGTATCTGACCGTCTGGGCTAAAGGCAATGGAACGAACCCAATTCAGATGCTCTCGCCATAGATATATTTGCTGGAAATCGCTCATTCGCCACACACGTATCTCGCCTGTAGAGAATCCAGCAGCAACATATTGGTCATCTGGACTGATTGCAATCGTCATCACAACGCCAATCTTCAGCAAAAAGAGAATACACAAACTGTGTATTGACAAAACTTACATCCTGCAGCTCCACGCCCTGGACATACGCCTGCCACACGCTCAGCCCCGAAAAATCATAGCCCGTCAGGTCAGCGCCGAGATGCACCAGCATATTCAGGATATTCCCCACTGCATAGCCGGGTTTCGGTGTCGTACTCATAGCGCATCATCCACTGCTCCCAATGCGCGCAACGCGAGACGTTGCGCATCGGTCAGTCCGGTTGCCCCGGTGATGTTCATGCTTTCGTAGGGGCGCGGCGAGCGCAGGGTGCGGAGACATTCGCCGGTGTGGACGTTCCAGAGTTTGATCGTGCCGTCTTCGCTGCCGCTGGCAAGTACATGCCCATCAGGAGTAAACGCCAACGCCTGCACCCAACCCGTATGACCAGGTAAGATCATCGGTTCTCGCTCTCCATTCAGCTGCCACACGCGCACATCCAGGTCTCTTCCTGCGCTGGCAATAAGGTGACCTGCAGGATGAAAAACAATAGCTTCCAGTGGTTGACGATGGCCCTGGAGTATCTGAAGACACGTTCTTGTTGCGGTGTCCCATAGCCGTACGAGCCCGTCAGACCCCGCACTCGCAATACACGTACCATCTGGATGAAACGCTACCGCTCGAATGGTGGTGTTGAGCGTGTCTCGTTCAGCAATGACATTCCCAACTGCTCCATCCCAGAGCACGGTACAATCATACCCAACACTGACCAGACGTTGGCTATCTGGGCTCCATACCAGCGCGATCACGGTCTCGGTGTGATGATATAATACGCGATGACACCTCCCGGTATGCGCACTCCAGATACGAATGGTCCTATCCGCACCCCCACTCGCAAGCATCTGCCCGTCCGGGCTCAATGCGACGACGCTTACCCAGCGCGTGTGATCAGCCAGAACCTGGCGGCATGTACCCGTTTTGATATCCCAAATGCGAATTGCGTGATCTGCACCTCCAGTAACGAGGGTGGTGCCATCGGAGCCAAAGACGACGGCATTCACGTCACCCGTGCGAATCCGCACCAGCGATGATGACTCGTTGTGCCAATCGCGCAGGTCGATGAATGGCTGACTGCTGGTACTGGCCAACTGGCGACCATTGGGACTGAACGCGAGACTCCCAACGTGGTGCGCATAGCCGTGAAAGGCATGCAGACAACGCCCATCAGCCACATGCCAGAGACGTAGCGTCTGATCAAAGGCGTTACTGATGAGCGTCTGTCCATCCGGGTGAAACTTTACCGCAATGACTGCGTGGCAATGACCGCGCAGGACCGCAATGCAACGTCCTTGGGCCACATCCCAGAGCCGAATGGTATGATCCTCGCCACCGCTCGCCAGCAATCGACCATCAGGACTGAAATCGACGGTGTACACGACTCCAGTATGCCCATACAGTTGATTGTGCAACTGACCACGCGGAACATCCCAGAGACAGATGGTCTCATCAAAACTACTGCTTGCCAGGAGCGTGGTATCGTGATTGAACACAACCGACTGTGCGCGCCTGGTATGCGCACGGAATTCCTGCCGCAGCGCACCGGAAGGCAGATCCCAGAGCCAGATCGTACCGCTCTGCCCATCGGTTGCAAGCGTTGATCCGTCCTGAGCAACGGTGAGGGACATTGACCGATGGGTCGGATGGCGCAGCACCAATCTCGTTGTTCCCCGGTCGAGATCCCACCAGCGCACAGTACGATCGGCACTTACACTAAACGCAGATGTGCTATCAGGGTGAAATGCGACAGCGGCGATCCAATTCTCGTGCCCATGGAGGGTATGCAGAAGCTGTCCCGTTGCACTGTCCCATACATTCAGCACATTCCCGGCACCACTGGCAACCAAGCGTCCGTCCGGACTGTACGCTAAGGACTGCATCCAACCATGGTGCGCATGGATGGTATGAAGCAGATGCATATCAGTGAGTTGCCAGATACGAATCTGACCATCGGAGGTACACGCCGCCAGATGGCGTCCATCGGGACTGATAGCGGTCGCGAGTACGATACCAAAAGGCTGGGTAAAGACTGACCGCCGGATATCGGTATGAACAAAATTAACATCCTGAAACACGACCCCCTGAACATACGCCTGCCACACCGCCAACCCAGAGAAGTCGTATCTGGTCAGGTCCGCGCCGAGATGCACCAGCATATTCAGGATGTTGCCCGCGGCGTAGCCGGGTCTGGGTGTCATGGCTCATCCTCCACCGCACCCAACGCCCGCAGCGTCTCACGTTGCGCATCGGTCAGGCCAGTCGCGCCAATGATATTCATGCCTTCATAAGGGCGGGGTGGGCGGAGGGTGCGGATACACTCGCCCGTGTGGATGTCCCAGAGTTTGATGGTCTCATCAGCACTACCAGTGATGATCATGTTGCCATCTGGACTAAAGCAGGTTGTTATGACTCGATTATTATGCCCACGAAATGTACGAACGCATTGACCATTGCTGATATCCCACAAGCATGCTGTTTGGTCATCGCTTCCACTGACGAGCAAGGGCTGCTGTGGATGCATAGCGATAGCCATCACGCGATTGGAATGCCCAGCTAACGTACAAATATGTTGCCCTGTACGCATGTCCCACAGCACAATTGTGCCTTCAGCATTACTACTACCAACAACTTGTCCATCAGAGCTAAAGGCTACTGCCCAATTCGTCCCGGCATTGCCCAAAAGCATCTGTGTACAGTGCCCACGCGCAATATCCCACAAGCGCATACTCTGATCTTCACTGCCACTGATAATGTATCGGCTGTCCGGACTGATGGCAACAGCACGAACAGTACCAGTATGCCCATCAAAAACAGCGATGCACCTATGTTGTTCAGCATCCCACACTCGAACGGTGGCATCACTACCGCCCGTGACGATTACCTGACCATTAGGGCTATAAGCGCAAACGGGTATCCAACCACGATGGCCCGACAGGTGAGCAATAAGTTGGTGGGTATATATGTTCCAAAGCTGAACTTGCGAGGAACCTCCGCAACTGGCGAGTACAGGTTGCGTTGGACTGAACACAACGGAGCGAATCCAGTTCCTATGTCCTCGTAAGGTTGCAACATGCTGTCCGGTCTGCATATCCCATATCAGCACCACATCGTTATCACCAGCACTTGCCAACCGAGTTCCCTGTGCATTGATAGTGATGGAACGAATGTGATTCGTGTAACCGTGCAGTGTTTTGAGACAGACACCAGTGGCAATGTTCCAGAGCCGTACCGTTTGGTCATCGCCTCCGCTCAAGATGTGCATTTCATCAGGATGAAGTGTCACCGACCGAATCCAATTGGTGTGGCCCCGAAGCGTTTGTATACATTGACCCGTTGCTGTCTCCCAAACTTTTACAGTGCAGTCCCTACTGCTACTGATGATTCGGTGACCATCCGCAGTAAAGTGAACAGTCGTTACTCTTCCAGTATGTCCAGAGAATGTTTGTATGCATTGCCCAGTCAAAGTATGCCAGAGCCGGATAGTATGGTCTTCGCTCCCAGAGGCCACCGCAGTGCCATCTGCATTGAATGCAACCGCTGTAATACTATCCATATGTCCAGAAAAGCCCTCATGCATATCACTGGTAGCACTATTCCAGAGCCGAAGCTTCTCGTTTTCACCGCCAATCGCAAGGATATGCCCATTGGGACTCAAGGCTATTGCCCGTATGCTCCCCACTTGCCCCTGCAGAACAAAGTTGCACTCACCAGACAGCACATCCCAGAAGCATAGCGTATGGTCATCACTACCACTTACCATCAGTGTGCCATCCATACTAACCGCAAGTGCGCGAATAGGTCTCGTATGTCCACGGAGCGTATAGACACATGTTCCTGTGTCGGTATTCCATAGGCGTACTGTCTGATCATCGCCCGTGCTTGCGAGTAATCTACGGTGTGGAAGAAAGCCAACGCAGCGTACCCATCCCTGATGTCCTGTGAGCCTATATAACTGGGCAAAATCGTGAGTACGCCAGATGCGAATATCCCCATCAGTCGTACTGACTGCTACCAATGTGCCATCGGGATTGAACGAAACGAATATCACACCCCCGATTGTCTGAGTAAGGACACAGCGGTGTATGTCAGCGGCTGCAAACGAGATATCCCGTAACTCCACACCCTGCACATACGCCTGCCACACACTCAACCTCGAAAAGTCATACCCGGTCAGATCAGCGCCCAGATGCACTAGCGTAACGTTTGTGCAACCAAAGCGCATGTGACCTTTTTCGCTCATTTTGTGCGCGCCGGAAGCAACCGGAACCGGGTACGTTGGGCACCTGAGCATGTCCATTCCGGCAATGCCGGGACG
>JGI12109J20283_10340747_pt1 | contig 11126 bp, 4 predicted proteins | sample ElkSlonscriptome_12_FD_20283 | JGI IMG/M metagenome (IMG submission 20283) | reverse complement strand
TTTGACAAAGCCCACGATAGAGACTGGCTGCGAGATAGCCGGCTGCTCGGCCAGGTACTGCTGAAACTCATCTACCTGCTGTAAGGTAGATAGCCGGGTAGCAGAGCGGTTTTTGTTGGTATTGATGATCACCTCCAGCGGCATGATGCCGGTAAAGTTATCTTCAAAGAAGGCCAGGTCCTGCTTCAGCTGGCTGTCATTAGGCACATCATCCACCAGGTAGGAGACTGCCTCCATGCGGAGCATACCCACCACAAAAATAATCACCACCAGCACGGCTCCGCCCATTACCCGGTAGCGGTGGCGGTGTACCAGCAAATCCAGGAGGGTGAGAAACTTATCGACAAAGCCGAGGCGCAGGTGTTTGAGCTGTCGTGGATTGGGGGGGGGCAGGTACGAAAATACCGCCGGTATCATGATAATACTGACGATGAATGTGGCCAGGATATTCAAACCGGCCACCAGGCCAAACTCTTCCAGGATGCGAATTTCAGTAAACATCAGTACCAGGAAGCCGATGGCGGTGGTGACGTTGGTGATGAATGTCGCCATACCGATCTTTTCAACTACGGCAGAAAGCGCCCGGATCTTATTGCCATGTCGGTTGTATTCTCGATGGTACTTGTTGAGCAGGTACACACTGTTGGGTATCCCAATGACCACAATGATAGGCGGCAGCAGTCCGGAGAGTACGGTGATTTCGTAGTTAAACAGCCCCAGTGTACCCATAGACCATACGACCATGATGCCGATGATGATGAGCGGAAACACCACTGCATCCCAGGAGCGGAAGAAGAGCAGCAGTATACAGGCGGTAACAACTACGGATAGGATCAGGAAAATGCGGAGTTCTGCCTGGATATTGTTGTTCATCACCGTACGTACAAAGGGAATGCCTGCGTAGTGCAGTTCTATGCCGGTGACTTCGGTAAAGCTATCACCCAACTGCTGAATGTCGGGGATAAGCTGCATCCGCCGGTCAGAGTTGAGGGTTTCCTGCTCTATAGCCACCAGGAGGAAGGTAGCCCCGTTTTCTTCGTTGATGAGTTGTCCACTGTAGAACTTGAGTTCCCGGGCTTTCTCCAGCAGGCTGTCCAGTTGCTCCTGTGAGTCGGGAATTCGCTGGAATACGGGCTTTAGGTCAAAATTTTTGTCTTCCGTATTTTTGACCAGTTTCTGCATATTGGGCATACCCAGCACGTACTTGACACCGGGTAGCTTAGCAATCTCATCGCTGAAGTATTTGAATCTGCGGAAGCTTTCCGCTTCATACAGGCTGCTGTCTTTGATCCCGATAACCATCAGGTTAGCATCTTCACCAAACTGCTCTTTGAACTGTCGGTAATAGATCATTTCCGGATCCGTTTCGGGTACGGCCCGGGCATATTCGTAGCTCAGTTTCAGATCCTGACCATGATATCCCATAAAGGCGGTAATCAGGGCCAGGATAACCATCAGCGGGAGGCGGTACCTGATGATCGTATGTGCAAGTTTAATCCACATGGATGCTATTCTAAGCGGGTAAATCTGGAATTAGAAGGTGTAGCTGTTCGCTTATAGAACACAACTGCCTGAAAGGCGATGAGTTCACACAACTAAATAATGAAACTCCCCTTCAAATGTTATTTAAATACAAATAGTTCTCACAAAAATCGGCCAAGCCTGCATAATTATCAGTCAGAAGGTGGGCTAAGTCGTTTTTTTCAGCGGGTCCTGGTTCAACAATAATACCAATATACTGTATAATTGCGGAAACCTCTGCTGAAAAGCGGCTGCTCTTTCAAAGAAATTTTCTACCGCTACTGCAAAAAATTCTTTTTCATTGGTACTGGCATACGTCCGAAAGAAGTCATGATGACCCGACTTGATGTGCGCGCTGATCTGCTGTGCTTCCTGCCGGAAGTCGGCCCATACCTCTTCCGGGAAAAAGGCGTACTCCTTATTTTCAATCAAATTCTCCAATTCCAGGGCGTGGGCCATCTCATGTAATCCCAGGTTGTAAGAATCGTCTGGATTGGCATAGCCGCTCAGGAAGCTCTTCCATGAAAGCACAATGGCTTGTGCCCCGGGGTTCACTTCTCCTTTATGCATCTTCTTGGTGACTGTGGAGTAATAAGCGTCCGGGTAGATGATGATCCTTCGGAAATGCTGCAGACAGATTTCGGGCAGACCAAAAGTAAGCTGTACCGCAGCAGCTGAAATCAGCACTTTCATCTCGCTGGTAACCACCTTGAACATACGGGGAATGAAAGTTTTCATGCCGATAAACTGCGCTACCCTTTTGATGAACTTCTGTTGGTCGTTGGAGCCCAGGCCGCGAAAGTAGGCAAAATGTAGCTGGAGAATCTCCCGGATTTCATCATTTCCTACTCCAGATTGAGCAGAACGGCGATGCTTTCGGTACTGGTAAAAAAAGTAAGCGCCCATCAAGGTGAGCGCTACAAGCATACCGACAGCGAAGGCATTAGGATCTATGAGTTCCGGTTGCTGCTGTTCCTCCAACGGGCTTAAGCTAGCTTTTCGAGAATACGCTTCATGGAAGTCGCTTCCAGCAGGCGACCTTTCAGTTCGGGTACGGCGATGCGCTCCTGCTCTGTGCTGTCACGGTGGCGGATGGTCACCGTGTTGTCTTCCTTGGTCTGATGATCCACCGCGATGCAGAAGGGCGTACCGATCAGGTCCTGACGGGTGTAGCGTTTACCGATGGCGGCGCTTTCGTCATAGGTGATGTTCAGATCCATCTTCAGATCATGGTATATAGACTGGGCGATTTCAGACAAGCCATCTTTCTTGACCAGCGGCAGAATGGCCGCCTTGATCGGGGCCAGTGCCGGGTGGATTTTCAGATAAATGCGGCGCTTTTCGTTACCCTTGGCATCAACGCCGGTATCTTCGGTATAAGACTCGCACAGCATCATCAGGAAGAGGCGGTCGGCACCGATGGAGGTTTCTATCACATAAGGAATGAACTTGCCAGCCTCCTGGTCATGGTACTGCATCTTCTTACCCGATACTTCCTGGTGGCTTTTCAGGTCAAAATCGGTACGGGAGTGGATGCCTTCTACCTCCTTGAAGCCAAAGGGAAAGAGATATTCAATATCTACAGCGGCATTGGCATAGTGGGCCAGGTTCTCATGCTCATGGATGCGCAGCTTTTCGGCATCCAGCCCCAGTGCCTCGTGCCAATTCATGCGGATGGATTTCCAGTGGTCAAACCACTCCATCTCGTCGCCGGGCTTCACGAAGTATTGCATCTCCATCTGTTCAAACTCCCGCATGCGGAAGATGAACTGCCGCGCTACGATCTCATTACGGAATGCCTTACCAATCTGGGCGATGCCAAAAGGTATCTTCTGACGGGCGGTTTTCTGAACGTTCAGAAAATTGACAAAGATACCCTGGGCTGTTTCGGGGCGCAGGTATACTGTATTGGAATCATCCGAGACAGAGCCGATCTGGGTAGAAAACATCAGGTTGAACTGGCGCACATCGGTCCAGTTGGCGGTATCAGAAATGGGACAGCGAATATCATATTCAATGATCACGTCTTTCAGTCCGGATAGATCCCCGGCCTCCAGCAGGCTGTTCATTTTCTTAAGCAGCAGATGAGCGGTTTTGATCTCCCCTTCAGTTTCCAGGCGGGCGGCATGGTCTTCAATCAGGTTGTCGGCCCGGTAGCGCTTCTTGGAGTCCTTGTTGTCAATCATCGGATCGTTGAAGCTGTCGACGTGTCCGGAAGCCACCCAGGTCTGGGGCTGCATGAAGATGGCCGCGTCCAGCCCGACGATGTTATCGTTGAGGCGGGTCATGGCCTGCCACCAGGCTTGTTTGAGATTATTTTTGAGTTCTACGCCGTAAGGGCCGTAGTCGTAGACCGCCTGCAGGCCGTCGTAGATTTCGCTGGAAGGGTAAACGAATCCATATTCTTTCGCATGGGCAATGATCTTTTTGAGGGAGTTTTCCGGCTCCTGACCCTGCGGTGTTACCTTACTTTTGTCTGCCTTATCTTTTGCCATGCGCAAAGATAGAATGTTTATCAGCGGAATTACAAGACATACGGCGAAAGCTTTCTGAACAGGATAAGCTACTTACCGGCAAATTTGAAGAAGTACAAGGATGCCCCCGGAACTTTCTAATGCCCCGCCTGCCTTCTATTGCTAATATTACCGCCTATATTTCGTTACTTTAGCGGAAATTTTTGTGAAGCGCATAGAACCTCAACATCATCACATGAACCTCAAACGACTCTTACTTACCTCCTGCTTCAGTATGCTCACGCTGCTGACCAGCCTAAAAGCACAGGAAACGCCTCAGTCCGTCCCGTCTTTTCTCCAATATACGCAAAGCGCCTGGGTAGACTCTGTATTCAACACCCTGACACCCGAAGAGCGCATCGCCCAGCTGATCATGGTGGCGGCCTATTCCAACCGTGATGCCGCGCATCTGCAGGACCTTCAGGATATGGTGAAAGAGCACAAAGTCGGAGGATTTGTTTTTTTCCAGGGTGGCCCGGGCCGACAGGCCAACATGCTGAATAAGCTGCAGGAGACTTCGGACGTACCACTGCTCATTGCGATGGATGCTGAGTGGGGTATCGGTATGCGCCTGGATAGTACGATCAGCTTCCCCTTCCAGATGACGNTGGGAGCGATACAGGATGACCAGATGCTCTACGAGATGGGACAGGAAGTGGCCCGGCAGATGAAGCGTGCGGGCATGCACGTTAACTTTGCTCCGGTAGCCGATGTCAACAACAATCCGGCAAACCCGGTGATCAACTTTCGCTCTTTTGGAGAGGATAAGTTTAACGTAAGCCGCAAGAGCCTCGCTTACATGAAGGGCATGCAGGATGAGGCCATTCTTACCACCGCCAAGCACTTTCCAGGTCACGGCGATACCGACACCGATTCACACTACGCGCTGCCGCAGATCAACCACAGCCGCGCCCGCCTGGATTCGCTGGAACTCTACCCTTTCCGCCAACTGATCAGCAATGGTGTGGGGGGGGTGATGGTCGCCCACCTCAATATACCGTCCTTAGATGATACCGAAGACTTACCTTCCACACTGTCTAAGCCTATCGTCACCGAACTGCTGAAAGAGGAACTGGGCTTTGAAGGACTGATCGTGACCGATGCCATGAATATGAAAGGCGTGACCGCCGGTAACGAACCGGGTGTAGTAGACAAAGACGCCATCCTGGCCGGTAATGATGTGCTGGAATTTACCGAAGATGTGTCACGAACCATCGTAGAAGTGAAAAAAGCCATAGATGAGGGATTGATATCCCAGGAAGAGATCGATCAGCGCGCTCGCAAGATGCTGGCGGTTAAGCAGTGGGTAGGGCTACACCAATCTGAGCCTGTCAAGGTGGAAGACATTGCCAACGAGATGAATACGCCGACAGCCGAACTGCTCAACCGCAAGCTGATGGAGTCAGCCCTTACGGTGCTGGCTAATGAAAATGATATCATGCCCGTCCAGCGGCTGGATACCCTGCGGATAGCATCAGTTTCACTTGGGGCCACACGGGTATCTCCCTTCCAGCGAATGCTGAATAACTATACCAAAGTACGCAGCTTCATCCTGGATGATAAGGCTACCGCAGCCCAGGTGAATGATGTCAAAAGTAAATTGCGGAACTATGACCTGGTGATAGCCGGTGTACACGATGATAGTAAGTACCCTCGTAATAACATCAAGTTTTCGGCACCGATGATGCAATTTGTTAGTGACCTGGCACAGATGGACAACAGCATTATTGCGGTTTTTAAAAATCCTTATGTGCTGGACAAACTAGATGACGTGGAGCAGGCCGACGGGCTCATCATGACCTACCAGGACAATACCGACGCCCAGGAACTGGCAGCCCAGCTGATCTTCGGTGGGGTGAGTGCAGGAGGACGGTTGCCAGTGAGCATAGGCGAAAAATTTGCCTTGGCGGACGGCATGGATGTGGCTGGTAATATCCGCTTTAACTATACCCTGCCCGAAGATGCCGGAATGAACGGCGAGATACTGCGGGCCGGGATTGATTCCCTGATGCGGGAAGCCATCAATGCCAAGGCGATTCCCGGAGGACAGGTGCTGGTGGCAAAAGATAAAAAGGTAGTTTTTTACGAAGCTTATGGTTTGCAGTCCTACTTTGATACGGTAAAAGTAGAAAAAGAAGACCTGTACGACCTGGCCTCTATCTCCAAAATATCTACAGCACTGCCGGCCATCATGAAGCTGCACGATGAAGGTAAATTTGACCTTGAGGCTGGTATTGATGATTACCTGCCCTACTTCCGCAATTCCAATAAGGCGGATGCGTCCTTCCGTGAGATACTGGCGCATCAGGCACGCTTCAAGCCCTGGATTCCTTACTGGCAGAGTACCTTGCGTGACAACGGCAGCTTTCGCTGGTTTACTTTCAAGGAGGATTCTTCAGCACGCTTTCCGGTGAGAATTACGGATAACCTCTGGCTGCACCGTAACTATCAGAAGAAAATCTTCAAAGCCATCAAGAAGTCGCCGCTGGAAGATGAAGCTAAGTACAAGTACTCCGGTCTGCTGTTTTACCTGCTGCCAACTATTGTGGAAGAACTCAGCGGTGAAGACTACTTAACCTACATCAACGAAAATTTCTATGGCCCGCTGGGCGCCACTACGCTGACCTATAACCCCTCAGAAAAATTTTCTGCAGAACGTATCGTGCCCACTGAGCATGACTTCCTTTTTCGCCAGGAGGCTATCCACGGCAATGTACATGACGAAGGGGCTATCATGATGGGGGGCGTATCGGCCAACGCCGGGCTCTTTGCCAATGCCAACGACCTGGCCAAGCTGATGCAGATGTACCTCGACATGGGCGAGTACGGCGGCAAACGTTATATCAGCGAAGAGACCCTGGAGGAATTTACTCGCTACCAGTTTGCTGATAACGACAATCGCCGTGGCTTGGGCTTTGACAAACCTTACTTTGAGCGCAGCCCCAATGGCAATGCGGCCATGAGCGCCAGCGACGCCAGCTTTGGGCACTCCGGATTCACCGGTACCTTCACCTGGGCTGACCCTGATAACGATCTGCTGTATGTATTTCTCTCGAACCGTGTACACCCCACACGCGAAAATACCCGCCTCTATAAGCTTAACACCCGCACCAACATTCAGCAGGTACTGTACGATGCGCTGGAGTCACCCTCTTACCAGGTGAAGAGCAAAACCAAGAGTATGATTGAGGGCAACGAAGAATAGCCTTTACTACACTTTCTCCAACGTCAGTCGGCACTCAGTCTGTGGCGGTAGCTGGAAAGTAATGTCAGTTGCACCAGTGTCGCGCCTGACAATCTGCTCTGCCAGCACTTTTTTCGCCGCCGTAAGCTGAAACTGATACTCTCCGGATTTCAGCAGGTACACCCGGGCACCCATATTACGAACTTCTTTTCCAAAATGATACAGGCTGGCGCTTACCGAGGAGGTATTCCAGTCCTCTACCAATGCAGCGATTTCGCGGGGCGTAGTGAGCCAGCGAATGACGTTCATCGGGAAATACAAAGCGCCGCCCATATCACCGGTCACCATGCTGTACAAATCATTGGCATCAAAGCGAGGTATATGCTGGGCAGGGATATATTTCAGGTAGTTATTGGAAAAGCTAAGCACACGATCCGTCCAGCGCACTTCTGAGGTGAAGGCCGGCCAGTTCCAGCGGAAAGCCCCGGCACTTTTCTTCAGTTCTCGCAAAAGCGCTGACTTATTACCGATCAGCCGGTATTTGACGTAGCCATTGCCCCGCTCCAACAGCAGCGGATCAAACTGCGGGTCATTTTCCAACTGCTTATACTTGGCCATCACTTCAGGTAGAAAGCTGTCCATATGCGCTACACACCAGTCCGGTGAACCTGCTGGTGAATCTGGGGCCAGGCGGTCTTTACGCTCCTGGTACATGGTCGCCATAGCCTGTATGGGCGACATGTACTTATCATCACCCGTCATATAATAGGTAAGCAACATCGTATTGCACATCATGCCCATGCTGCTGGGCCATACGTACAGGGGGTTATCGGTGTAGTTTTCCGGCTTCCACCAGTTTTCGCCTATGCCGCCTACCTGGCCATCGGGCCAGTGAATCGCTGAAGGTATGATGCCCGCCGGTTTACCCCGCTCTGCCCGCATACTGGCGTCTACCCAGGTATCCATCCAGGAGGCAAATAGCTTGGTTAGTTCCGGGTCGGTAGTGCGCTGCCAGTAGAGTAGCGCTGGCTGTACGGCACGGGGATGGTACACGGTATCACAGGCGCGTTTGGCGGTAAGATCTATTTCAGTGGCTGAGAAGTAAGTGCTTTTAAACTGCAATTGCCCCCGCTCATTGACGCCACTCCACTGCTCGCGCATCAGGTCTGCCAGGCGCAGGGCACGCTGTTTCCACACCGTATCTTCAGGATTGATGTGCATCATGGCGGTGATGGTATCGCCTGAGTCTTCGGCGGTATGTTCCACATCGCTAATGCGGCTGGTATAGCCATTCCGCATGCGATCCAGTTGAAAGAGGCCGTTGGAAAGCTTATGCTGGGCTTCCATGATCTGGGGGTCTTCAAAACCTACCAGCAAAGGCGTCCACCAGCGCCACATTTCTACATCATCGCCCCAGCCACCGCCGTACTGACCGTCGGGAAGCTGCCGGTGATCAATCCACCAGGATATGATGTCGTTCAGTTTTTCCAGGCATTCACGCTGTAGACTGGCCCACTCCGGGGCTTGCGGTACTGCCGGGTAATTCGTTTTCCAGGGCTGGGGCTCTCCCAGGTACATGGTAATGATGCGGTTCTCAGGGAAGGCCTGCCGGGCTACCTCCAGCAGTCTGCGAGCCTCACCATAATTGGCTTCCCGGCGTTCTTTTACGTGTAACAGGCTGCCATGCTGTACGGTGATCCAGATGAGCAAGCGGCCGCGGTACAGGCACCAGAGCGGATAAAGCGGTGCTTCTGGGTTGATCTCTTCGGGGTACATACCTTTGCGGATGGGCCGGTTGAAGAAATTAGAGAGGTAGGCGTTTTCGGCCTTATTCTCCTTTACTGCCTGCCGGTAGCCTTCGGCCCAGCGTGCGGCTGTCGGTAAGATTTTTCGGAGATCCTGCAGCAATGCCTTGTCTGCTTCGGGATGCTCTTGCAGCGAAAGTAAATGACGGTAGCGTAGCGATTCATCTTCGGTATTGCCTGCCAGCAGTAAAATGCGGTTGATTTCGGGTGTAAAGTATGGCCAGGCAAGGGCCGCGATACCTGCATGCGCCGAGTTTTTCAGAAAAGAGCGTCGAGAAATAGGATTCGTAGAGGATGCGTTTTTCATAGCTTGTGGCTTGCCGGGCTCAATAACAGTTGCCCTAAGATACTTCAGAAAAACGGGCAACAAAAAAAGCTCCGTCTGATAAGGTAACAGACGAAGCTCCGCTGCGCATATATTGAAGCAAACATTCGTTTAAGCTTCCTCCGCTACATTTTTCATACGGAAATAGTTGATCACCCCTCCGGCCAGGATCACTTGTACCTGCCGGTCGCTGAGGTTGTAGGTCAGTTCTATCTCTTCACCGCTGCTCTCGTTGANCAGCTTTACGTTTTCACCACTTTCCAGTGCCTCTCTCAGGCCTTCCAGGCGTATGATGTGATCCTGCTGCAGCTTTTCGTAATCTTCATTGTTGACAAACTCCAGCGGCACGATGCCGAAATTGACCAGGTTTTGCCAGCCGATACGGGCGTAACTTTTGGCGATAGCCGCCACCTGCCCCAGGTAACGAGGGGCCAGGGCAGCATGCTCGCGACTGGAACCCTGGGCGTAATTTTCACCGGCTACTACCACATGACCTCCGTGCTTCTGCTGGGCATCTTTGGCGCGGTCGTAAAAAGTATCGTCAATGATGGAAAACGACCACTTGCTGATCTCCGGGATATTGCTGCGAAAGGGCAGTACCTCGGCGCCGGCCCGCAGAATTTCATCCGTACTTACGTTATCTTCCATTTTGAGCAGTACGGGTATTTTATATGCATCCTCCAGTTCTCCAAAATCGGGTAGCGACTTGACGTTTGGCCCTTTTTCCAGGTCTACCACATGACCGTTTTCCGGAGGCTCTATCAGTAGTTCGGTATTGATGATCTCTTTCTCGGAAGGCACATAGGCGGGATATTCCATCTCGTAAAGGTCTGCCAGGTCGCGAGGATCGGTGATTTTGCCGGTGAGGGCAGAAGCAGCTGCAGTCTCCGGACTGCAAAGGTACACCTGGTCATCCAGCGTACCGGAGCGGCCGGGGAAGTTGCGGGGCATGGTACGGAGGCTGATCTTGCCGGTAGCCGGAGCCTGTCCCATACCGATACAACCCATACAGCCGGCCTGGTGGAAACGGGCTCCTGCATGGATCAGGTTTTTAAAAGCATGGTGGGCTGAAAGATTTTCAATCATCTGCCGGGAGGTAGGATTTACATCAAAAGATACTTCGGCGTGGGTAGTTTTGTCTTTCACAATTTCACTGACTACCCAAAAGTCACGGAAACCGGGATTGGCCGAAGAGCCAATTACTACCTGGTGTACCGGGCGGCCTTCCACCTCGCGGACTTTCACCACATTACCGGGGCTGCTGGGGCAGGCGATCATCGGCTCCAGTTGGTCCAGTACGATTTCTTCGTGCTCATCATATTCGCTACCCTCATCGGCCAGTAATTCGCTCCAGTCGCTCTCTCTGCCCTGTGACTTCATAAAGCGCTTCACTTCATCATCAGAAGGGAAGACAGTAGTAGTAGCGCCCAGTTCGGTGCCCATGTTGGCGATCACGTGGCGGTCCATGGCCCTGAGTGAATCCAGACCGGGACCGTAATACTCCAGAATCATACCCCGGCAGCCTTTGACGTCGTAGCGGCGGAGCATCTCCAGCACCACATCTTTGGCACTGACCCAGTCGGGCAACTGCCCGGTCAGCTTGACACCCATCACTTTGGGCATTTTGAAGTAAAGCGGTTCCCCGGCAATCGCAAAGGCTACATCCAGCCCTCCGGCACCCAGGGCCAGCATGCCCAGGGCACCACCGGCGGGCGTATGGCTGTCGGAACCAACCATAGTCTTACCGGGCACTCCGAAGCGTTCCATGTGTACCGGGT
>JGI12109J20283_10509543_pt1 | contig 11130 bp, 20 predicted proteins | sample ElkSlonscriptome_12_FD_20283 | JGI IMG/M metagenome (IMG submission 20283) | reverse complement strand
GCTTGCCGGGGATGAAGCCGCTCTGCTTCTTCATGTTGTCCGCCAGGTCCACCGGGTTCATGATCACCGCGGTGTAGAAGTAGGCGAACAGGATGATCATCGCCGTGTAGATCACGATGTACACCGGATGCGGGGGCCGGAAGAGCATGCTCAACGTGATGAAGAACTGGTTCTCCGGGAACATGCCGCCCAGCGTGGCCGGGAACATGATGATGGACTGGGCGAAGATGATGGGGATCACGCCGGCGGTGTTGACCTTCAGGGGAATGAAGGTCGCCGCGCCGCCGAAGACCCGTCGGCCCACGATCTTCTTGGCATACTGTACCGGTATCTTCCGCTGGCCCTGCGTGATGGCGATGATGCCCGCAATGACTCCCAGCATGAAGAGGCCGATCAGGATGGCCTTGACGATGTGCATGTCGCCGCTGACGATCATGCGTCCGGTGTTCAGGATGTCGGTCGGGTAGCGGGCCACGATACCGATGAAGATGATCAACGAGATACCGTTGCCGATACCGCGCTCGGTGATCTGCTCACCCAGCCACATGACAAAGACGGTACCCGCCGTCAGGGTCAGGGCCGTCATCAGCTTGAAGCCCAACCCGGGATCCATCACGATGCCCGTGGAAGCCTTCTCGAGACCAGCAGCCATGCCGAAGCTCTGGACCAGGGCCAGACCCACGGTGGCGTAACGGGTGTACTGGGTGATCTTCTTGCGCCCGGCTTCCCCCTCCTTGGCCAGTTTCTCGAAGTACGGAACCACGGCCTGCAGGAGCTGGAAGATAATGCTGGCACTGATGTAGGGCATGATTCCCAGGGCGAAAATGGTAGCCTGGCTGAGGTTACCGCCCGAGAACATGTCGTACAGCCCCATCAGGGACCCGGAATTCTGATTGAACAGATTGGCCAGGGCCACCCGGTCGATACCCGGGATGGGAAAGTGACCGCCCAGACGGTAAATCAACAGGATCATTCCGGTGAAGAGGAGGCGCCTCTTCAGCTCCGGGATCCTGAACATGCTTTGGTAGCTGCTGGCGATATTCACAGCTGAATTTCCTTCCTGACGAATCTGGCTGAAGGTTTAGCCGCAGCCGGCCCGGAGGCCGGCCCGGGATCATCCGGTGACGGTGACCGATCCGCCGGCGGCTTCGATGGCCGCGACAGCCGACTTGCTGGCCTTGGAGACAGTGACCGTGAGCTGCTTCTCGATCTTGCCCCGACCCAGAAGCTTGATGGGACGATCCGCGTAACGGACCAGACCGCACTCCTTGAGGGTGGTGCCGTTGACCGTGGCCCCGCTTTCGCAGCGGGCCTCCAGCTCATCCAGATTCACCAGCTGGAATTCCTTCTTGAAAATGTTGGTGAAGCCGCGCTTGGGCACCCGGCGGTTCAGGGGCATCTGACCACCCTCGAACCAGGGCGGGATGCCGCCACCGCTGCGGGCCTTCTGGCCCTTGTGCCCACGACCACCGGTCTTGCCGATACCGGAACCGGGGCCGCGGCCACGGCGCTTCTTGTCCCGGTTGGCGCCCTTGGGCGCTCCGATGTTGTTCAACTTCAGCATGTTAATTCACCTCTTCCACGTTCACGAGATGGCGAACCTTGAACACCATGCCGCGGATCGCGGGAGTATCGTCATGAAGGACCGAGGTCTGATTGCGCTTCAGTCCGAGGCTTTCGATGATGCGGCGGTGCTTCTCGGGGCGGCCGATCACACTGCGCACCTGGGTGATCTTGATCTTACTCATTGTCCGTAGCCTCCTCGGTGGCCGGAGCGGTCTCGGCAGGCTTGTCGGCCTTTTTCTCGAGACCCAGCACCTCGGGCACGGACAGACCGCGCTTGGCGGCGAACTGCTCGACGGTGCGCAGCTGTTTCAACCCGTCCATGGTGGCCTTGACCACGTTGTTGGGGTTACGGCTGCCCAGCTGCTTGGTCAGGATGTTCTTGACTCCGGCAGCCTCCAGGATGGCGCGCACGCCACCGGCGGCGATGACACCGGTACCGGGGCTGGCTGGCTTCAGGAGCACACGGCTGGCACCGAAGCGGCCGATCACCTGGTAGGGAATGGTGTCGCCCACCATGGGCACGTTCATCTGGGTTCCGCGGGCGGCCTCGCTGCCCTTGCGGATGGCATCGGCGATTTCGTTGGCCTTGCCCATGGCAACGCCCACCTTGCCCTTGCCGTCCCCGACGGTCACGATGGCACTGAAGCTGAACCGGCGGCCACCCTTGACCACCTTGGCCACGCGATTGATGTTGATCACGTTCTCGTGCATGTCGCTCTGCTGGTCGCGATTGTCACGACCGCCGCGACCGCCGCGTCCACCGGGGCCACCGGGGCCACCAGGACCGCGGCCACGCCCGCCGGGACCACCACCGGGGCCACGCCCGCCGGGTCCGCCAGGGCCACGCTGTCCGCGATTGTCTCCGGGCCTCTGATTATTGGAAAATTCCGCCATCTGAATCTTTCTCCTGTTTTGTCCCCGGCCGTGCCGAATGGAACATTTGGTCGAACACCGGTTTCCGGGTTCGAATTAAACCTTCACGCCGCCGTCCCTGAGCCCGCGGGCCAGGGCGGCCACACGGCCGTGGTACAGATACCCGCTGCGGTCGAAGACCATCGCCTCGATGCCCTTCTCCTTGGCCTTATCGGCCAGGGTGCGACCGACCTTGTAGGCCATGGCGCACTTGCCGGCAATACCCTCGGGGGCTTCGGCGTCCGCGGCGACCTTGCCGTTGCAGGCCAGCAGAGTCTGACCCTCGTCGTCATCGATGACCTGGGCGTAGATGTTCTTGTGGCTGCGGAAGATCGCCACGCGAGGCCGCTCGGCCGTACCGGCCAGCCTCTTGCGAATGTGGATCTTCCGCTTGACCCGGATCTGACGCCTTCTAGCACTCATGCTCTTCATTTTCTATTCACCTTCCGACCTTGGCGGTCCTACTTGCCGGCCGCCTTACCGGCCTTCCTGACGATCTCTTCACCCACGTAGCGGATACCCTTGCCCTTGTAGGGCTCGGGCTTACGGAAAGCCCGGATCTCCGCGGCGATCTGACCCACGCGCTGCTTGTCGATGCCGGACACGTTGATGTGGGTGGCATCGGGGCACTCGATGGTGATGTCCGCCGGAATGGGATACTCCAGGGGGTGGCTGAACTGCAGCTGCAGGTCCAGCACCTGGCCCTTGACCGAGGCGCGGTAACCCACACCCTGGATCTCCAGCGACTTGGTGAACCCTTCGGTCACGCCCTTGACCTGGTTGGCGATCAGGGCGCGCACCAGGCCGTGGCGGGCCTTGCTGGTCTTGCTGTCGTCCGGGCGGGTGATGGTCAGCATCCCGTCGCTCTCCTCGTAGGAGAGGCCGTGGGGAATGTGCTGGGTGTGCTCACCCTTGGGCCCCTTCACCACGCAGGTGTTGCCGTCAACCTTGACGGTCACCCCGTTGGGCAGGGGAATGGGATAATTTCCGATGCGCGACATTGAATCTTCCTCCGCAAGTTACTTGAAACGGCCGGTCACGAAGCCTGGCCATTTGAAGATCTGGCAGTTACCAGACTTCGCACAGCACTTCGCCCCCGATGCCTCGCATCCGGCACTGGTGCCCGGTAAGTAAGCCCTGGTTGGTGGACAGGATGCTGATGCCATACCCGCCACAAACCTTGGGGATGTTGTCCTTGGCGGCGAAGACCCGACGGCCCGGACGACTCACGCGCCGGATACCTTCGATGACACCGGTCCGCTGTCCGTCCCTGTTGTAATACTTCAGGGTCAGACGCAGGGCGCCCTGGGCGGTCTCGTCGAGTTCTTCCACCTTCTCCACATAACCCTGCCGCTCAAGCAGCTGAGCCATGTTCCGCTTCTGGTTGGAAGCGGGAATCGTCACTTTCCGGTGTCCCGCCTGAGTGGCGTTCCGGATGCGGGTCAGCATATCCGCGATGGGATCAGTCATGCTCATTGCACAAACTCCTACCTCTACCAACTGGCCTTGGTGATTCCGGGTATGTCGCCGTTGAGAGCCAACTGGCGAAAACAGATGCGGCAGATGCCGAACTTCCGGATGTAACCCCGGGGACGCCCACAACGGCGGCACCGGTTGTAAGCACGCACCTTGAAGCGGGGCTTACGATTGGCCTTGGCAATCAATGCTTTTCGGGCCACAACAAACTCCTCGGTTAACGCCGGAACGGCATTCCCATCAGACGCAGCAGTTCGCGTCCTTCTTCATCATTCTGGGCGGTGGTCACGATGGTGATGTTCATACCACGGTGCTCATCCACCTTGTCGTACTCGATCTCGGGGAAGATCAGCTGATCCTTCAACCCGATGGTGTAGTCGCCGCTGCCACTGAGCCGCGTGGGCAATCCGCGGAAGTCGCGGATACGGGGCAGGGCCACGTTGATGAACCTGTCCAGGAACTCCCACATGCGGGCATCGCGCAGGGTTACGCGGGCGCCGATGTCCATGCCCTCACGCAGCTTGAAGTTCGAGATGGACTTCCGCGCCTTGGTGGGCACGGGCTTCTGACCGGTGATGGTTTCCAGCTCGACCAGGGCGTTCTCCAGAACCTTGGGGTTCGTCGGAGCGTTGCCCAGGCCCATGTTCAGGACCACCTTCACGGGTCGGGGGACCTGCATGGCGCTGGAGAATTCGAACTTCTCCTGCAGAGCCGTCTTCATCTCCTGCTCGTATTTCTCTCGCAAACGGGGCTTCACAGCAGCCATTGTCATTTTCCTTCCACCGACAGCTAGTCGTTCAGCATCTCGCCGCTCTTCTTGCTCACGCGAGCGCGGCTGCCGTCGGACAGGAGTTGCTTGCCAATTCGGGTCTGCTTACCGGTGTTGGGGCAGACCAACATCACGTTCGATGCCTCGATGGGCGCTTCCTTCTCGATGATCCCGCCCTGAGGCAGCTCTTTGCTGGCCTTGGTGTGGCGTTTGATCATGTTGACCTTTTCCACGATGACGCGGCCCTTGGTGGGGAAGACCTTCAGGACCTTGCCCTCCTTGCCGGCATCGTTGCCGCTGATCACGCGGACCATGTCGTTCTTGCGGATACGCATCACAGCACCTCCGGGGCCAGGGACACGATCTTCATGAACCGCTTGTCACGCAGCTCACGCGCCACGGGGCCGAAGATACGGGTGCCGACGGGATCGATGGATTCGGCCTGCAGGATCACGGCGGCGTTGTCACTGAAACGGATGTAGGAGCCGTCCTTGCGGCCGACTTCCTTGGTGGTCCGCACGACCACGCACTTGACGACCTGCCCCTTCTTGACGTTGCCGTTGGGGATGGCCGATTTCACGCTGGCAACAATGATGTCACCCACGCGGGCGTAGCGCCGCTTGGAGCCGCCCAGCACGCGGAAGCACTCGACGACCTTGGCGCCCGAGTTGTCCGCGACTTTGAGTCTAGTTGTTTCCTGAATCATTGCTTCATTCCTCCGGAACGTTTCCGATTACTTGGCCCGTTCCAGGATCTCCGCGACGCGCCAGCGCTTGGTCTTGGAGAGGGGACGGGTGGCCATGACCTTCACGACATCGCCGACCTTGCACTCGTTTTCCTGGTCGTGAGCCACAAGTTTGGCCGTCCGGGTGACGATCCGCTTGTAGCGGGGATGGGGAAAACGGCGGCGGATCCGAACCACGACGGTCTTGTCGTTGGTGTCGGAAACGACTTCGCCGATCCTCACCGCACGCAGGTTTCTCTCGTTGTTCTCCATCTTTCCAACTCCCTGGCAGGCTACTCGCCGGCGGCCCGCTTCTGGTTGATGACAGTCTTGATAACGGCCACTTCGCGACGCAGTTCGCGAACCTGAAGCGGGTTATCCAGCTGATGCATGCTCAGTTTGATATTCAACTGCATCAGCTCTTCGGCTTTGTCCTTCTCGAGGCTGATGAGCTCTTCGAGAGACTGTTCACGCATTTCGTGAGCTTTCATACCACTAATCTCCCTGACGGCTGATGATGCGCGTCTTGAAAGGCAGCTTGGCCGCGCCCAGACTCAGGGCCTTCTTGGCCAGTTCGATGTCCACGCCGTTGATCTCGAAGAGGATCCGGCCCGGCTTGATCACGGCGACCCAGTACTCCGGGGCGCCCTTGCCCTTACCCATGCGGGTCTCGGCAGGCTTCAGGGTGATGGGCTTGTCCGGGAAGACCCGGATCCAGACCTGGCCCTGACGCTTCATCCGGCGCGTGATGGCCACACGGGTGGCCTCGATCTGGCGGCTGGTGATCCAACCGGCATTCAGGGCCTGCAGGCCATAGTCACCGAAGGAGATGGTCGAGCCGCGCCAGGCCAGTCCCCGGCGCTTGCCCTTGAACGTCTTCCTGTGTTTGGTGCGCTTCGGCATCAACATGATTAGTCGTCCTCTTCATTTGGCGGGGCCATGGGCCCGGCCAAGCCATTTATCCAAGCCATTAATCGTCGCGGCGGCCCTAGGCGCGCTGCTCGACAACCTGCTTGCGCAGCTGCTCTTTGAACTCGTGGGGGAAGATCTCGCCCTTGCAGATCCAGACCTTCACACCGATGGCGCCGTACTGGGTACGGGCGGTGGCCACACCGTAGTCGATATCCGCACGCAGGGTGTGCAGGGGCACACTGCCGTCGTGGTAGGACTCGATGCGGGCCATCTCGGCTCCACCCAGGCGACCGGCGCAACGCACCTTGATGCCCTTGGCACCCATGCGCATGGCCGTCGCGATGCTCTTCTTCATGGCCCGCCGGAAGGAGACGCGCCCCACCAGCTGGGCGGCGATGTGGTCAGCCACCAAAGGAGCGCTCAGCTCGGGCTTCTTGACCTCTTCCACGTCCAGCTTGACGTTCTTGCCGACCATCTTCTGGAGCTCGGCCCGCAGCTGGTCCGCCTTGGTGCCCTTGCGACCGATCACCACGCCGGGACGGCTGGTGGCGATGACGATGGTCACCTTCTCGCGGAAACGCTTGATCTTGACGGACTCGACACCAGCGTTGCCCACCCGAGCCAGCACGTACTTGCGCAGCAGCTGGTCCTCGTTCAGCCAATCGGCGAAATGCTTGTCCGTGATCCAGGTGGAGTTCCAGTCCTTCACAATTCCCAGTCGGAACCCGATCGGATGTGTCTTCTGACCCATGGTCATCCTTCCTTGAGCCGGCCCCGCGGGGCGCGGCATTTTCTACTCATCATTCAGCCGCAGCTGAAAATACCCATCGTTCCGGTCAGACGCCGGAGGCGACCAACACCTTGATATGGCTCGTCCGCTTGTTGACGCGGAAGGCCCGGCCCTGGGCGCGCGGACGGATCCGCTTCATGGTGGGGCCCTCGTCCACCCGAATCTCCTTGATGAAGATGTTCGAGTTGTCCAGGGCCTCCTGGCCGTCGTTCTTGTCCAGAACGTTGGCCGTGGCCGACAGGATGGCCTTGCGCAGGATCGGCGAGGCCTTCTTGGGCGTCAGGGCCAGAATGCCCAGCGCCTCATCGATGCTCTTGCCCCGGATCAGGTCGGCGACCAGACGGGTCTTGCGGGGCGACACCCGGACGAACCGGGAAACAGAACGTGCTTCCATCAGGACTTCCTCCGCTACTTCTTGGTGGTGTGGCCGCGGTAAGTGCGCGTGGGAGCGAACTCGCCAAGCTTGTGACCCACCATGTTTTCCTGAATGTACACGGGCACGAACTGACGGCCGTTGTGCACGGCGATGGTGTGGCCCAGGAATTCGGGAACGATCGTCGAACGACGGGACCAGGTCTTCAGGACCCGCTTCTCGCTCTTCTCGTTCATCGCCTCGACCTTGGCCAGCAGGGATTCCTCGATGAAGGGTCCCTTCTTGATTGATCTAGCCATGTCCTAAACTTCCTCCGTAATGCCGGCCTGGCTGCTCCAAACCGGAAACCAGCCGGTGACTACTTCTTCTTGCTCTTGCGACGACGAACGATGAAGGCGTCCGAAGGCTTCTTGGTGCGGGTCTTGAAACCCTTGGTCTTCCAGCCCCAGGGGCTGACGGGATGACGGCCACCGCTCGTGCGACCCTCACCACCACCGTGGGGATGATCCACCGGGTTCATGGCCACACCGCGCACGGTCGGGCGGCGGCCCAGCCAGCGCGTGCGACCGGCCTTGCCGCTCACGATGTTCTCGTGCTCGGAGTTGCCGACCTCGCCGATGGTGGCGTAGCACTTGTTATGGACCATGCGCACCTCGCCGCTGGGCAGGCGCAGGGTGACGTAGTTGCCCTCCTTGGCCATGACCTGGGCGAAGCTCCCGGCGCTGCGGGCCATCTGCCCGCCCTTGCCGATGGTCAGCTCGATGTTGTGGACCAGCGTTCCGAGAGGAATCTTCGCCATGGGAAGGGCATTGCCCACGTTGAAAGGAGCCTCGGGGCCACTGACAACCGGGTCCCCCACCTTCAGGCCCTTGGGCCACAGGATGTAACGCTTCTCACCATCGATGTAGTGCAGCAGGCAGATGCGGGCGCTGCGGTTGGGATCGTACTCCACGCTGAACACCTTGGCGGGCACGCCGTGCTTGGTGCGCTTGAAGTCGATCTTGCGGTAACGGCGCTTGTGGCCGCCGCCGCGGTGACGGATGGTGATCCGGCCACGGTTGTTCCGGCCGCCGCTCTTCTTCAACGGTTCGAGCAGGGACTTTTCCGGCTCGGTCCGGGTCACTTCACTGAAGTCCGCGACCGTGCGAAACCGCTGTGTCGGAGTCACGGGCTTGAGTTTTCTGATTGCCATTCTTTCCAACTCCCCTTTTTCGCCCCTGACGAACAGGAGCTACTGGGCGTTTTGCAGCCGGATTTTCCGGACGATCCGGTGCCGGCTATACTTTCGAACCTGACAACACCTACACGATGTCGAACAGGTCGATGGAATCTTCCTTGGCCAGGGTCACGACGGCCTTCTTCCAGTCGGCGCGCTTGCCGCTGAAACGTCCCATCCGCTTGATCTTGCCGCGGTAGTTCATGGTCCGCACCTGGGTCACCTTCACGCCGAAGAAATGCTCCACGGCCTGGCGGATCTCCATCTTGTTGGCCTCGGGTGCCACCTGGAAGATGTACTGGTTGTGCAGCTCGCGCATGATGGCACCGTGCTCGGTGATCATGGGCCGCTTGATGACTTTGCTCAGATCTTTCACTTTCCGAACACCTCCTCGGCGCCGGTCAGGGCCTTCTGGGTGAAAACCAGATTGTCGGCCCACAGCACGGTGTAGGCGTTCAGCTCGTTGCTGCGCAGCACCCGCACACCGCGGATGTTGCGGGTGGAGCGGTACACGACGTCGCTGCCGGGAGGCAGCACCACGAGGGTGTGGCGGCCTTCCAGGTTCATCCCCGCGAGGAGACCGGCGACGGTCCTGGTCTTGGGGGCTTCCATCTCGAAGTCCTCGACCACCGTGACGCGCTCGTTGTTGGCCCGATCACTCAGGGCGCTGGTCAGCGCCACACGCTTGATCTTCTTGGGCATCTTGTAGCTGTAGTCGCGCGGATGCGGACCGAAGGCCACACCGCCCCCCACCCGGGTGGGGCTGCCGGCGGCGCCGGCGCGGGCGCGGCCCGTGCCCTTCTGCCGGTACAGCTTGGCCGTGGAGTAGGCCACCTCGGCCCTGGTCTGGGTGTCGTGGGTTCCCTGGCGCTGGTTGGCCATGAAGTTCCGCACGGCGTCATACAGAGCCTGCTTGCGAATGGGCTGCTCGAAGAGGCTGGCGGGCAGATCCACCGTACCCTTCTCCTGTCCCGTTTCGCTGTAGAGTTTTGCCGTTGCCATTTCCCTACCTCGTTACTTTCCGGTCCCGCGGACCTTTACCGGCTGGCCCGGATAAAAACGATTCCGTTCTTGTGACCCGGCACGCTGCCCTTGACCAGGATCAGGTTCCGCTCCTGATCGATGGCGACAACTTCCAGGTTTCGCTTGGTCTCCCGCTTGGCGCCGTACTGGCCGGGCATGCTCTTGCCCTTCACCACACGACCGGGAAAGGTATGCATACCGATGGACCCGGACATGCGCACATTCTTGGAGCCATGGCCATCGGGACCACGATGGTGGTTGTGGCGCTTGATGGAGCCGGAAAATCCGCGACCCTTGGTCGTCCCCGTCACATCCACCAGGTTCGCCTCGGACAGGACCGACAGGTCAACGGTGTCACCGAGATTGTACTCGTGGCCGTCGGCCATCCGGTACTCGATGACGGTCCGCAGAGGGTCAGTGCTGGCCTTGCGAAAGTGCCCCTGCATGGGCATGGGCGTATTCTTGGCTTTCTTGGCGCCGAAACCGATTTGTACGGCGCTGTAGCCATCCGTTTGCTCGTTCTTGACCTGGGTCACCACGCAGGGACCAGCCTGGATGACCGTAACGGGAATGCTACGACCTTCCTCACTGAACTTCCGGGTCATGCCGAGTTTCTTGCCGATCAGACCGATCATTGTTTCCTACTCCCTATTGCCTTTACCCTTATGGCCCAGCCGGGCCGCCGGATCAGACCTTGATCTCGACGTCCACGCTGGCCGGCAGGGTCAGCTTCTTCAGGAATTCCGTCGTCTGGGGAGTCGAATTCTCGATCTCGATCAGACGCTTGTGGATCCGCATCTCGAACTGCTCACGGGACTTCTTGTTCACGTGAGGTGAACGCAGAACCGTGTAGATGCTCTTCTTGGTGGGAAGGGGAATGGGTCCCTTCACCAGGGCTCCGGTCTTCAGGGCGGTCGAAACGATGACCTCCGCGCTGCGATCCAGCACCGCAGGCTCGTAAGCCCTCAACCTGATTTTGATCTTCTGTCGAGCCACTTTCTCTCCTTCGCGAAGGCTACTCCAGCATCACCTCCGGAAATCCGGGGCGCCTGCTCACCTTTCGCGTGCCCCTCACGGGGTTTTTCTGCCTCTATCAATGTTGCGGGGACGACCTCTTGATCGCCCCCGCGGGGAATACTATTCGTGGATCTTGGCCACCACGCCGGCGCCCACGGTGCGGCCGCCTTCGCGGATGGCGAAGCGCAGGCCCTCTTCCATGGCGATCGGGGTGATCAGGTCCACCACCATCTTGATGTTGTCACCAGGCATGACCATCTCCACGCCCTCGGGCAGCTCCGCGTTGCCCGTCACGTCGGTGGTCCGGAAATAGAACTGGGGACGGTAACCCGTGAAGAACGGAGTGTGGCGG
>JGI12109J20283_10008256_pt1 | contig 11135 bp, 8 predicted proteins | sample ElkSlonscriptome_12_FD_20283 | JGI IMG/M metagenome (IMG submission 20283) | reverse complement strand
ACAAAGATACCGGCAGCATTGGCATCCAAGAACGCCAGGCTCACGCTGCTCGCCCAAGGCGGCTCGCCGTTTCCGATAGAGTGGTTGAGGACGCTGACGCCATCGCCAATCGCGAATTCAATTGCTGCGATTCGGGCAGCAGCGGAGCAATCCGGCTCACACACTTTGTAGTTGATCAGGTTAGCGCGTGGCGCCACCCCGGTAATGTCGACTTCGAGGGTTTGATAATTGAAAGGAATCTCCAAACCACTCAAAGGGTTGCCGCCTGCGGTTGAGGCTACGTGCGTGCCGTGTCCACTTGCGGCATTGTCTTCGGCCGTATCGCTTCTGTCGTCGAGGTTGTAGGAACCGATCAGCTTGTTGTTACAAACGTCCTCGTAATCATCTGCGCCAGGGTCGGCGCAGACGCCGACGAAAACTCCGTCGCCGTATGGATTCGTGTGAACGTAAGCGTCTTCTGCAACTTCAGCAAACGATGGGTGGCCATGATTGAAACCTGAATCGATAATGCCGATGACGATGCCTTCACCTCGGTTGCCGACGCCACCTGTGATGTCACCATCCCAGAAGCTCGGAGCACCAATCAGTACGGGGCCTTCATCGGTTTGGATCTCGTCATACCGGTCGATTTCCACGGCCTTGACGAAGGATAAGCCGGTTAAAAGATCTGCTTCTTCCGGAGTCATCCGAACGGCTACACCGTTCAATACGTTCAGATATTGATGCGTCGGAGTCAGTGCGCGCCGCGCATTTTGACCCATCTGCGCCAGATAGTCATCGTGACGACTGGCCAGAAATTCTCGATACGCCCGCGCGTTGTCGCTATTGACGTCGATACGCTCGCCTGTAACGCGGGCACTGGTGGGGCTGATACCTTCAATTCCGCCTTCATAACGAGCCAATGATGGTTCATTAAAACGGACAATGTAGAGGTAGCGGCCATTGCTGTCAGGCGATCCAATTCGCGATCCCTGGCGAGTGGCGTCTTCGCTGGCGTTGACAATGGTGTCCATTGGCGCAGCAGCGGCAACTCGGCTGTTGTCTACCGACGCCTGAATCGGTCCACGCTGCTGATTAGCAAGCGCGCCGGTAGCGGCAGCGGTTAGTAGAACAAGCCCGATAGCGAGCTGATTTAAGTAACGACTTGTCGATGTCATTCTGGGTGTATCTCCCTGGCTTTTTGAGTCCATGGCTTTAATTTTGTTGTGTTGTTATCGAGATCGTCTCGCGCAACCACAACGACGCAATCGTCAGATATATTTCTGACTTCGATGCCGGATACTACATTGATGAAAGGCCGAGCACAAGCATTTGCTTGCTGAATCCCTACCACAGACCAACTTGAATGCGCGCTCTAACTGCGCAAACCAACGCCGCGTTTGAGCAGGGTCATGCAGATCGCAAACAGAACCAGGCCGAATGCAATGACCAGGCTGTAGGCGATCCAGAGCGGAATGTCGCTGACCCCCAGCAAGCCGTAGCGGAAGGCGCTGACCATGTAGACAATGGGATTGATCATCGAGATGGACTGCCAGACCCCGGGCAACAGAGAAACCGAGAAAAACACCCCGCCAAGGTAGGTCAGTGGCTGGAGCACAAAGGTCGGGATGATCGAGATATCGTCAAACTTTTGGGCAAAAATGGCGTTGATGAATCCGCCCAGCGCGAAAACGACCGAAGTCAGAATCAATATCGACAGCGTCACCCAGGCGTTGTGCATGTGGAAGCCCGAGAACAGGCCGGCAATCAGCCACACCAGCAGGCCCACCATCATGGCTCGAAACACGGCACCGGACACGTAGCCGGCCAGAATAATCCAGGGCGGCAGCGGCGAGACCAGCAATTCTTCCACGTGGCGACCGAATTTGGCGCCGAAAAACGAGCTGGTGATATTGCCGTAGGAATTGGTAATCACGCTGAGCATGATCAGGCCCGGAACGATAAAGTCCATGTAGGGCAAGCCGCCCATCTCGCCGACCCGACGACCGATGATGGCACCGAAAATGACGAAATACAGGCTCATGGTGATTACGGGTGGAATCAGGGTCTGCGCCCATATTCTTAGTATTCGGGTGATTTCCTTGATCAGAATCGTTTTATATCCGACCCAGTAAGTGCTGGCAGAGACTTTCTCGCTCATGCCGCGTCCTCCCGATGGTCCAGATTGACCAATCGAACGAACAGCTCCTCGAGTCGATTGGATTTATTGCGCATCGAAACCACTTCAACGTCGTTGTCGGCCAACGCTTTAAATAAGTTGGTCAGGCTGCGGGATTTTGGAATGCTGACCTCGAGCGTTGTTGCATCGCGCTGAATCAATTCAATGCCGTCGAGTTCGGGCAGCGTGCCAGCCGGCTCACGCAGGTCAAGCACGAAGGTTTCAATATCGAGCTTGCCGAGCAGGTGTTTGACGCTGGTGTTTTCGACAATCTGTCCGTGGTCAATAATCGCAATGTTGCGACACAGGTTTTCAGCTTCTTCCAGATAATGCGTCGTCAAGATGACGGTGGTGCCCGCCGCATTGATTTCCTGGATGAACTTCCACATCGAGCGCCGAATTTCGATATCCACGCCCGCCGTCGGCTCATCCAGAATCAGCAAGCGCGGCTCGTGAACCATGGCGCGGGCGATCAACAGTCGCCGCTTCATTCCGCCTGATAAACTGCGCGACATTTTGAATGCCTTGTCCCACAGGCTGAGTTTATTGAGGTAGAACTCAGCGCGCTCGCGAGCAATTTTGCGCGGCACGCCGTAGTAACCAGCTTGGTTGACGACGATGTCGAACGGTTTTTCGAATTGATTGAAATTGACTTCTTGCGGAACCAGGCCAATTTCAGCCATGGCCTGCGAACGATTGTCCTGAACGCTGGTGCCAAACACTTCAGTCTCGCCCGATGTGGCGTTCACCAGTGAACTGATTATGCCGATCAAAGTGGATTTCCCGGCCCCGTTGGGACCCAGCAGGGCAAAAAAATCGCCTTCGGCAACGCTGAGATCAATCCCGCGCAGAGCCTCAACGCCGTTGCTGTAGGTTTTTCGTAGATTTCTAACGTCGAGCGCGTTCATAAAGTTGTTTTGCCTGGATGGGGATGCAATGACGAATGGCCTGTTGGCTTCGGCTTGGGACACAGGCACAATACAGAATTAACCATCAAGCAAACAAGCATTGGGGTAAGTATTGTGCGAATCAATCGTAGCGCTTTGACTGTCAGCGCGCTGAGCCTGCTGAGCTGGTTTGCTGCTGCCAGCCTGGCCGCTCAGGAGTTTGACCATCTTGACAGCTGTGAGCTGAATGGTCCGCAAAGCTTAAGTACGTCTGCACGCTGCGGCACCTTGAGCGTGCCCGAAAATCCAGATCTGGCCGATGGCCGCACGCTGGATTTAGCCTTCGCGGTCGTGCCGGCACGCGCCTCCAGCCCGCAGCCCGACCCGGTATTTTTCCTCGCCGGCGGCCCGGGACAGTCAGCGCTGGACGTGGCACCAATGATCGCCGCGGCCCTGCGTGATGTGAACCGTGATCGCCACCTGGTCTTTCTCGACCAGCGGGGCACCGGCGACTCAAACCCGCTCAACTGCGAGTTTGATGAGCAAGACGACTGGCTGGAAATGGATTTTGATCGCATCAATGCGGAGCTGAAGCGTTGCCTGGCCGATTGGGATGCGGACGTGCAGTTCTACACCAGCACCGATGCAGCACGCGATCTGGATCAGTTAAGACAACAGCTGAATTTTGAGCAAATCAATTTGATCGGCGGCTCGTACGGCACGCGCTTGGGTCAGGTTTACCTGCGCAATTATCCGCAGCCGGTGCGAAGCGTTGTGCTTGACGCTGTCGTGCCCACCCGTCTTCGGCTCGGTTCGGAACACGCCGTCAAGCTTGATAAAACGCTGAATATTCTGTTTGACCAGTGCAGCCAATCTGAAGCCTGCAGCAGCGAATTCCCCAACATCAAAACTGCGTTCAGAAATCTGATTGATCGCTACCGCGACAGCGGTCAGTCGATCACGATTGCTCATCCTCGCACGGGCCAGAGCACGCCAATCGAATTCAGCAGCGACGTTCTGGCCAGCGCGCTGCGGTTTCTGGCCTACAGTCCGCAAACCCAGATGATCATTCCTTACCTGGTCCACGAGGCCGAGACCACCGGCAGCCCGAACCGGATTGCCTCGCAAGCCATGATTGTGTCTGACCAGATCACCGGAAACATCGCGCTCGGCTTGAACTTCGCCGTCGGCTGCAGCGAAGACTGGCCAAGCTGGCCGCGCGATATCGACGCCTCCAACACGGTGCTCGGTAATACCATGACCGAATTTTACGAAACCGTCTGCAGCTGGTGGCCGGCCGGTGCAGCTCCGACCAATTTTCATGACCCGTTTGATAGCGAAGCGCCGGTGTTGATTTTGTCCGGCGAACTCGACCCGGTCACGCCGCCTGAGTACGGAGACGAAGTTGATCAGCAGTTCAGCAACAGCCTGCATCTGGTCGGTCAAGGCCTGGGCCATACGGTCATGGGCCATCCCTGCTTCAGCGACATCATCCGTCAATTTTTCAACAGCGCATCCGTCGATGAGCTGGACACCGCCTGCACCGAGGAGCTGGGCAATGCACCGTTTTTTGTCAACCCGCTGGGACCACGCCCATGATTGAGACACGCCAGCTCCGCAAGACCTTCAACAAGGGCAAGGTCGTGGCCGTCGATGATGTCAGCTTTCGCGCCATGGACGGTCAGATCACTGGCCTGCTCGGCCCGAATGGTGCCGGCAAAACCACCACCATGCGCATGCTCTACACGCTACTGGAGCCTGATTCAGGTTCCATGCAGATAGACGGCATTGATCCGCAGGTCGAACCGCTGAAAGTGAAACGCGCCCTGGGCGTCGTGCCCGATTCGCGCGGGCTTTATGATCGGCTGACTGCGCGCGAAAATATCCGCTACTACGGCAAAATGCAGGGCCTGAGTAGCGCAACGATTAATCAGCGCATCGAGCATTTTGCTGAGACGCTGGATATGGGCGGCTTTATCGATCGCAAAACCGACGGGTTCTCGCAAGGACAGCGGGTCAAAGTCGCGATTACTCGCGCCCTGATTCATGACCCGCGCACGGTGCTGCTTGATGAACCGTCCAACGGCCTGGATGTGATGACCACCCGCGCGCTGCGGCTGTTTTTAGAAAGCTTGAAACGCCAGGGCCGCTGCGTGGTGCTCTCTACCCACATCATGCAGGAGGTCGCCGCCCTTTGCGACCGCATTGTCATCATTGCCAAAGGCCGGGTCGCCGCCCAGGGCACGGCGCAGGAATTAATGGAACAATCGGGCCAGGCCAATCTGGAGGATGCGTTTGTGAATCTGATCGGTAGCGACGAGGGCCTGTTGGCATGATTGCTGTTTATTACAAAGAATTGCTGGATAACTTCCGTGACCGGCGGGTGATCATCAACACGCTGCTGATCGGACCACTGATCGGGCCGGTACTATTTGCCGGAATGATCACTTTCATGACCAGCCAGACCACCGAGCGCCTGCAGTCCACGCTGGAATTACCGGTCATTGGCGCCCAACACGCGCCGGAATTAATCAATCACCTCAAGCGCCAGGGTGTGGTCATAAAAGATGCACCGGCCGACCCTGAAAACGCCATTCTGACTGAAGAAGAAGAAGTCATCTTGCGAATTACCGAAGACTTCGGTCAAGCCTGGCAGCAGGGCCGACCGGCGCCGGTGGAGCTTGTGGTGGATCAATCGTTGCGCTACGCCGGCACCACCATCAGCCGGGTGCGCGGTTATCTCAATGCCTACGGTCGCCAGATCAGTCAGCTTCGACTGCAGCTGCGCGGGGTTCATCCCGAGTTGACCCAACCCATCCAGATTCAGATTGATGATCTATCCACGCCCGAATCACGCGGCGGCATGGTGCTGGCCTTCCTGCCCTACTTTATTTTGATCACGGTTTTTGTCGGGTCCATGCATATGGCCATTGACACGACCGCTGGCGAGCGAGAAAGAAAATCGCTCGAACCACTGCTGATCAACCCCATGCCGCGCTGGAAGATCATGGCCGGCAAACTGGCCGCGACCACCACCTTCGCGTTACTCACGCTGGGGCTCGGGCTAATTGCCTTCGTTTATGCCATGGGCTTCTTGCCGGTCGAAGAAATGGACATGGCGCTGAGTCTGGACTTCCGCCTGGCCGGCCTGGCCTTCCTGCTGGTTGCACCGGCCGCCCTGTTGGCGGCATCACTGTTAACCATCCTGGCCGCCTTCGCCAAAAGCTTCCGCGAAGCTCAAAGCTACATGGGCATGGTCATCTTGATTCCGATGATTCCAAGCATGTGGATTCTGGTTGACCCCACCCGAACCGAAACCTGGATGACCATGGTGCCGTTGCTCAGTCAAAACGTGCTGATTCTGGAGCTGGCCCGAGGCGAACCAGTCAACTGGCTCTGGATTGGCCTTTCAATGGGAACCACCGGATTGTTGGCTCTGATACTGGCCGCCATCGCCGGCACGCTTTATAACCGACCGCGATTTATCTTTACCTCAGCTTGAATGTCAGTCCAGGTTTTGACCAGGACGCCTTGGGTCCACTCAAGGCGGTGGTTCGGTAGCAGCGTCATCTTCGGTGGCAGACGCGTCCTCATCGTCTTCGTTAGCGCGCTCCAGCAAGCCGCGCAATAAGCTCTGGCTACGGCGTTCGCGCGTTTCAGGTTGAGGGTCTGATGAGTCTTTCTGGCTGTCTTCGGCCTCCTGGTTGTCCTGCGTTTGATCTTGAGCTTGGTCCCCGGTTTGATCAGGCTCATCATCATCGCGATTGAACAGGCGGTCTTGCAGCTGCTGGCGTAGCGCGCCCTCGAGCAGGCTGTTGAAGTCCAGCGTAACGGTCGGCTGCGTCACTGATCCGGCGATCGCCAAGGGAATGCGGCCATTGGTGGCGTCCCGCAGGGTGCCTGGCAGCAGTTGGGTTAAGGCCGGACCTAAATTCAGCTGCAGTCGATAATCGACTTCGTCGGCGGCAAAATCGATCCGGCCCTGGCCACGCGCGGCGTAGTCGCCAGCGGCAAGATTCATGTCGGGCAATTCGACAACTCCATTGGTGATCGTGACCTGGCCTTCCAAGCTATCGAATTCGGTTCGCCCACCGAACGCGCGGCTGACGTTGCTGAGATTATTAACGGTCAGCTCTTCATCAATCAGGCGACGCAGATCCACACCTTCGATCGCGCCACCGGCAATCTCAAAGCTGCCGGAACCATTCAAGCTGGCCAGAATACTGCGCAGGTCCAGGCCGTTGAAATCCAGCGCCAGCTGTAAATCGGCCAGACCGCTCAAAGGGGCGTCAGCGCCACTGAGCTCGGCCAATTGATCAATCGCAATGCCAATCAGCTCTGGTTGCAGTGAAACCTCAGGCGGGGAGCGCATAAAATCGACGTCGACTCGACCGTTAAATGCACCGCCAAACAACTGCGCTTGCACCGGGGTGAGCTGAAGTCGTCCGTCGCGTAGCTGAGCCCGGGTCTCGACCTCGCTTAAACTCAGCGCATCCGACAAGATGAGTTGGTTTAAGGTCAGATTAAAACTGAGGTTCAGCGGCTCCAAAGCAGAAAAATCCGTGCTGGCAGTTTCGGCATCGGATGGTTCAGCTTCAGACGTGGACGACCGGGTTGACGACGTAGTAGACGACAATAAAGGCCGCATGTCCAGAGTGTCTCCACTGAGGGTCATGTCGGCGCGCACGGTCTCGCCCAGACGCAGTCGACCACTAGCGCTCAGCGGTTGTTCATCAATGCTCAGCCTTGCGTTGGCCAAATTCACGTCAATCGCCTCACCCATCGCGACACTAAGAGGCTCGCCCAAAGCCATGCCCAAAGTATTGCTGCCAGTGTCCAATACGGCCTCAAAATTTGATGCCGTCAGTATCAAATTGGCGGCGTTCTGAATTCTGAATTCACCGCTGGCCTGACCCGAGATGGCACTGCCTGGAAGGCGGTACTCGGTGGTCACACCAGTAATCTGAATTTCGGACAGATCATTCGCAACCTGCATGTCGCCGTCCAATTCATCAATCAAGAGCAGATCACCGCGGTCATCCGACACCCGCGCCAACAGGGAGAACGCTGATGCTTGTCCGGGCACGAAAGAATCCAGCGTCATGCGCTCAATGGCGACGGTGGTTTGGGTGTCGTTGACCAGGTCGAGCTGAACAAGGTCAACATCCTCCAGGGTGATTGAGCCAAGACTGAGGCCGGTCAGATCGGTCGCCGGTGCGTTGGGATCTGCCGCGGCATCAGAAAGCAGGCCATCAAGGTTGCTGACGTTGTTCGGCGCCTGAATCAGGGTCACCTGAGCATTTTTGAGCGTCATCGCACCAGTCTCAAGCTGGCCGCTGAGCAACGGCAGCACGCGGACCGAGGCCACTGCACTGCCAATTTGGGCCAGCGGCGGCGAATCGGCCAGAACCGGCGGATTACCGACGACCACATCTTCAATTTCCAGAGCCAGCCAGGGAAAGAAGCTCAGCGACATCGGCCCGTCCAGTCGGACTTCGCGGCCCAACGTCTCAGAGGCACGCTGGGAAATTTGCTCACGGTAGTCGTCGGGGTCAATAAAAACGACTGCCGCAACGACAAGCATGACGGCCAAGACAATCAGGACAACAAGCCCGAGCAACAATTTACGGATCATGATTGGCGTTCACTTCGAAGAAAGCAGTCGCTGAGCTTATCAAAGACGGCCGCGCACCAGGATGACAATGAGAAAACAAAGCAGCAGCAGCGCCGAGGGATGAAGCAGAGGCACTGGTATCGTCTGGAATGCGTCAGCGCCCGCAATATTTTCCAGGCTGAAGCGCTCTTCAATGCCGTTGTCAAGCACTTCAACTCGGACCTGATAACGCCCGGCCACGCCATTGGCGCGAAGCTCGATCTGCAGGCGTCCGCTGGCATTGGTAGCAAGGTCGATGCTGGACTGTCCGTTGCTAAACACCAGACCCGCACGGCCATCAGGCGAACTCACTCGCACCAGTTCACCCGAGCGCGGCTGACCCCACTGGTCTCGAATCTCGATCACTAGCTCGTTGGCGAAAAGGGTATTGGTCTCAGCCGCTTGGTCGACACCTGAAATGATATCCAGCGTGCTTGCGGTCGGCCCATCGAATCGACGCGCGTAGATACCGAAGCCTGATTCGTCCTGACCGGCCGATTCCCAGACAAATAAATAGCCGCCGTCGGGCAGGCCGGTCACCGCTGGGAAGTCCTGAAAGGCCTCGATTTCCTGACTGATTTTGAATTCCTCGCTCAAGAATTCACCATCGCGGCCCAAGCGTCGTGCATAAATGCCCTGCAGCTCAAAATCATCCGGGAAGCTCTGCCAGGCAATAATAAAGTTGCCGAATGCATCAACGCCTAGCGTGGGCTGATCCTGAAGACCGTCGTCGAACTGATTGACCTGCATTTCCTCGCTCAACGGCTCGCAGTTGGCATCGAAAACGCGCGCCATGATCCGTCGGTAGACAAACGAACTCAAGCCCGTCGTATCCTGCCAGACCACCGCTGTACGGCCATCCACTGCCCTTGCGATGCGAGGCCGCAACTGCTGCCCGGTAGTGGACTGATTGACCTGGCGTTCAACCTGCCCCTGACCCTGGGCATCCAGACAGCGCAGAAATATGCCCCAGTCCGAGCCGTCCTGTACGGCGTCTTGCCAAACCGCAAACACCTCGCCATTGGCAGCTGCGGCAACATCGCCACGTCGCTGCGCGCCAGCGGTTTCGGTATTCAGAAGCTCGATCGGGGCCGATGCGGCACCCGTATCATCGGCGCGCCGGGTCAGGATATCGAAACCACTGCCCGGGCTGTCGGCCTCCCAGCTGATGACCAGTTCATTGTCAGACGCAAGCCCCAAGCGCGGTAACAGCTGAACGCTGCCGGTGTCTGCGCTGATCCGCCGGTCGCCGGCCAGAGGCTGGCCTTGCGCATTGAATCGGCGCAGCGAAACAACATCAATCATGCTGCGACGATCAGCGCCGTTCCAGGCCACCGCAAATTCGCCGCTGGGGGTGACGATCAGGCTTTGACCGTCTTGCGATCCGATGTTGTAATCGTTGATTCGAAACTCACCGCCCAGAAATTCCGAGTCCTGGTCCAGGCGTTGCGCGAAAATCGACCAGCCGGGCGCATCCTGACCCCGCGACTGCCAGATCACAACCGAGCGCCCGGAAGTATCACTATCGACCAGCGGTATGCGCTGATCATCGTCTTCAAAAGAATTTATCCGGAATTCAGGGCTCGCTGCAGGATCGATCCCCTGGCCAAAGGCGATTACCGATAGCACCAGACTCACTGCAGCGGCTGATAAACGCAGTTTGTTCCGCGGCATTGCGTGTGAAGCCCCAACTCGAATAGCGTTGAATCATAGCAAGTCAGCGCCACCAAAGAATGGTTTGTTTACAAGCTCAAAGCCCAAACCAAGCCAGAACATAGCTCTCCATCAGCTCATCGCGGTGCGGCGTGACCAAGGCCACGACTTCCTCAGAGACCTGACCTGAGTTCGCGGCCTGACCCTGATCGCCGATTGCAGCCACCGCGACCTGCTCGCCAAGCGCGCGGAAGGTCTGGTTGCGGGTCCAGGTGTACTCGTCCAGGCTGAACTGGTAGCGATTGAGCGCCTCGACCTGGGCCTGTTTGGCGGTCAGCAACAACCCGCCGATATCGCGGTAAGCCGAAATCGCCTCAATCACGTTGACTTCGCGGCCTTCGGCTTGCAGCTCTGCACTCACTTCATCCCACTTGGCTTCCATCGCTGTGAGCTCGTCTTGGAGCTGACCGCGCATATCGCGTTGGGCAATCAAAAAACGCTGGAAGCGATCAGCATCGAGATTGCCATCAGCAGGCGGCACAAAGTTCTGGGTCTGGTCGATCTGCTCATTCAGGCTTTGAAATTCAGTGGTGAATTCACCGACTTCCGAAACCAGATTCCAGCCCGGCTTGATGACGAAGAAATAACCTGCGGTACCACCGCCGACTACCACCAAGAGCACCACTACGGCGCATCCAATCAAAACTTTCTGCATGCTTTTTCCCCAAAAAAAATCAAAGTGTGTTGGCCAGCAACAAGGATTAAATGCTGAGCGGCCAGTAAC
>JGI12109J20283_11028341_pt1 | contig 11139 bp, 10 predicted proteins | sample ElkSlonscriptome_12_FD_20283 | JGI IMG/M metagenome (IMG submission 20283) | reverse complement strand
CGCTGATGTAACCGGCTGTCAGGTTCGATGACTGAAGCAACCAATCTCTCTTTCCCCAGCTATTTGCGCCATCGCCTCAATCGCGATCTGAGCGCGGCGGGCGCGTGGCTTGTCGAGCGCTGGCGGGCGAGCATCTGGTACAAGCTAATCGCTTTGGCTATCGGATCCGCAATCGCCGTTTGGATTGCGCTGTTCGTATGGCTTGCAAACGATCTGCCTGATGCTGCCAGCCTGCTTGAATACGAAACACCGCTGCCCACGGTTGTGCGCGGCGGGAATGGCGAGATTGTCCATTCGTATGCGCGCGAGAGGCGCGTGCAACTGCAATATGCCGATTTTCCGGAAAAGCTGAAACAGGCCTACATCTCGGCGGAAGACAAGACATTCTACAGCCATGGCGGGGTGGATTTCACCGGCACTGCCAATGCCGTGTTCGATTACGTGACCAAATATGGTTCGGGCCAGCGTGCCGTGGGCGGCTCCACGATCACCCAACAGCTCGCGAAGATCCTGCTACTGGGCGATGAGTATTCGGTGACGCGCAAGCTAAAGGAAATGATCCTTGCAAGCCGGATCGAAGGCGTTTTGAGCAAGCAGGAAATCCTTGAGCTCTACCTCAACGAAATTCCGTTGGGGCGCAGATCCTACGGAGTGCAAGCAGCTGCGCGCGCCTATTTTGACAAGGATGTGGGCGACCTGGATCTGCACGAAATGGCTTTTCTCGCCATCCTGCCCAAAGCGCCCGAACGATATGGCCGCAAAGGACAGGAAGAGGCTGCGCTAAACCGGCGCGCTTTCGTGCTCGCACAGATGGAAGACAACGGCTTTATCACCGAAGCAGAGCGCGCCTCTGCTTCTGCCAAGCCGCTGGGCCTGGTGCGCCAGCGCTCTACCCGCAGTGTGGATGCGGGCTATTTCCTCGAGGAAGTGCGACGCGAACTGATCGACAAGTTCGGCGAAACTGCCGAGGATGGTGATAACAGCGTTTATGCTGGCGGGCTGTGGGTGCGCACTTCGCTGGATATGGAATTCCAGAATGCGGCGCGTGATGCGCTTCGTGAAGGGCTGATGCGGTATCACGGGCGGCGCGGCTGGGGCGGCCCCGTCGCGACAGTGAAACCCGAAGACGGCGATCTCGTGCGCCAGCTGGCAAGCTCGTATCTCGGCATCGATTACAAGGACTGGCGCGTTGGTGTGGTGACTTTGCGCGATGGCAGTTCGGCGCAGGTGAGCTTTACCGATGGCACGTCCGGCCCGCTTACCAGTCCGCCGCGCAATCTGGCAGTCGGCGATATACTCACCGTGAAGCCTGAAGGCGGAGCGTATCGTCTTGCCGTTCTTCCCACCGCATCAGGCGGGCTGGTGGTCCAAAACGCACAATACGGAAGGGTGCTGGCAATGCAGGGCGGCTTCGACAATCGCCTGAGCGATTTCAACCGCGCAACACAGGCCTTTCGTCAGCCCGGTTCAACGATCAAGCCCTTCGTCTATTCGACAGGGCTAGACAACGGCATGACCCCCTCGACCCAGATCGATAACACGCGCTTTTGCTATTATCAGGGCCGTTCCAAGGGTGAAAAGTGCATCCGCGGCGGGCGCGCGGGGCAATTCCCGATGCGCTATGGGCTTGAGCAGTCGCAGAACATCATGACGGTGCAAATCGGCATGCAGGCGGGCATGGGCAATGTGGTGGAAACGATCAAAGCGGTCGATATCGCTGATGATCCCGATCCATACGCTGCAACCGCGCTTGGCTCTGAGGAAAGCACGGTTATGCGCATGGTTGCCGCGTATGGCGCGCTTGCAAATCATGGACGATTTAACCAGCCCACGCTGATTGATTATGTTCAGGATCGCCGGGGCAAGGTGATCTGGCGGGCAGACACGCGCCAGTGCCGCGATTGCAACATGGCGCAGTGGGACGGATCGCCAATGCCGCGCATGGGGCTGAAAGGCCGGCAGGCGATGAATGCGCGCACGGCTTTCCAGACAATGCACATGCTTGAAGGTGTGGTGCAGCGCGGTACAGCCACCAATCTGCGCGATCTTGGCCTGCCACTCTTCGGCAAGACGGGAACGACGACAGGTCCCAAGGATGTATGGTTTATCGGCGGCACGCAGCGTATTGTCGCAGGTGCGTATCTCGGCTTTGACACGCCGCGCAATCTGGGCGGCTATGCCTATGGCGGCACGATTGCAGCGCCGATTATCAAATCAATGATCCAGAAATCACGCGACCGCTGGTCAAATCTGCCAGCAGTCGCTCCTGACGGTGTGCGCATGGTGCGGATTGACCGGCGCACTGGCAAGCGTGTGTTCGATGGATGGCCCAGCGATGATCCGCTCTCTGACATCATCTGGGAGGCCTTCAAGCCTGATACCGAGCCCCGGCGCTCTACCCGGCAGGACGAGATCGCGGCCAAGCGGGCGGAAATTCTCGCGCTGATCGAAGCGGGCCGCAATGGCAACGCAGCATCGCGCGAGACGGGCATGCCTGAAAACTTCGCCGAGGATCAGGGCGGAATTTATTAGCGTTTGCGGCCACCGCGCTGGAACCCGATCGCGCGTTCAGAGGTTTTGCCCGATATGACACACACATTGCGCTCCACCGCTCTCGCTGCGCTTCTCGCGCTTGGTCTTGCATCCCCGGCCCATGCCGATCTTGCGGAGGGCGCGCGCGCGCCGGTTTTCACAACGAAGGCTGCAATGGCAGGCAAGGAGTTTGGCTTCAGCCTCGCTACCGCCCTGAAGCAAGGGCCGGTCGTGCTGTATTTTTACCCCAAGGCGTTCACCAGCGGGTGCACGCTTGAAGCCAATGCTTTTGCTGAGGCGATGCCTCAGTTCAAGGGCGCTGGTGCGAGCGTGATCGGCATGTCGAACGATGATATCGAAACGCTCAAGCGTTTCAGCCGTGAGGAATGCCGCGATGCCTTCCCGGTGGGTGTCGCCAGCCTTGATCTGATGCAGGATTATGAAGTCGGCGGGCCGGACAGCCCGTATGCCAGTCGCACATCCTACGTGATCGCGCCCAATGGCACCATCACCACGGTCTACACCAGTGGCGACTATCGCGAACATGTCAGCCGGACGCTCGCAGCGGTCAAAAACCTTTCGAAGTAAGCGGCGCGAAGGAGCGGGCTGGCTTGCACAACGCGCCCCGCCATCCTTTACAATCAGCGCACTGGCACTAGGTGAGTGCCTTCATTACTTCGTGAAGGAAACGCCATGCGGGCCGAGGCCCAAGCCAATATAGATCGCATCGAAGCAGCCCTTGCACTGGTGCGCCAGTCGCTTGACTGGGAACGCGCGCTGCGCCGCCTCGATGAACTCAATGCACGCGTGCAAGACCCCACGCTGTGGGATAATCCCAAAGAGGCCCAAAAGATCAGCCGCGAGCAGAAAACGCTCGAAACGGCGGTGAATACAGTCAACGAAATCTCCGCCGAAATGGCGGATGCTGTCGAATTTATCACGATGGGTGAGGAAGAGGGCGAAGAGAGCATTGTCAGCGACGGGCTCGCCAGCCTTGAGCGTCTTGCTGCCCGTGCGGATGCGGACAAGGTGCAGGCGCTGCTGTCGGGTGAAGCCGATGGGAACGACACCTATCTCGAAATCCATGCGGGCGCAGGTGGCACCGAATCGCAGGATTGGGCTGAAATGCTGTTCCGCATGTATGGCCGCTGGGCCGAGCGGCGCGGTTTCAAGGTGGAAACCGTCGAATATCAGGCAGGCGATCAGGCGGGGATCAAATCCGCGACGCTGCTGATCAAAGGCGAAAACGCCTATGGCTATGCCAAAACCGAAAGCGGCGTCCACCGTCTGGTGCGCATCAGCCCGTATGACAGCGCAGCCAAGCGCCACACCAGCTTTTCATCCGTATGGGTTTATCCGGTTATCGATGATGACATCGATATCGAGATCAATCCCGCTGATCTGAAAGTCGATACCTACCGGGCCTCTGGCGCTGGCGGACAGCATGTCAACACCACCGATTCCGCCGTACGCATCACCCACCAGCCCACCGGCATCGTGGTGGCGAGCCAGAACGATCGCAGCCAGCACAAGAACCGGGCAACCGCGATGAACATGCTTAAAGCGCGCCTGTTCGAACGCGAAATGGCCGAGCGCGAGGCGGCGGCTTCAGGTGAATATCAGGAGAAGAGCGATATTGGCTGGGGACACCAGATCCGCTCCTACGTCCTTCAACCATACCAGATGGTGAAGGATCTGCGCACCGGCGTCACCTCAAGTTCGCCAGACAAGGTGCTGGATGGAGAGATCGATCAATACATCTCCGCAGCTCTCGCCCAGCGGGTGACGGGTGAAACAGTGGATGTGGAGGATGTCGAATGAAAGGCGGCGCTGCCGCTTGTGTGGCCGTTCTCGTCGCCATCACGGCGCTGACGGGCTGTGACATGCTAGGCGATGGCAGCGCGCGGCCTGATACAGCGCTCGAATTTCCACTGCCTGACCGTCCGCTGAGCACCGAATCCGTTAGCCAGTTCTCCACCGAGACAGCGCGCGATGAACGCGGTGAGGCAACCAAGGTGATGGAGATGGCCGACATCGCGCCTGGAATGACAGTGGCGGATATCGGCGCAGGCGAGGGCTATTACACGGTGCGTCTGGCAGAGCGTGTGGGCCGGGCAGGACGGGTGCTGGCGCAGGACATTGACCGCGATGCCCTGGAGCGGCTTGGCAGCCGGGTCGAGCGAGAGGGGCTTGAAAACATTTCGATCAAACTGGGCCGGGCCGATGATCCGCAATTACCGGTCGATAGCTTTGACCGGATTTTCCTAGTCCACGTCTATCACGAAGTCACCGAACCCTATGCTTTCTTATGGCGCATGTGGCCGGCCATGGCGGAAGGCGGAGAAATCATCGTGGTTGAGGCAGAGCGCCCCATCGGCCAGCGCGGCATTCCTCACGCCCTTTTGTTCTGCGAGTTCGAAGCGGTGGGTTACCAGCTCGTCGAATTCACCGAAAAGCCTGATATTGAAGGATATTTTGCCCGCTTTTCGCGCGGTGACGAACGCACCGAACCAAGCCGGATTGAAGTGTGCGCCAATGCCGGAGCACCTGCGTAAGCACGCGCTATCGGCGAATTTTGCGGGACTAATCGCCGCCCTTTCTATGCAACCCTTTTCCTATCCAGAGCGGGGTGCTAGGCGCGGCCTTGCATAACGACAAACACCCTCCCAAGGGATAATTAGGGGAGCGCCAGGGGCACTATGTCCACTTATCCAACCAGTTTTGACCGTGATGACCTGCTGAAATGCGCACGCGGGGAGTTGTTTGGGCCCGGCAACGCGCAATTGCCAGAGCCGCCCATGCTTATGATGGACCGTATCACCGATATTTCGGGCGATGGCGGCGAACATGGCAAAGGCCACGTCGTTGCAGAGTTCGATATCACACCCGACCTGTGGTTTTTCGATTGTCACTTTCCGGGCAATCCGATCATGCCGGGGTGCCTTGGCCTTGATGGTCTGTGGCAGCTTACCGGGTTCAATCTGGGCTGGCGCGGCTGGCAGGGGCGCGGCTATGCGCTGGGCGTTGGCGAAGTTAAGCTCACCGGTATGGTGCGCCCCGATCGCAAGAGGCTCAGATATTTCGTGGATTTCACCAAGGCCGTGCAGACCCGCCGTCTCACCATGGGCGTTGCCGATGGCCGCGTGGAGGCGGATGGTGAAGTCATCTACCAAGTCAAGGATATGAAAGTCGCCCTCTCAGAGGCGTAAGAAGGGTTTTATGCGCCGCGTAGTTATCACAGGACTGGGGATTGTATCCTCAATCGGCAACAACAAAGAAGAAGTGCTGACCTCGCTCAAAACGGGCCAATCTGGCATCACGTTCAATGAAGACATGGCCGAGCACGGCTTTCGCTCGCAGATTGCGGGCGCTGTCGATCTCGACGTATCCGAACGTATCGACAAGCGAACCTTGCGCTTCATGGGGCCGGGCGCGGCCTATGCGTTCATCGCGATGGAGCAGGCGATTGCCGATGCCGGGCTTGAAGAGAAAGACGTGATCAACCCGATGACCGGCGTGATTGCGGGCTCGGGCGGGCCGTCCACCTCAGCCATGTTTGCCGCACACCAGACAGTGCTGAAAACCGGCGCGACCAAGCGTATCGGCCCGTTCGCCGTACCCAAGACCATGTCCTCCACGATCAGCGCAAACCTCGCGACCGCATATCAGATCAAGGGCATGAATTTCTCGATCACCTCGGCGTGCTCCACTTCGCTCCACTGCATCGGCATGGCCGCGCAGCAGATCGCGCTTGGCACACAGGATGTGATGTTTGGCGGGGGAGGCGAAGAGCTCGACTGGACGCTTTCATGCCTGTTCGATGCCATGGGCGCGATGTCGAGCAAGTATAATGACACACCCCAGCGTGCGAGCCGCGCGTTCGATGCAGACCGCGATGGTTTTGTTATCGGCGGCGGCGGTGCAATTCTTGTGCTCGAAGCGCTGGAGCACGCACAGGCGCGCGGGGCGAAGATCTACGCCGAAGTCACCGGCTTTTGCGCAACTTCTGACGGGGCGGACATGGTCGCACCTTCAGGCGAAGGCGGCGAGCGGGCCATGCGCGGAGCGCTCAAAACCCTCGGCGACGATCGCACGGTCAGCTACATCAATGCGCACGGCACCTCAACGCCGGTGGGGGATGTGGGCGAGATTGAAGCGGTGCGGCGGGTTTTCGGAGAGGGCAACACACCCCCTGTTAGCTCAACCAAGTCGATGACGGGCCACAGCCAGGGCGCTACCGGCGCGCAGGAGGCGGTGTACTGCCTGCTGGCGCTGGAAAACGATTTCATTATCCCATCGATCAACGTCGAGACGCTCGATCCCGCGCTAAAACCCGAAGAGATTGCGACTGCCATCGTCGAGGATGCCGGGCTTGATACCGTAATGACCAACAGCTTTGGTTTTGGCGGCACGAACGGTTCGATGCTGATGTCGAAGTTCAACGGATAGAGTGAGGCAGTTTATGGGCGCACTGACGGGAAAACGCGGCCTTGTGATGGGTGTTGCCAATGATCGCTCGATAGCGTGGGGCATCGCAAAAGCATGCCACGAAGCGGGCGCTGATCTGGCGTTTACCTATCAGGGCGAAGCATTTGGCAAGCGGCTTCAGCCGCTGGCGCAGAGCGTTGGATCCGATCTGATGCTGGATGTCGATGTGACAGATGATGCCTCGCTCGATGCCGCTTTCAGCACGCTGGCTGAGCGTTGGCCTACCATCGATTTCGTCGTCCACGCCATCGCTTATTCCGACAAGGCAGAGCTGACGGGGCGCATTCTTGATACCAGCCGCGCGAACTTCAGGAATTCGATGGACATCTCTGCCTACAGCCTGATCGAAGTGGCACGCCGCGCGCATCCTATGATGGTGGAAAATGGCGGCACGCTGCTAACGCTTAGCTATATGGGGTCCAACCGGGTGACCCCGAATTACAATGTGATGGGCGTTGCAAAAGCCGCCCTCGAGGCGGCGGTGCGCTATCTTGCCAATGATCTTGGCCCTGAAGGCATCCGTGTGAACGCCATCAGCCCGGGGCCGATGAAAACGCTTGCCGGAAGCGCCATTGGTGGTGCGCGCAAGACGTTCAAGCACACCGAAGCCAACGCACCCTTGCGCGCCAACGCGACGCTTGAGGCGGTGGGCGGTACCGCTGTTTACCTCGCCTCTGATGCAGGTGCCTGCACCACGGGCGAGATCATCCGAGTTGATGGCGGTTTTCACGTTCTCGGCATGCCGCAACACGATCACCTTTAAGCTCTTCTGTTCATCGGCTGGCAGTATTGCATCGTTTAAACAGCTTGATGATGAGCGAGATTTCTTCAACACAAGCAGCCGATAGCAAACCTCCGCCGCTTGGAAATTTGGCACGTGAGATACCCAATCTGGCGCTAATCTGGTCAAGTCCGGTGCGCCCGGTTCGGGTGGCGGGTGTCACCGAGAAGAAAACTGGACAACGCACCGGGCAAGCGCGCTCTCCGGTGCTGGTCTTTCCTGGCATTCTCTCCGCTGATCCTGCCACTTCGCTGATGCGCCGGACTTTGCGTGCCTCTGGCTATGCGGCTTACGGATCGAAGCTGGGCGTGGTGACTGGGGTGACGCCGCGGCTATTTGACAGGGCGCAAGCGCGACTTGATGCGGTTCATAAAGAGCATGATCGTCCGGTGGCGCTGATCGGGGTGAGCCTTGGCGGCCTGTACGCGCGGGTTCTGGCGCAGCGCAATCCGGATAAGGTGGGGCTGGTGATGACATTGGGCACTCCATTTTCCGGAGATCGGCGAGCGAACAATGCATGGCGCATATACGAGGCGATCAACAATCACAGTGTCGATAATCCGCCGCTGCCCGATGATCCTTCGGCAAAGCCCGATGCGTTTACGATTGCGATCTGGTCGCCCAATGATGGCGTTATTGCCCCCGCATGCTCACGCGGCATTGATGGCGAGCGCGATCTCGCCATCGAAGTGCCAGAGCGGCATTTCCAGTTTTCTGCCAGCCGCACATCGATCAGCCGCATCCTCGAGATGCTCGAACAATACGATCCGGCGCGAAAGGGTGAGGGCCACTAATCGATATCGCGGCCGCGATCAGCGTCGCTGGCGGTTTCGCCCCCCGCTTCTTCATCTTCCTCGCTCATGCGCATGGGAAAAACCAGCGAGACCATCAGCGCGATTATCGCGCTGCCAACTGCGCTCCACACCACCACCGCTCCAATTCCTGCGGCTTGTGCCAGCAATTGGGATTTCATGGTGTCCTGACCAAAGTAGCCGGTGCCACCAAGATCGGGCGATAGAAAAACCGCAAGTAGAAGCGTTCCGGCTATGCCGCCGACACCGTGAACGGCGAACACGCCGAGCGTATCGTCAACCTGCCGGCTGCGTCTGATATGGTGGGCGGTAGCGTGGCAGATAAGGCTCGCCATGATCCCGAATACGATCGCTGCACCGGGCGCAACAAACACGGCCGCCGGGCTGATCGCCGCGATACCTGCCACAGCGCCGGTGGCAAACCCGCTAATTGTGGGCTTGCCCGTGTGCAAATTTTCAACGAGCAACCAGGTGAGCGCCCCGGCTGAAGCGGCGACGTGCATTGTGAGCATGGCGCTGGCGGCATTGTCATTTGCGCCCAGAGCCGAGGCGCCTGCAATGGCCATAAAACCGGCCCAGATAAACGCCGCCCCCGCGAAGCTTAATGCAGGGTCGATTGATCGCGCGTCTTGATCGACAATGCCCACGCGCGGTCCCAAAAGCAGCGCGATAACCAGCGCGGAAATCCCGCTGGCGGTGTGGATTGCAAGCCCGCCTGCGTAATCGAGCGTTCCGAAGTCGCGCGAAAGCCAGCCATAGCCGCCGATCCAGTGAACGATCGGCGCATAGACGATCAGCACCCACAGCCCTGTAAAGCCCAGCACCCAGCCAAAGCGCGCCTTTTGTGCCCAGACACCCACCATCAGCGTTGGTGCGATCATGGCAATGCTCATTTGGAAGAGGGCAAAAGCGCTTTCGGGAATAGCAGTCGCTGGTTTGAGTGGCTCAATATTGTTGAGAAACAGGCCTTTGCCGGACCCAATCCAACCGCTCGTCACCCAGCCGAAAGCAATAGAATAGCCCGCCGCAATCCACACCAGCGAGGCAAGGGCGGCAACCGCGCCGCCTTGCACCGCCAATGAAGCGAGGTTGCCCGGCCGATGCCCCCCGCCATAATACAGCAGGAGGCCCGGCAGCGTCACCAGCAAAGCAAGCGCCGCTGCCGCTAGCACAAAGGCGGTGTCTCCGCTATCGACACCGATGAAGTCAGGCGGAATCACAGCAGACCGAGCTGCTGCCGCGGGAGCCGGCATGATTAAAAGCGATTGCCCCGCTGCTGCCAACGCAAAAAGCTGCCTCATGCGCAATCGCTCACGTTTACGCCGCGGACCAGTGCATGCTCGCTCTGATTGTTCGGCGCGGTCCTCAACCGATCAGGGCAGTAAGCACTTGATCAGGCGGCCTATGCCCATCGGCCCAGAAGCGGATATTGGCGATCACCTTCTCACCCGAAGCCTCACGCCCCTCCGCCGTTGCGCTGCCGATATGGGGCAGGGTCATCACATTGGGATGATCTAGAAGGCCGCGCGCGACATGGGGTTCTCCTGGATAAACGTCGAGCCCGGCCCCTGCAAGATCGCCGTAATGCAGCGCTTCGATCAGCGCGGCTTGATCGATCAGTTCGCCGCGCGCGGTGTTGATGATGCTGGCGCCGGGTTTCATCAGCCCGATGCGCCGCGCATCCATCAGGCCGTGAGTGTCAGGTGTAAGTGGACAATGCAGCGATAGGATATCAGCCTCGCCGACCAGCGCATCGATATCCTCGACAAATTTTGCACCGAGCATGCTTTCCACAGCTTCAGGCAAACGCTTGCGATTGTGATAGGCAACTTCCAGCCCGAACGCGCGGGCACGGTGCGCCACCGCTTGTCCGATCCGCCCCATGCCGACAATGCCCAGCACCTTTCCGCCCATCTTGCGACCAAGCAGGCCCGATGGCGCCCAACCGGTCCATTCGCCCCGCCGCACCAATTGCGTACCCTCACGGATCCGTCGCGGCACGCCGATGATCAGCGCCATGGCAAGATCGGCTGTGTCATCGGTGAAGACGCCCGGAGTGTTGGTGACAATGATCTTGCGCGATGCGGCAGCTTTGAGATCGATATGCTCTGTTCCAGCACCAAAACTCGCGATGAGGCCAAGCCGATCGCCCGCTGCCTCGATCATGGACGCTGTTATCCGGTCTGTCACCGTAGGCACCAGCACATCGCAATCACGCATGGCGGCAATCAGCGCCTCTTCGTCCATCGGTGCATCCTGTGTGTTCAGGACTGCATCGAAAAGTTCGCTCATGCGCGCCTCGATGGTTGGCATCAGATGCCGGGTCACCACAATGCGCGGTTTGCCGGAAGCGAAGTGCGGTTGCGTGTGCGATACGGCCATGGCTTGCAGCGCTAATGGCAGCGGGGCCTTGCGGTCAAGCGGACAAACGAGTGATGAACGCGCGAAAGCAGACTTGATGCAATTGATGCCTGCTGGCTAAGACTGTGCCCACGATGGGAAACCGGCTTGCAACATTGGCGATTC
>JGI12109J20283_10145177_pt1 | contig 11139 bp, 6 predicted proteins | sample ElkSlonscriptome_12_FD_20283 | JGI IMG/M metagenome (IMG submission 20283) | reverse complement strand
CGCTGATGGGGATTACCCAACGCCGCCAAGAGTCGCTGGATGCGTTCTAAACCCAGATGGACACCAAAACGTTGATAGGGTTGCAGCAGAGAATTAATATCCATAAAAATACCAAACTCGTAGGGGCGCACGTCGGTGCGCCCTTGTCCAACTTACCCGTAAAATGACGAAGAACTAATCACAATATTTACCATCTTGGTTTGGTTTCGGATTTTCTTTCGCCATTCGTAATGTTCCCAAAATGGTAGAAACAATAACACAACGTTTAGCTTTACCCCCCTGCTTCGTAGTCAGCGTTAACCGTCCCAAGGGGAGTTTAACATGACCTTTGAAGTTAAATTCAACCTTATACACGCCATTACTCGATTGTAAAGTCGTCTCGTCATCTAAGCGAATATTGGGGTCAAAACTCTGCCAATTGGCTGTCGCTGGCGTAACCGTTTCAGGATGAACCGCCCACTGCACAAGCTGATCCTGTTCCCGAAAGCTAGCTTGCCAATCCACTTTCTTCAACTTGGCGTTACTTTTCGCCTCCTGCATCGCTTGGTAAACTTCGTATTGCGCTGTATTCAAACGCTGTCTATTCACAAAGTTTAGCCAACCCGGAGCCGCGATCGCACTTAATATCCCGATCATGAAAACGACTACAATCAGTTCCAGCAGAGAATATCCAGCCGTGTTGCTAGGTACAGGTTTTTGGGTTAATCGATGATTCTGTTGCATTGCTCAGTTCCCCTGATCACATCAAAGTGTCGGAAGTTCAGGGTTACGATGTCGCATCCTGCTGTTAGTTTTGATCCTAAATCTGTATTGACTAGCCCTTGTATCAACTCGTCCACATCAATGGACTTTCTTTTTGTCATCGCGACGTCTGCTAATCGCCTCGGCTCCAGGATACTAACCGCAACATAAGCAGTCCCACCTAAAAAAATATCGGTAATGAGAGCATCTTGCTCCCTAAACTAATTAGGGAACGTCTTACTCCAACCTGATTAGAGTCTCTGGCACTCTAACCGGATCAATAATCGGCTACAATTCGGGATGCTTCTCTGGCAACTCCCATTAGGTATTTTGCGGCAAGCGTCTTTCTCTGTACAGAGGGATGTCAAAAATGTTAATTTAATGAAACGTTCTGTCTTTAAAGTTAATATTAATTGACATCATACTGCCTAGATATACTTTAATTCAATTTTTTACACGACCACCCTCAGAAGGTCGAAACTGTTGCCTTTGCCTATTGCCTGTTCCCTGTTGCCTCTCTCCACCACAAGACTTATTCGGCAACCTCTATTTAATTACTGACATTCATCTCCTTGTCCAACTTGCATGGAGCCAATCAGCGTTTTTACGCTAACACATCGCTTCGTTGAATCAATCACCTGATTAGGATTATTGGATTGGGGTATACCCACTGCAACCATTAAATCAGTATGAGCCGGATCTCCACTGGCTTGCTCTGCTAAATTTCCTTGATAGTCAAAGGTGATGGTTTTAGGTGTGGTAAAACCGCAGTCTAGGGAATTGCCTTTCTTATTAAATGCGCTCAGAAGATTAGAACAAAGAAGGACTTGATCCGGTTTGATATCTAAACTTTCACTTAAAGATTTCCAAGCGTTGTTTGTCGGGGTGATAGGGGTCGTTCCATTATCTGCAAATGTTCTATAAACAACCTTTTGCAGAGCATTCGTGGTGTTGTCTTTTCTAAAACTAACGCTATAGCTACGCTTTGTCCGCTTCGCTTCTCGTTGTGCTTCCTGTATCGCACTAAACACCGCATCATTCATTTTCGCTACTCGTTGACGGTTGACAAAGGCTAACCAACCGGGAGCGATAATCGCACTTAATACAGCGATAATAATCACAACGGCGATCATCTCGATCAAGGTGAATCCTGATTGAGATTGAGGGAGCAATCGCTGCGACTGAGACTGATTCCATCTCCTCCCTACTTTTGGCAACGTTAATAAATTTGATAGCTTCATAAAAGCGATGATATTCATTATTGTTACGTCTCACTTATTCGCTTAGACTTAACTGCTGTTCTTATCGGGTAAACAAAGTACCTCGTCCTTCCACCTGTATTGTCGCCGTTGGGAAAAAGGTTGATTTGTTGGCATTGTAAGCGATATTATTGGTTTGTAGGCGAGCTTGGGCATTACCTCTGAGATAGAGTCGCGCATAATTTTGCTGGGAATTGACACAAGCGTAAATTCCCTTGGCGGTAGGAGCGTTGGGTGTAGGGGGTTTGGGCACCATTTGCTCACCGTTAGCTGTATCACAACTAATGGCAGATGGAGCTGTTGACAAAGCGACTGAACTGTTGTCGATATAGTCGGCAAGTACAGTATTACCAAAGTTTACGCTATAGTTGGTTGAACTCTTTTCCCACCTGTTCATTTTGAGGTCAAGATCCCCTGAACCGCTCAAACTAAAGGCTGCAAAACCTCCATCTGGGGAATAACTGGCTATATAGTTAGGTTGATTGTTTTGAGTGGGTTGAGCCGGGTCGATGACGCCATCGCTAATTTCAAACCGCGCAATCCGAGCTACATTAGACCAGGTATTGCTTGTGTTGTTTCCTGAGATTAGGTAATAGCCGACTAGAGAATAAACATAAGTATCGTCTTTACAGTCTGTGGTAGACGAAATCGTACAGTTTGTAACCGGAATGACATTTTTCTCGAGTTCTCGCTTCCAAAAGACGAGAATCGGTTCACAGGTATCGGAGCCACTATCACTACAACCATCTACTCCGGTGGTTACCTGAGGGGGTAATTGATCTTTAATGCCACGAGGATCTTGCTGTGACGTTCGAGTTAAACTTTCAGCATTATAGATGTAAACTGCCTGTTGCAAGTCTTGAGCCATATAGTCAAGAGCAGCTTTGATTTCTTGCTCTGAGGTAGCTTTTGCCTGTTCTTTGCGATCAGTACTGAGAATATTGATCATAAAGCCAAGCAAGGGCGTAATTACCAGAGCAGCAAGAATAATTGCCACCAGCAGCTCAATTAGGGTAAAGCCGTTGCTGTTTCCGAGCTGTTGGGGGCGTTTAATCGGATTTCTTAGCCGAAATGGGAGTGGATTGATCATGCGGAAGTTTCCCCCTTCTTGATTAACCGAATAGTTAGCGACAATCTGAGTTTGGATTCGTCTGTTTCAATCGAGAACACCAACTGGTAAAGGAGTTAGCATTGCCACTCGGCGCTATATCTGTGGTTGTTTGGAGTAAAGGTATTTTACTATTGCCCAGAGACCCCAAAGCCGCCGATTGAGTGGCTTCCTTTTTTAAGGGTCCTGACTCCCTAAATCCATTGGCTCGGTAAACACGCACGCCTAAGCGATAACCTCTGTTTGCATCTCCATCCGTGCGAAACCCTTGAACGACTAAATCATTGGCACTACCCACCTGACAGCCTGCTGTTTCATCCAGGTTGACGCAGTAAACACTCGCCGTCGTTGGTGCAGGTGCTGTACAGTACGGGTAGTTCGGGTTACTGGTAGAAGTTGTACAGGTTAAAGACCCCCCAGGTGGTGCCGCAGCGCTTTCTAGAACAGGGGTTGCTCCGGTGCTGCCACTGGGCGCTGTTCCTACGGTTTGAGGGGGAGGGGGGATGGCTCCAGATCGTACCCCATCAATGTAACTGGATGCGGCTTCTGCTGACCGTTCTACCCGCTTCGCCTGCACCCGCACGCCTACAGATAGGACAATGATGGGGGCGAGGGCGATTAACAAGATACTTGCCACAATCAGCGCCATTAAGGATTCAATGATGGTGAAACCCGCTTGGGTAGATTGGGGAGGGTGTTGTGTCTTCTTGGGGGTAGTCATGGTTCTCTGTTGCCAGTTGGGAATAGAACATCGGGAACGTAAGCGTTTTCTGGAGTTGAACCTTTAAGGGCAGTTAGAGGGGCGTTGTGACCCATCAATGGCGTTGGTTTTGTAGCTATATTTGCGATCGTTGTTGTTGGGGGACCAGGAGTTATTAGCAGCGGCTTTCGCACATAATAGGGTTTGCACCCAGTCGTCATCCCGACTCAACTCTCTGTAGTACTCGTTGGGATCACCCGCCGAGGGGGTAGTGATTTGTTGGGAGAATAAGTCAGGGAGCTGAGAGAGTAGCCCTACATCATAGCCCCACTGACGATCAGCAGCGCCGTAGAATGCAGTTCTGCCACTACTATTGCTAGTTTTATATGGACTTCTTGTTCCACTTACTTTGCCTATCGTGTAATTAAATAAATCACTAGGGCTGTTTTCAATGGTATTGGCGTCTAAAACAGATAGAAATGGCGCAGTGGCGTAGGCAGAACGCTTGAACTGAATAAAGGAACCATTGATGCGGGTGGTAACCGCTTTGTTTCCTCCACCTCGATCCCAGTTTTCTAAGAAAATGGGGAAGTTCGGCATACCTCCGTTGAATTCAGCCACGGGTGCGCCGGCGAACCCACTATCACGGGTGGGGGTATCACCGCCCACTATGACCAGATTAAAGGTAGTCGCAGAACCCGTGGGAGGTTTCTGCATCCATTCCGTGTTATCTAGTGGCGTAAGGTTGTTATCGGTGGGGACATCATCATCCAATGTCTGGATTTGCAGCACTGGGACTAACAGGGGCTGTTGAGTCGTGCCGACTCCTGGAGTTTGCGGTGGAGCTGGATTTCCTGGAGTTGTTACGGCAAGTGGGGTTTGGTAAAATAAAGGATTTTGACCGAAGTAACTCGGACTTGTCGTTGGATTGGCAGCATTTATAGTTGTTCTAAACCACAAGGCATTAGCTACAGAGGGAGGAACACCAGCAACCGTTGTTTGATCATTGGCTGTAAAGCTGGAAGCGTAGGAGTAATAGTTTACGTTACCACCTCCATCAATTCCCAGAACAACGGGTGTGTTGTTAACTGGATGGAGTACCAATTGATTTTGAGCATCACGAAGGAAAGCGATCCGGCGGGGATAGCCTCGATCAGCTGCGTTAACAGGGAATCTAGCTGTAGTCCCTGCTAGTAGGTTATTGACAACAGTTCCTGGGGTAATATCCCTAGCTTTCAAAGTAGAATCACCAGGCGTACCAACTTCCCAATCATTAGGTTGACATTGGGAAACCAGTGGTCTCCGGCAGATTTCCATCACATATTCGGGGAAATTGGCGTTGTTGTTGTTTGAGTTTCTTCGACGCTGAATGGGAGTCACAAAGTTGTTTACATAGGAGCTACCTTGATTGCTGCCAGTAATATTGGTGTCAAAGTCTTTAGGGTAGGCATCAGGGGGAGCAAGACCAGGTTGCAACCAATCAGCACTGGTGAGGTAGTTGTTGTCAAAAAAGCCGTTTAATCGGCGAGCTAGGGTGACTGGTATTTGGTTTTCTTGAAAATCAACAGCTACATTTTCTCCAGGTATATCATTCCCATCAAGATCGAGTCCGACGTTCTGTTCGTTTATACTGACGGTGGTTACATCGATAGCGGTATCACCATTAAAGTCATAGCCGCTTGTCACCAGATCATTTGTCAAATTCTCGACATTCTTTCTCAGGTCATAATCTCCTTCATTCCGGAAACCGAAGCGGAAGTTATTAGAAAGTAGAGTCACCGAATCTGCCAACACCGTTGCGGGACGCCAATAGTCACCCGGATCACAATCAGGAAGTCCCGGCTGATCTTTGCGACAAGCAAAGTTGGGATCGCGTCCATTCGCTCCGTCTTCTTCCCGGTTTATGTAAAAATCATCCTCGTCCCAGTTATTTCTGTCAGATAGCTTGTACTTAAATTCCTCCAATTGTGTCGTAGTGGTACGGCTAGTTCGATGCAAATTAAAGCCGAATGCATTAGCGCCGACCGCCAATTCATTAGCTTTGACGTAAACGGGCAAGTTACTGGCTAAAATCAAGCCCTTTTCTTCCTGTTTCCAGTCGTTACCTGCATTACCCCGCACCAAGGTGCTACCGTTAATCAACATGATCCCGTTGGGACGGCGGGTTGGGTCAAGGATAAAGTCAACGGGACTATTAATCTGCCGGGTTGACATCCTTTCGGCGGCGTCTGCTACGCTGGGTTGTCCGGTTTCAGTTGTGGGGGTACTCAGATCCCGCAGTGCATCATCACGAGTGGCGTAGATAATTCCACTATCTGGTAGGAGGTACTCCCGTGCTGGGACAACATCATTGGTTGTGCTAGTCATCTCTTTTCGCCGCAGTAAATCGAGATCCAGTACTGTTGCCCGAATTTCTAGCGGCTGGCGTTCTTCTAGGGCAAGATCATAGTCAGCGGTAGGACCACTAGCAGGGGATTCCGACTCAATCCCCTTTACTTGTTTAGCATCTAAAAAGGTTGTTTCGTAGATCGTGCCGTGGGGGATAACGCTATCATTAGGAGTTAGCGTACCGTCCCAAATTTGCAGGGCGCAGAGTGCCGAATCAATCGCACCTTGCTCAGCCAAGGTCAGTGGTTGATTCTCCTTCTTCTTAACTAGAGCATCATGAAGTGGCTCGTTGACTAAGCGCCCATTGGGGAAGACGAGGTTGGCTTGATAGGCTAATTGAGTTCCCAAAGACCCATCACCTGGTATATTAGGGAACGGAAATACACCAGCACCAGCACCACCGCCCGGATATCCCGGAATACTCTGACCAAATGATAGGCTTGACGCCGTGGTGGTTGGAGCCGGATAACTGACGCCATTGTTGGATAGACCTCCATCTCCGGCTGCAACAGTACCGATTGGAAAAGGTCTAGGCGGCTCTGGGGGACGATTTCTGTCCCTAATATCGGGTAGTCCTGCCCGATTAATCGCCGTGGTCTCTGTACTGGGGTCATAGTAGCTGCTGACACAGGCAATCGGCTCTTGATAGTCACCCTGATTGTCACCATCGTCATCCCGGTAATGATAGACAGCAGTCGCCCGCATCAGCAAGTCGCCTCTTATGTCAGTAGCTGGAGTAATGCCATCAGGAGTAATTCCATTACCTGGATTGCCATCATTATCGTCTTCCCACATTGGCATCGAGTCAGGAAAGACAGTCAAAAAGTTAGATTCATCCTGCCATGTCGATAGATCATCGATCACGGGAGAAGTGGGTGTAGGCATGAAAGAAGAAGAAACCGGGCTAGCAGGATACGTTGCTGGAGCCACACCAGCCGTAAGCCGTCTCGGATAGTAAATCCCCGCTCCAGTAACCACGCGCAAACCGCCAACCCCATCCAATGGCTGTACAGGAGCTTCTGCGGCTTTTTGTTCCCAGAACCCATCTCGTTCTGTGTCCCCTAAATCGGAAAGGGGAATAACCTGGGTCATGCGGGTGCGATAATCGTTGCTCCCTGTCCACGTTGTCGATTGACTTCCACTCCCGTCCACAGGTTGGGGAACTTGATCATAGAAATCAACAAACTGCTCGGTATCTGGGTCCCACCACTGAGCCGGTAAACCATTTCCTACCTGAATGCGATCGCCGAGTTTCTCTTCATCAGCACCTCTGAGATCTGGGTCTGTCGCTGGTGGCTGAGCCTTATTCAGGGTTAGACCCGTATTACTCGCACCCGTAGTCAGGTTAGCTGGATAAATCCAATTGTCCGGGGGTCGGATATCATTATCGGCTACTGTTCCTTGCAATCCTGTACCTGTCAACGGATCAGGATTAGTGTCTGGGACTTCAGCAAAGGGTACCTGACGAGTTCGCTGTTCAAAGTAAGGTTGAAGCGCTTCTTGCTGAGTCAGACTCTGATTCAGGCTGATTTTTTGGGTAACTTCATCAGGTATTTTGTTTTGACCTACAGCTTTGGTGACCAGATCGTTGATCCGGGCGGCATAGGCTTTGCTGTTGTAGCTGGTTTCAGGTGCTGTGTTGGACACCGATGACTCAGTATCGCTTAAGTTGCCGCCAGTCGGTTTTTGTCCAACTTTGAACAAATCCACCGTTACATCGCCACTAGCCCCCGTGGGGTTGACGCTACCAACTTTTAAATTACCGCCTACCGTAATCTTGCCATTGTCCTCGTTGTAGAAGCAAGAGTTGATGCTACTGACCTGAAAGAAACGAACATCTGCACTGTTTTGACCGACAAAAAAGTTGCCGTTAGTCATGATCCGCCCATTGAGTTTAATCCCAGAACCCGGTGTGATCTCCAAGTCATCTTGATAGACAACCGCATTGTTCGTCAGGGGAATACGGGCTTGGTCTTGTTGGTACTCTAGTGCGGCAAAGCCTTGATTACCCTTATACTTTTCGTAATTGCCAGTCGGAGGATTCTCAATCGGTACTGTTGCCGCAAAAACAAAGAAACTTTTCTGCAGATTTCCATCCGATGTTTTATACCACCCCGTATTCCCAACTAAACTCGCTGACGTCCCCGTTCCGCAAGCATTCCCGGCTGTAGCATTGTCCATGGGCGTACTCCGGGCTTCCAGGGGGCTTCTGTCTCGCTCAGTTCCTGGGGTTGGATTCCGAAAGTAAAGCCCGTAAAGCGTATAGCTATCAAAATCTCCATTATTATCCGTATCAACAGGAAATCTCCATGCGGTGTCTAGGGATTCCAAATTGTTTAACTCTTCTGTCAGAGAGCTTTGAATGCCTGACTGTCCATTAAATTCCTTCTCCAGTCTCAGCGGTGTTTCATCTCCCAAAGTATACTGATTCAGACTGCCTGTCATCGCCTGGTACAATGCCTGGTCAGTGGGTGTTCCTCTCGGAAGGGTGGGATCTGCCAACAACGCCTGAATTTTTGCCTGGGCGCGTTCAATTGCTGGAGCAGCGGCTGCCATGACTCGCTGATTCACCCGGACATTCTGGGCATTTTTCGCCCGGTCAAAGGAACGAAAGACAATCGCCGTACTCAACAGTGTCACCACAATGATCACCATTACCACGGTAGGCAGCACAAACCCGCTATTGCCGGGACGTAGCTGATGGCGCAGCCTCATTAAGCGACGCAACAGCAAACTCATCACCCGTTTATTGACTGATTGGATTAGCTTCACGGTTTGGTGACACAGACGTTGGAGTACGTTGATTAGCTTTTTCGGGATTGACATGGCAGATTTCCTGTCAAACTGGGACGGTTAAGAATTAAATGATGAAGACCTAGGGTGACAATCCTAGTGAGTCGTTTTCAGGCAGGGCGCTAAACCAGCAGTCCTTCAACTATCAAGTGTTCCGGATTAGCCCCATCCCTACCTGTAAGTTTGAGATAAAGATTGAGCCTTATGTTCCCTCTGCTGGTAGATTTATCATGCAGCCAGACTCAACCACCAGTCCTGCCTGATACTCTAGTGTGAACTACCTACACCATAGCGTTAGCTTGGTGTAGGCTTCTCGTCTCATTTGCCAATGCCGCCACACCATAAAGATGTATTGGTCTTACTTCGCATCTCTGGCTGATGTCCAGCCTTTATCTCCTCAAGGGGAGAACCCGCGCAGCCGCCCTTCCAAGGCAGAAAATACTATTTAGAGCGATTCATCTCGCCGCTAACCCTTCGGGTATAGTGGGAGACTTCTCACCGAACGAGTTAAATTTAGCAAACCCCTTAGCTAGCAAGCTCCTGTCCTTACTCTACCCACGTTGACCAAAAAACCGATCACCCTTTTCCTGATTTATCGATGGCTGTTGGATTTCCGGTACGCCCGGAAACTTTACGGACACAAGCCTGGCGTTCGATTGAACCGTAAAATTTCTTCCACTATCTTAACTTAATTAGCGGGGTATTCGCACAGTTTATCCCCCCTTGCCCCCCTTTGAAAGGGGGGAAGGCAGAAGTTAATAATTATTCAGATTAATCCCTGCCTCTTTTGCCATGGCTTGCAATCCCTTCTTCTCGAGGGTTTTAATCGCCTTCGTCGAAAGTCTCAGTTTCACCCAACGATTTCCCTCTTGCCACCAAACCCGCTTCCATTGCAGATTAGCTTGTTGCAGCTTCTTCGTGCGGCGGTGAGAGTGAGAAATCGCGTAGGCATTATTCGCCTTTTTCCCTGTGAGTTGGCATTGGCGCGACATGAGTAATCCTCCAGATTATAGTCCGTTCTCCATCATAATGTAGGGTGGGTTAGGCGGGTACTCCATTCGCACAATAACCACTCAATGACCTGTCCAACCTAACCCACCAATACCTGAGATATTGCTGCACGGGGAAGAAAGCCCACGTTACTGTGTGGTGGGCAAGAGCAACAAACAATAATATCAGGATTTAAAGGGTTATAAATCTTACCCATCCTACACACTATCACTACGCAAATTGGCATCTAAATCAGCATTCCTAGGGGGACAGACGCGCCATGGGGTGTTTGTGTGTAAGTCCTGATTCTGTTAGTCAGCGCAGGCGGACTTGGTTTGTATAGCGGCGATTTACAATCGCCAGAGCCAGGATAACTTGAAATTAAGACGGCTCAAACTTCATATAGCCGTATAACGCTTGTATATCTGCCAATTTACCCAGTTTCCTAACCAAAACCTGAGCCGTCTGTGGGGGTAACATTGCACCCAGAATAATTTTCATCATCACTTTCATCAAAACCCGCCCGCGCAGCAATGACGGATCATGTCGAATCGCTTGCCAGAGAAATTGGCTAGCTGCCCAACTTCTTGACCGTTCTAACCTCCCTTCTAAGGCTTTACCCGTCAGATATTTATACCGATTTCCCAAAGAAATTGGCTTGAGAGTTTGCAGAGAATCCGGCGCATTCGTTACCGCTTTGTCAATCACCCGCAAACTTGAAGCTTCCATCCCCCAAATATTAAACGACATCGAGTTGGCTGAGATTCGATAGAGAATATGCACAGACGGAACCGCCACAAAAGGATATCGCGCCGCCAATCGTAACCACATATCCCAATCATGAGCATTACTCAATGATTCATCAAACTTGCCCACATCCAATGATGCTTGTTTGCGGATTAAGGGATTGGAACCACTGCCGATAAAATCATTTAAAAATAGCCGACTTAATACATCCCCACTGTAATTAAAATGAGGACCTTTCCGGAAAACATTACCCGATTGATCAATCCAATCCGTCCAGCTATACGCCACCGCCGCTTGCGGATTATCCTGCAAGGCTTGAAACTGCATTTCCAGTTTATCAGCACACCAGAGATCATCGGCATCAAGAAAGGAAATATAGTCTCCTGTTGCCTGGGAAATACCCCGATTGCGGC
>JGI12109J20283_10147731_pt1 | contig 11140 bp, 9 predicted proteins | sample ElkSlonscriptome_12_FD_20283 | JGI IMG/M metagenome (IMG submission 20283) | reverse complement strand
CAGGTTCCATTCGGCGATGTTGCGGACACGTTCTTGTTCGGCCTGCTGGACGGCTTGGCCCGATTGGGCCTGGCCGGCCTGAGCCGCAACGCTCGGAGTGAGCAAGGAGGCGCCGGTGGCGGCCAGGACGGCGGCATGCAGGGCCAGCTTGGTGTGCGTGTGATTCTTTGTGGTCATGGCGGGCTCCGGTTCAGTTCGTGGTCGAAGGCACCCAGCACGATCGCCTTCGGTGAGTGATTACTAACATCAAGTCGTCAAAGGGCCCGCATGCACAGCTTGTTCCCCTACCTACCGAAAAAACGCGAAATCTAGCCGGGTCTACGCTGGCGCATGAAGACCACCGCCACCGTCTTGATGCTCGCCTCCGCCGCGTTCGCCCAGTGTGAGTACGCCCTCGACGACGGCTCGGGCGGCTTCACCATCGGGCCGAGCGACTTTGATGCCGTGGTCACATGGGGCAACTACTTTGAGCCCCAGGCGGGATGTGCCTGGTTGAACGAGGTCTCTGTTTCCTTCGCGGGCAGCCTGCCCGAGGGCACACCGATCACGATCATCGTGTATGAGGACCCCGACGGGGACGGCGACCCCACCAACGCCCGGGTGCTCACGGCGGTCTCGCACGAGTCTCGAGCCACGTCGACCACCGATCTTGCGAGGTATGCCACACGCCCCACGCCAGTTGGCTCGGGGGGGTTCTTCGTGGCGGTGGCGGCCTTCGCACCCCAGCGTCAGGCCGTGGCGCGGATGGACCAGGACACGCCGGGCGTCAAGAGTTGGCTGTTCTACGACGGCCAGTTGCTGGCCGACCTGGGAGCAGCCCCGTTCATCCTGCGGATGGTCGATGGTCCCTTCCCAGGCAGTTGGATGGTCCGCGCCACGGCCGACGCAGACGGATGCCTGGCCGACCTGGATGGCGACGGCGTCGCGACGGTCTTCGACTTCCTGGCGTTCCAAAACGCGTTCGACGTTGGCGACCTGACGGCGGACTTTGACAGCGACCTGACGCTGACAGTCTTCGACTTTCTGGCCTTTCAAAACGTCCTCGATGCGGGGTGCTAGGTTGATTATCAGACGTCGCCGATTCGGTCTTCGTGCCTTGAGCGGTGAACTTGGTGCATCAAGCATCGCGCACCACAAATTGGGCTTGTGATCCGGGCAACGAGCCGGTATATTGACGCGTACTCCAAGGGGTTCCGAAGGTGTCCTTCGGGAGATGCAGTAGGAGAGGGGATCAAAATGACGTCAAGCATTACCCAGGGCATTGCGGCCGCCGCGATGCTTGCAGTCGTGGGCCAGTGCGCCACTGTCTCGTACGGCCAACAGGTGGGCCAGCAGGCCGAGCCAGGTGCCGCAGAACGCGGCGCCAACGAGCCCGAGCGTCGCAGTTCGCTCGTTCAGCGGGGTTACTTCACCCGCATCATGCCCGCCCTGCCGATGGGCGACCCCAACAGCCCCGGGGCCGACGACCCGGCGACCTTCCCTGATGAATTCCGCACGATCACGGGCCGGTTCAACAACCTGGCCCAGCCCTGGTGGGGGTCGGCTGGTATCCCGTTCACCCGATCGGTCGAGCCGGCGTACGGCGACGCCTCAGGACGCATCCCGGCGCGTGTCGACGGGCCAAGCCCGCGTGCAATCAGCGAGTCGGTGCTGGCCCAGGGCGATGACCTGGTGTTCAGCCGGTTCAACGACTCGAACATGTTTTGGCTCTGGGGCCAGTTCCTCGATCACGACATGGACGAGACGCCCATCGCCATGCCCATGGAGCCGTTCGACATTTCGGTGCCGTTGGCCGATCCGTGGTTCGACCCCGGCTCGACGGGCACCGCGCAGATTTCCCTTGATCGTTCGGGATATCAGCTCGTGGCGGGCCGGCGTGAACAGGTGAACCGCATCACGGCGTTCATCGATGCATCGTTGGTCTATGGCTCCGACCCCGCACGCGCGGCCGAGCTCCGCACGCTCGACGGCACCGGCAAACTCAAGACCAGCGACGGCGATCTGCTGCCCTACAACGTGAACGGCTTCCCCAACGCGAACTCGGCCGACGACCCGACCCTCTTCCTGGCCGGCGATGTGCGTGCCAACGAGCAACTCACGCTCGTCGCAATCCACACGCTGTTCGTGCGTGAGCACAACCACTGGGCCGGGCAGATCCGTGCGGCCAATCCGGGCTTCACGGGCGACGAGGTATACGAGCATGCCCGCACCATCATGGCTGGCATCATGCAGGCGATCACGTACAACGAGTTCCTGCCGTTGTTGCTGGGCCCCGACGCCCTGCCGCCGTACACCGGCTACGACCCGTCCGTGAATCCGGGCGTGAGCAACATGTTCGCCACGGCTTCGTTCCGTCTGGGGCACTCCATGCTGCCGCCGTTCCTCGAGCGGCTGGACAGCGATGGCCGCGAGGCCACCGAGGGCCACCTGTCGCTGCGTCAGGCGTTCTTCGAGCCCGAGGAAATCGGCGACCACGGCATCGATACCGCACTACGCGGCGCCGTGCTCACGGTCGCTGAGCAGCTCGACCACCTGATGATCGACGACGTGCGCAACTTCCTGTTCGGCATGCCCGGCATGGGCGGCTTCGACCTGGCCTCGCTGAACATCCAACGCGGTCGAGACCACGGCCTGCCGGACTACAACACCGTGCGAGAGGCGTTCGGCCTTACGCGCGTGGGCGACTTCGCGGGCATCTCGCCCGATCCGGAGGTGCAAGCCCGGCTTGCCGCGGTCTACCCCACGTGCGACGACGTCGATCCGTGGGTGGGCATGCTGGCCGAGCCGGCCGTGGGCGGCGGCATGGTGGGCGAGACGCTGCGGGCCACGCTGATCGATCAGTTCGTGCGCGTGCGTGACGGCGACCGCTTCTGGTACGAGGCGTACCTGCCCGCCGACATGGTCGACCTGGTGAACCAGCAGACGCTGTCGACGATCATCCGCCGCAATACCAGCATCGGCGACGAGATCCCCGACAACGCGTTCATCGCACCGACACCCTGCCAGGCCGACCTGGACGGCGACACGGAGCTGACGATCTTCGACTTCCTGGCTTTCCAGACGCTGTTCGATCAGGGTGATCTTCGGGCCGACTTCGACGACGATGGCGCGTTGACGGTGTTCGACTTCCTGCAGTTCCAGAACGCGTTCGACGCGGGCTGCGAGTAGCCCCAAAACCGGATACGTCAGCGGCTGCTGCTATCCGGATCTGTCGTGTCTTCGGCACCAAGCCGCATTGCGCGGTCGAGCAGGTCTTGCTCGGCCGCGCGATATCGCGCGAAGCTCGAGCTGAGCTCCTCATGGAGGCGCTCGATCGCCTGCTGGCGTCCGCCGGCATCGAGTGGGCCTTCCTCGTCGGTGCTCAGCGCGATCAGGCTCTCGCTGGCCACGCGTAGGTCACTGGCCGCCTGCGCAAACGAACGCGACGCGTCGTAGATGAGCTCACCTTCGAGCTCTCGCGTGCTGGGGCGTTGCAGCAGCCGCCAGGGGCTGCGACGAACCTCGATCATGGTGAGCTTGGCCTGATCGCTGGCCAACCGCAGGTTCGCCATAGCGCGGCGGATGCCGGGCGTCTCGGCCTGCAACAGATTTCGAGCATCGGACGCGAGCAGGACGGCCTCGTCCGACGCTCGCCGTGCATTCTCGATGGTCTCGATCGCACCAGGCACGATCTCTTCATTGGTGCGGCTGGTGATGTCGGCCAAGTCGGCCAGCACGCGATCGATGCTTGGCCGGTTGTCGTCGATCGTCGCACGTGCGCTCTCGATGACTGCGGCGAGCTCGACGGTGCGTTCGTCGAGCCGCTCGGCGAGCCCGGTCCACACCTCGACGCTATCGCGCACATCGGTGAGGGCGCCCTCGACTTGATTGCCGATGCGCGGAAGGCGTTCGCGCAGATCCTCCGAGATCGCCATCGCATCTTCTATGGTTAGGTTTAGGCCGTCGACCGCATCGCTCACATTGGGCTCGACCTCTTGCACGATTCGGCTGATGCGCTCGCTGGCGTCGGCCAGCGATGCGATGGAGCGTTGGATGTTCTCGAGATCTTCGTCGCTCAGGCCGGTCTGCGCGAGCAGGCCGGGCGAGGGGAGACCGGAAATGCGGTCCCCCTGGGCGATGGGCTGGCCCTGGCCGGTACTGATGAAGTTGACCACCGTGCCCGTACCGAGGATCGGAATCTCGAGCCGAGCGATGGCATCGGAGCGCAGCACGAGATCGTCGTGCACCTCGATGAACACGTCGACGCCCTCAGCGCCTTGCTCTTCGGCCAGTTCAACACGGTCGACCGAGCCGACCTTGATGCCACCGACACGAACCTCGGCGCCGGGTGCGAGCATGCCGGCGTTGTAGAACAGCTCGAAACGGACGATGTAACTCCGAGTCGGAGTCAGGGCGGCACTCAGATCACTGAGGATCGCCGCGACGACGACCGTCAGGGCGACCGCCGAAATGAAGAACGCACCAACGATCGCGTTTCGGCCTCCGTGCGGCGGCATGAAGTGGAACTTCCTTTCTCAACGCGGCCGATATCGCGTCGGCACGCCGGGGCAATCAGGCCTGGAGCATGCGACGCAGTCGTCGCAACAGCCCCTCATCTTCGGTCAGGGGAACGATACGCGAAGGCTCCACACTTCGCACACCGGGAACGCCCGGCCGAGATCCCAGGATGTCTTGCTCCCAGTCGCTCTCGCTCATGCGTTCGCTCAGCGGGCCTTCGGCGGCGCCTCGCAGGAACTGGTGAATGAGCCGCTCGTCCTCGTTGAGCTCCGCGTCCTGCGTATCGGGAACCTCCCGCACGCGCTCGAACCATGACTTGGGCTGCACCGCCAGCATTCGTCCCTTGTCGAGCATGGCCATGCGGTCGGCGATGGTGAAGGCCGAGTCCATCTCGTGGGTCACCACAACACAGGCGATGCCCAGTTTCTTGGTCAGGTCCAGCAACAGTCGGTCGATCTGGGCGCTGGTCACCGGATCGAGCCCGGCGCTGGGCTCGTCACAGAAGAGTAACTGGGGGTCCAGTGCCATCGCCCGAGCCAGGCCGGCGCGCTTCTTCATGCCGCCTGAGATCTGGGCGGGAAACAGGTCGGCGGCTTCGCGCAGTTGCACCTGCTCGAGCTTGATCTTGACCTGGATGTCGATGATCTCCTGGCTGAGTCGGGTGTGTTCCTGCAGTGGCAGCGCGACGTTCTCGGCCACGGTCATGCTGTTGAAGAGCGCCCCGCTCTGGAAGAGAATGCCGAACTTCAGGCGGACCTTGTTGAGGTCTTCCTCGTCCATGCCACAGATGTTCTTGTCGAACAGGCTGATGGAGCCCTTGTCGCTCCTGAGCGAGCCGATCATCAGGCGCAGCAGGGTGCTCTTGCCCGAGCCCGAGCCGCCCATGATCACCATCGTCTCACCGGGCATGACGTCCAGGTCGATGCCCTTGAGAATCTCACGACCGTCGAAGCTCTTGCACAGGCCTCGCACGCGGATGACCGGCGTGTGTTCGTCGGCCTCGCGCGGCACGGCTCAGCCCTCGCCCGGTTCGTCGCCTTGGCCGGGTTCGCCGCCTTCCGCAGGCTCACCGGGGAGAGGCGGCGACGCCGTCGCACCTGGCCCACTGGGAGGAGGCAGCAGCCATACCAGGGAGCCGCTGGCGTCGTAGTAGCCAATGTTTGTGTAGGCCAAGCCAGTCGCCGAGCCATCGGTGGGAACGACGAGCAAGAACAGCACCGGGCCTTGGTCGTAGCGAATCGCGATCGGGATCGGGCTATAGCTGCTCTGTGGGTATTCGCTCTCGATATCGGTCTGGGCATTCTGCATCCGCTGGCCGACCTCCATCATCAGCGTGACGGCATCGATCATGCCCTCGGGCCGCGCTTGCTGCGCGCCAAACTGGGCGTTGATCGACTCGGCGAAGGCGTCCAGTTGGCCCTGGGTCAGCGTCTGCGCCTGAGCGCTCACCAGGTGGCCCTGCACGGCGGCGAGATCGCGATTGTCGACATCGACAAGCACGATGCCCGTTTCGGCCCACTGACGGCCGGCGATGCTGCCGCCCCAGAGCATCGCGATGTTGATCAGGCCCGCGATCAGGCCGATGATGATCGCCGCGATTGCGAAGCCTCCGCCCTTCTTACGACCGCCAGAGGAGCTGATTAAGATCAACGCAACCACGCCCAGCAGCAGACCGAACGGACCAACGCCTGGAATGCAACAGGCCACCAGGCCGAGTAGCGAGATCACAAGCGCGAAGACAGCCAGGATGCTGGTCTTGGGCTCGAGGTATTGGGCTTCACCGGCGAAGTCTTGGGGCTGGGCATATGGGTTGTCGGTCATGCCCGCAGGGTAGCCCGCTCGACGACGTACCAACAGCCCCCGGGTCCCAAGCGGTTCTCGTACGCTGGTGCTAGACCGTCGCCGTCACCGCCTGGTGCGCCTCGGCGATGGCGTTGATCGCAAAGTCGATCTCTGCTTCGGTCGTGAACCGTGAGAGGCTCAACCGCAGCGAGCCGGCGGCTTGGGCCTTATCCAGCCCCATCGCACACAGCACCGGGCTGGGTTCAAGCGAGCCGCTGCTGCACGCCGACCCGGCCGATACGCACACGCCCATCTCGGCGAGGGTCAGCAGCATGATCTCCGCGTCGACGCCGGGCAGCGCCAAGTTGGTGGTGTTCCAGAGTCGGAGGCTCGGATCGGTCGTGCCGTTCACGCACGAGCCGGGCACACGCTCAAGCACGCCGGCTTCCAGCGTGTCTCGCAATCTCGAGATGCGGGCCCGATTATTCGGATCGGCCAGCCAGGCAGCGGCGCCCTTGGCTGCCTCGCCCAGGCCGACGATGCCCGGCACGTTCTCGGTGCCGCCGCGGCGGCCGAGCTCCTGCGAGCCGGGCGTCTGCTTGCAGAGCTTCACGCCTCGGCGGATCCACAGCGCTCCCACGCCCTTTGGGCCGTGGAACTTGTGGGCACTAAAGGTCAGCAAGTCGAAGGGCAACTCGCGGACGTCGGTCTCCATGCGGCCCACCCATTGGGTGCCGTCGATGTGGACCAAGGCGCCCGCATCCTTGGCCATCTGCGCGACTTCGATGACCGGCTGGATGGCGCCCGTTTCGTTGTTGGCCCACTGCAGGCTGAGCACGGCGACGCGCTCGTCGATCCGCTCTCGCGCCGCGGCTGCATCAATGATGCCGCCACGACCGATGGGCAGCCAACGGACCTCCGCCTGTCCGCACTCACCCAAACCCTTCGCCAGGTCGCGTACGGCCGAGTGCTCGACGGGGCTGGTCACCAGCACGCGGCGATCGCTCTCGATGGCGGCTCGATCGAGCACGCCGCGGATGGCCATCTGACAGCTCTCGGTGCCGCCAGAGCAGAAGACGATCTCACGATGCCCTGCGTGCAGCAGGTCGGCCACGGCGCGCCGCGCTTGCTCGATGCGGGCTCTGGAGGCTTGGCCCGGCCTGTGCACGCTCGAGGGGTTGGCCCAGCAGTTCTCCAGGCACTCGGACACCGCCGACACCACTTCGGGCAGCGGTCGCGTGGTGGCGTTGTTGTCCAGGTAGGCGTTCAACGGCTCGGCCGACCCTCTCTCTACGCGTGTTCTACGGGCGCGTTCATCAGACGCGTGGGGCGATCATCGTTCGTCGTCTTCTTCTTCGTCCTCGTCCTCGTCCTCATCCTCGTACTCGTCGTCCTCGTCTTCTTCTTCTTCGTACTCGTCGTCATCCTCGTCTTCGTACTCGTCGTCCTCGTACTCGTCGTCGTGCTGGTCCTGGGCCTTTTGCCGCTCCTCGAGCAGCTCCTTGAGCTGGTCGGGGTTCAGCACGCGGACGAGCCCATCCTTGAGGCGTCGCTGGGCGAAGTTGATGATCAGGCCCAGCTCCAGCTCGAGGGCGCGAAGCTTGGCTCGGGTCTGCAGTCGCTCGCCCGTGCCCACGTCGCCCGGACGCGCGACCAGGTCGACGATGAAGCGATCCTCGACGAAGAGCGACGCGGTGACCTGACCCACCAGCGTCTCCTGGTAGCGGATGTCGATGGTCTTGTTGGCCACGTGCTCGATGTCGACGGCCTTCATCTCGATCTGCAGTGCCTTGTTGTACGCCTCGATAGGCAAGCCCGGGCCGAGCGCCTTGTGCACCTCGATGGCGCAGCCGATGACGCGGCGGCTGATGTCGGTCAACTCGGGATCGAGCGCGCTCAGCGGGATGCCCTGGCGGTCGTGACCGCCGCCGCCACCGCCCTGACCGCCGTGCCGCCCGCGACCGCCGCCGCGGCCGCGGCCACCGCTGCGGCCGCCCTTGCCGTAGCCCCAATGGCCGCCGCCACCCCCGCGGCCGCCCCCGCGGCCGCCCCCACGCCCGCCGCCTCGATACTCGCCTCGCTCGTTGTAGTCTCGCCTGTCGTTGCTCATGCGGAGTGCTCCTGAAGGGTCGTGTTAAGTTCGGTTCAAGCCAAACGGATCGAGTTCAGACAAGGTCGGTCGTGGATACCAGCTCAACAAGAGGCCACGCGGATTTTGGATCTGACCTGGCACGTCGTGCGGCCGGAGTTCAGGGTTGTTGGAGTTCACAGTTGTCGATGGTCGGATCGGGAGGCGGGCATCGGTGGGCGGGCGACGGGCGCGTGCGTCTCGTGCGAAGGACTGGACGAAGGACTGGGAAGAGGGCCTCGAAGCGGGCGGGCCAACCCGTACCGTCCGGGGCGAACCCCAAAGGATACCACGAATCGGCCGGACGCACAAGGCGATTCGCGCCCGCGGGCGCGCGTTTCCTCCGACGGCCGGCCTTAGACCGTCGGCGTCCGCCCGCCATCGACCGCCAGCACCGTCCCGGTGATGTACGACGCCGCCGGCGTGCAGTAGAACGCCACCGCGGCGGCGACCTCCTCGGGCTTGCCCAGGCGGCCCATGGGGATGCTCGCCAGGGCATCGCCTCTGACCGCCCCGGCATCGGTGCCCTGCCGAGCGGCCTTGGCGTCGAACAGGCTGGCCAGCCGGGCGGTGTCGGTGAAGCCCGGCAGCACGCTGTTGACCGTGATGCCGTCGGCGGCCACCTCGCCCGCCAGGGTCTTGGCCCAGGCCGTCACGGCCGCCCGGACGGTGTTGGAGACCCCAAGCCCGGGGATGGGGCACTTCACGCTCGTGCTGGTGATGTTGACGATCCGGCCGTAGCGTTTGGCCTTCATCTCGGGCAGCACCAGCGTGGCCAGGTTGTGGTTGTTCACCAGGTGGGCGGTCATGGCCTTCAGGAACGCCTCGCCCGTGGCGTCGGTGATCGGCCCGCCCGGCGGCCCGCCGGTGTTGTTGACCAGGATGTCGAACCCGCCGCCTGCGCGCTCCATGGCGCCCTTCGCGGCTTCGAGGACGACCTCAGGCTCGAAGAAGTCGGCCACGGCGATGTCGTGCCGCTGGTCCGGGTGGGCGCCGTCGATCGGCGGCAGGGCGGCGAGCGCAGCGTCGAGCCGCCCGGCGTCGCGGGCAAAGCACGTCACGCGGCAGCCCAGCTCGGCCAGGGCAATCGCCGAGGCCAGCCCGATGCCCCCGCTGGCCCCGCAGACCAGGGCGGTGCGTCCGGAGAGGTCGGTGTCCAGGGTGGTCATGGTCGAGGATACGTCGCGCCGCCTTGGACCGCGTGCACCGGCGCGCCCTCACAGAACGCGAATCACGGTCTCCGATCGCGCCGAACCTGCGCGATGGGCCCGGATAACGAAGGGCGGCGCGCCGCGCGGAAGCTTGTTCGTCCCGCGCCCGGGCTCAGTCGTGCCGCGCTGAAGCCGGTTTGTCCCGCGCCAAGGCTCGACCGTCCCGCGCCGAAGCTGGTTCGTCTCGCGCCAAGGCTCGACCGTGCCGCGCCTGGGCTTGGCCGTGCCGCGCCCGGGCTCGGTGCCGCCACGCCAAGGCTCGGTCGTCGCACGCCCGAGCCCGGTCGGCTCGATCCCAGGTCTTGGGCGTCCGGTCGTGCTCGGCCACGCATCGGGGCGAGAATTCCGTGTCGCATCGGGTGCGATGTTGGGTACATTGGGGTTCTCGGCCCGTGTCGGGCCGGGTCTCGCAGTCCAATTCCCAGTCTGATTTATGGAGCCACCCATGCATCGCTCGAAGCTCGCCATGGTCTGGGGACTCGGGGCCCTCGCCCCGAGCCTGGCCGTCGCGCCGGCCGTCGCCCCGGCCCTCGCCCAGTCGATCAACATCGACACCTCGGACCTGCCCGCCCCGGGCGACACCATCACCATCACGATGACGGCCGGCTACGGCGGCACCGACTGGGCCGTTGCCGGGATTGGGACCAGCCTGGTCATCCCCGCGCCCGCCGGCGCGGCGGTGCTCCTCGGCGGGCTGGCGATGGCCGGCCGGCGGCGGCGCTAGGTCGCCGCGATGGGTTCGCCCAGCAGCCGCGTGCACAGCACGTCCACCAGCGTCCGCCCCTGGCGATAGGGCTCGGGCGGGCGCCAGAAGACCTCGTGCAGGAGGTCGCCCGTGTCGCCGTCGCGGCGCCTGGCCCCCCCGGTGCTGGGGGAGAGGCTGGTGAGCGTGCCGGCGATGCCGTCGAGCCTGCGTAAGACCGGCTCGGGGTTGGCCGCGAACAGGATGACGTCGGCCCCGCGCACGGCCGCGCTGCTCACGCCCGCGGCCGCCAGGGCGACGCGCAACTCGGCCAGGGCCAGCAACCGCTCGACGGACTTGGGCGGATCGCCGTAGGCCTCGGTGAGATCCTCGCGCAGGGCCCGCACGTCGTCCACGCTCGCGGCGAGCGCCATCCGCCGATACGCCGCCATCCGCCGCACGTCGCCGGGGATGTAGCGCTCGGGGATGAAGCCCTTGAGGCCAACATCCAGCGTGATGCGGCTGTGGGTGACGGCGCGCTGGCCGGTCATCTCCAGAACGGCCTGTTCTAACAAGCGGCAGTACATGTCGTAGCCCACGACCGCAATGTGCCCGGACTGCTCCGAGCCCAGGAGATTGCCCGCGCCGCGGATCTCCAGGTCGCGCATCGCGATCTTGAAGCCCGCGCCCAGCATGGCGTACTGCTCGACGGCGGCCAGCCGCTTCTTGGCGACGGCGCTGAGGATGCCGTCCTCGGGCAGCAGCAGGTAGCAGTAGGCCCTTCGGCTGCTTCGTCCGACGCGGCCGCGGAGCTGGTGGAGATCCGCGAGCCCGAAGTTG
>JGI12109J20283_10363132_pt1 | contig 11145 bp, 12 predicted proteins | sample ElkSlonscriptome_12_FD_20283 | JGI IMG/M metagenome (IMG submission 20283) | reverse complement strand
GTGGATTGTTTTCATTTTCACTTAGTTAAACCATCTTGAAAGGAAAAATCCTTTCTTTTTGTTGTTGTACTTTTTCGACTTTCGTCTGGTTTTCTTCATTCGTTTCTGCACATCTTTGGTCTGCATTTCGATGTGTTTCTGCCTTAATTCTTCTTGTTCTTTTTCAGCTTGGGCTTTTTTATCTGCTTTTTGCTTCGCCAATTGTTTCTCTCTCCTTTCAACAGTCTTCTCTGCCTTTTTCTGAGCTACGGCCGGCGTGCTTAAAATCAAGACACCTGCGAACAAAAAAACGATGCCCCGCATTATAATTTTCATATCTTTCTAGAGTTAGATAGTATTGTACCTCTCAAATGTAGTTGGATGCCACGAGCTTTACCAATTCTTCTTCTCCTTTTTTCTGCCCTGAGCTTTTCGTGCAATGATGAAGAGAACAATAACATTCCGCTTACTGAAGTAAACATCATTATCCAGATCAACGACCCGGATTACATTCGCCTACAAACCGTAGGAGGTTGGGAGTACATTTCTGGCGGATCCCGAGGCATCATCTTATTTAGACTAAGTCAAGATCAGTTTCGCGCCTTCGATCGGCATTGCACTTTTCAACCCAGCAATACCTGTGCTCTGGTATCCGTAGACCCCAATAACATCACGGCTAGCGACGACTGCTGTGGCTCGGCCTTCCTTCTTAATGACGGAAGCGTATCAAGACCGCCGGCTAACACTGCCTTGAAGCAATATCGAACCTCTTTTGACGGAACAACTTTGAGGATTAGCAATTAGCACAAGGCCTTGTTAATTTGAGGCTTGCAAATATAAAAGGTTGCTAGCCGTTTTCTCGCCCATTCAAATTGGCAAATCCCCAAATACCTTGAGTCCTACTCAAAAAAAAGGCCCTTCTCGTATCGAGAAGAGCCTTTTAAAAGTGGGTATATTAATACTAGTATCTGTAGTACTCTGGCTTGTAAGGTCCTTTCACCTCTACACCAATGTAATCCGCTTGATCTTTTCTCAAGGTCTCCAGCTCTACTCCAATCTTTTCCAGATGCAAAGCAGCTACCTTCTCATCCAGACGTTTTGGAAGCGTATACACTTGATTCTCGTAATTGTCTGAATTCTTCCAAAGCTCGATCTGCGCCAAGGTTTGATTCGTGAATGAATTCGACATTACAAATGAAGGGTGACCGGTTGCACAACCAAGGTTCACTAATCGACCCTGGGCCAAGAGAATAATGTCATTACCGTTTACGGTGTATTTATCCACCTGAGGCTTGATCTCTACTTTCGAATCAGCATGATTCTTCTCAAGATAAGCTACGTCGATCTCATTATCGAAATGACCAATGTTACACACGATGGTCTTGTCTTTCATTTTCTTGAAGTGTGCTTCTTCAATGATGTCCTTATTACCTGTTGCGGTGACTACAATATCAACTTCTTCAACCGCATCGGTCATACGCTTCACTTCAAAGCCATCCATTGCAGCTTGTAGCGCACAGATCGGATCGATCTCAGTGACGATCACTCTAGCACCAGCACCTCTCAACGATTGAGCTGAACCTTTACCTACATCACCATAACCGGCCACTACGGCCACTTTTCCGGCCATCATTACGTCGGTAGCCCTGCGAATTGCATCAACTAAAGATTCTTTACAACCGTATTTGTTATCAAACTTTGATTTGGTGACCGAATCATTTACGTTGATCGCCGGCATCACCAAAGTACCGTTACGCTCTCTTTCGTATAATCGATGAACTCCGGTAGTCGTTTCTTCAGATAATCCTTTGATCTCTTCTACCAGTTCAGGGTAGTTATCAAAAACCATATTGGTTAGATCACCTCCATCGTCAAGGATCATGTTCAATGGCTTACGGTCTTTTCCGAAGAACAAGGTTTGCTCAATACACCAGTCAAACTCTTCGTCGGTCATTCCTTTCCATGCATAAACCGGTATGCCTGCCTCTGCAATTGCAGCGGCCGCGTGGTCTTGAGTAGAAAAAATGTTACATGAAGACCATGTCACCTCAGCGCCCAGAGCAGCTAAAGTCTCGATCAACACTGCGGTCTGAACCGTCATGTGCAAACAACCGGCGATACGCGCCCCTTTCAAGGGTTGCTCTTTGCCGTATTCTTCTCTTAAAGCCATTAAACCAGGCATTTCGGCCTCGGCTAATTCTATTTCTCTTCTCCCCCAATCTGCCAGGGAAATATCTTTTACCTTATAAGGTAAATACTCTACAGATGTAGTACTCATTTCTTTATTTTAATTTTGGACGGCAAATTTACGAATAAAAGCTTTCAATATCTAGCCTATTTTGTCAATCGAACCTCAAGAGGATCACCAACTTATCCACCTTTCGGAAAACTTTCAAATCGCCCACCAAGCGGTCGACTATCTTCGCTATGAGCGATTGAAAAAAAAGATCGAAAGTTCCGTTTTCAGTTTAAGTGATTATTTCTATTCGATGAGCAATCGAAACCGCCAAATCGAATGGCTCAGCATTCGATCATTGCTTTTAGACATGGGAGTTAAGTCAGATATTTTCTATGACACGCATGGAAAACCGCACCTTTACGAAGGCGCTAAGCACCTCAGCATCTCTCATTCCAAGAAGAGTATCGCGGTAAGCTTACATCAAGAACAAGAGCATGGCATCGATTTACAGTACATCACCCCTAAAATCATAAACATCAAGAACAAATTTCTCACCCAAGAAGAGCTGAGCATGCTCAATGATGAAAACGATCCCATAACACTCACAGTGCTTTGGTCGATGAAGGAAGCCCTTTTTAAATCCTATGGTAAGAAAGATATTTTCTTGAAGGAGCACATTCGTCTATCTGAGCTTGGAATGGCAAAAGACCAATATGTGGCTTTAGGTAAGATCCGTGGAATTGAAAGGGAAATCAAGTACCCCATGCGTGCCCGAATGCTTGAAGATTATATCTTAGCATATACCCTGATTCCTTAATATTGTAGCCTGATGAAGTCTGCTGAAATTTATAATGAGATCCTAAGAAGATCCAAAGCTAATGAGAAGATGCTTGCTTTTCTTGTGGATCCGGATAAGGCTGAAGACAACCACCTTAAAGCCCTTTGTAAGCTCGCTGAAGAACAAGGGGTAGCCCTATTTTTGGTTGGCGGAAGCTTGCTAACCGGTGGAGACCTCGAAACGACCATCAGTACGCTCAAAAGCTATTCTTCCATACCGGTTGTGATCTTCCCCGGCAGTCCATCTCAGATCTCTGAAGCGGCTGACGCACTGCTATTTCTGTCCTTGCTCTCTAGCCGGAACCCGGAAATGTTGATCGGACAACAAGTGGTAGCCGCTCCCTACTTATATAAGAAAAATATTGAAGTGATCAGCACCGCCTACCTTTTAATTGAAGGGGGTAGGCAAACCACGGCCTCATACATCAGCAACTCAAATCCCATCCCGGCCAACAAGGCTGAAATTGCGGCATTTACTGCATTGGCTGGAGAATATTTAGGGATGAGCCAAGTCTATCTGGATGCAGGAAGCGGCGCTCAAAACGAAGTCCCCCCGAAGATGATCGAGGCGGTACGTAAAAAGATTGACGTTCCGCTGATCGTGGGCGGAGGCATCGACAGCCCGGCTAAAATAGCTGCTGCCCATCAGGCCGGAGCTGACCTGGTTGTAATTGGCAATGCACTGGAAAAAGGTTTGAAAATCTTTGATTAAAACTCCCTGATGGACTTCTCTTTGGAAAGCTGGTATGCCGATTTTGCGAATTACGCTTGGTGGGAAGTGCCAGCAGTGATCACTGCGCTCCTTTATATTTTATTAGCTGCTCGTCGCAATCGCTGGTGCTTTCTTTATGGATTCATTTCATCGCTTATTTATGTCTACCTAACCGTGAGGTTGAAACTCTACTTCGACAGTTTCATCAATATCTATTATTTGGGAATGTCGGTTTATGGTTGGATTGACTGGTCGAAAAGCGACCCTTCGAAGGAGCTGCAGGTCAAGCGACTGGGCTGGAAAAAATTCAGCCTTTATGCCATCGCCATTGGGTTTATCAGTCTTTTCGTGGGTTACTGGGCGGCACATTATACCGATAACAGCTTGCCTTACTGGGATGCTTTTACTACGGTTGCCTCCCTGCTGGCTACCTATTGGGTAGTAAAGCGCTACATAGAAAATTGGCTGATCTGGATCGTAGTAGACCTGCTCTCTACCTTCATTTACTTTTTTAAAGGTCTCCCGCTCACCTCCGCTTTGTTTCTCTTATATACCTTTATGGCGGTGTTCGGATACTACAAATGGATGGGATGGGCAAGAAAAGACGCGTAGCCATTGTTGGCCCGGAAAGCAGCGGCAAAACAGAATTGAGCAAGAGTTTAGCGCAGGAGTTTGCCGAACCATGGGTGAAAGAAATGTCGCGACCTTTTCTTGAATCGCAAGGTGGAACATATACGGAATCGGATCTATTAAAGATCGCCCATCTTCAACTTGAAGAAGAAGCTCGACAATGGTCGAAAGCGAAGGGTTATCTATTCTGCGACACCAATCTATTGGTTATCAAGGTATGGGCAGAATGGAAATACCAGAGAGTTGATCCAGGTTTGATGAGTTTATGGAAACCCCAGCAGTATGATCTTCACCTCTTATGTTATCCCGATCTTCCATACGAAGATGATCCACTGAGAGAAAACCCAAACCCGGAAGACCGAATTGCTCTATTTGAACGCTATAAAACTGAATTGACCAGTTTGAAAGTTCCTTTCTACTTGATCTCCGGTACAGGGGAAAGCCGATTAAAAAAAGCCAAAGAAATACTTGATTCTCATTTTACTTCATAACTTTGCAGCTGTATTAACAGGGGTGCCCACTTCGGCTGAGATCATACCCTTTGAACCTGATACCGGTAATGCGGACGCAGGGATGTGAGTTAAGGCTCTGCTTGCTCTCTTTCAAGGTGACTCCCCTACATATAAAATCACTATGTTAAAAAGCAGATGCTTTCTATTTTCGCTATTCATATTCTTCACACTTCACCTTTCTGCACAAGAGATCAAAGGTAAAGTAATCGACGCCTCCAACGGAGATGCGCTTATAGGGGTTAATATCTACGTACCTCTATTAGAGAGGGGAACTTCTACCGACAAAGAGGGTAATTTTTCATTGAACCTTCCCCAAGGAGATTTCACGGTTCAGATTAGCTACGTAGGCTATGGGCCTGTGAAATTATGGGCTCAAGAGATAAATGGAACGACCATCAAGCTCGAGCCCGAGATGGATCTGGAAGAGGTAGTCGTTAAAGCCTTCAAGGCTCAGCCAAATGCTCCTGTCAGCCAAAAAACCTTAACAAGAAAAGAAATAGAAGACGTATATGTGGGCCAAGACCCGACTTATATTCTCGAAAGAACCTCGCCCTCAATTATTTCTTTCAGCGAAAACGGGACCGGCTACTCCAACTATTCGCAATTTAGGTTAAGAGGGATTGACCAGAGCAGAGTCAACATCACCCTGAACGGGGTGCCGCTCAATGATATGATCGATCAGGGCGTGTTCTTCTCAAACTTTACGGATTTCGCCAACAACATTCAATCTGTGCAGATCCAACGCGGGGCAGGCACCAGCACCAATGGAACTTCTTCATTTGCCGGTTCAGTAAACTTTGAATCTTCAACGCTTTATCAGGATGAAGCTTCCGGAAGCGCAGAACTGGTAGCCGGTTCTTTTGGTACAGTTAGAGGAAGCGTGGGCATGAATACCGGATTGATGGACAACAAGTGGGCGTTTTCTTCACGCTTCACCACATTTACATCTGATGGCTACCGATACAATACCGATTCCGACTCTCGCTCTTTTTTCGGATCAGCCGGTTACTTTGGTGAAAAGGACCTATTGAAATTCACCGGTTTTATAGGTAAAACCCAAAACGGCCTTTCCTATAGTCCCGTCGCCATCAGCGAGATACGGGAAGATCCGCGTACCAACCCACTCAATGAAAATGATCGGGATGATTTTGGTCAATGGATGATCCAAGGGCAGCATACCCACCTTTTTAGCGATAAACTCTCTCTAGCGAGTACGGTCTATTACGGTGGCGCCGGAGGGGATTTCTTCTTCACATTTGAAGACACCCTTGGCGGGCTGGATCAAATCAATTTCCCATTGAGGAACGACCACTACGGTCTAATGTCGAACATCAATTATTCAGCCCCTTCAGGAAAAGCGAATCTTTATGGTGGTTTTCACCTGTATACTTTTCAGCGAGAAAACTTAGAGCAATTGGTCCCCGACCTGGCCAACCCTTATTATGACGAAAGTTCTTCCAAAAACGAAATCAGCCTCTTTGCGAAAGGGGACTATCAGCTTGGCAAGTTGAAAATCTACGGGGACATTCAGTTCAGAACCTTGGTCTTGGCGATCGACCCCGACCAAACCTTATTACCTGAGCAAGAGCAAGTCGAACTGGATTGGACTTTCATTAATCCGAAAGTGGGAATCACCTACCAGATCGACGATTATAAATCGATTTACGCTTCAGCTGGAAGAAACGGCAGAGAGCCTACCAAGATCGATCTTTTCGGAGGGTTTCAACTCAATAGTAGCAATCTGGAAAGCATCAATAATGAGGCGGTGCAGGCAGAATACGTGAACGACTATGAGCTCGGCATCAATTTCAACTATCCCTGGTTGTCTGGCCAACTCAATGCGTTCTACATGCAATTCGAGAATGAGATTGCCCCAATCGGCGAATTTGTGCCGGAAGGCTTTCTTCAGCTTCGGAAAAATATGCCCAGTAGTTTTCGCGCCGGCCTTGAAATGCATTTCGATCTCAGCCTTAGAGAAAACCTCAGCTTTAGCGGAAATGCCACCTACATGAGGGCTGAAATTGAACGTTACGAACCGGAAGGCGACCAAACCTATCGAAACGTCGCGCCAGCCTTAAGCCCGGAAATTATAACCAGTGGCACCTTGAATTACTCTTTTTTAAAACGTTTAAGCCTCAGCGCCACCCTCCGCTATGTGAGTGAGTCGTATTTGACGCCCACCAATGACGAGCGATTTAAGACCCCAGAGTTCTTCGTGGCAGATGCGGGTTTGTCGATCCGATTTAGCGAAAAAAGCCAGCTCGATCTCTTTGTGAACAACATATTCGACGAGCTTTACTTTACCAACGGGGCCCCTGTAGACACTGACTTTGACGGCAACTTTGATGAAGCGGGCTTTTTTGTTCAGCCCCCAAGGAATTTCTACACCAAATTAGTAGTTAACTTCTAAAAACCACAAGCACAGTTGGTGGAATAGAGGATCTCGGTCTCAGGCAAAGCAGTGTGGAGCGACTTCAGTTCTCGGTCTGAAAATTCCATTTGCCGAAGATCAAGTAACCGCAGCTTTTTTAGATTTCCAATGCTTTTGGGAAGTGTTTCGAGCAGATTCCCATGCAGGATAAAAAACTCCAACTCTTTCAAATTGCCGATCTCTTCAGGGAGAACTTTGATCTTGTTCTTGCTTAGATCGAGCTTGGTTAGGCTGGCTAATCGCCCAACTTGGGGCGGCACCACCGCGATTGCATTGGACCCCAGATCGAGCTTTTTCAATTCACTTAAAGCAAAAAGCCTTGGGTCTAAAAGATCGATCTTGTTCCGACTTAAGTCAAATGTTCTCAAAAAAGGAAAAAGGAATAAACTGTCCGGCACAGACCGCAACTTTTGTTTGCTAAGCACGAGCGTCTCTACTCGATCTGGATATTTTTTCGCCTTCTCTAAACTATAGAAAGTGTATTCATCCTGGAAGCTAAGTAAGATCGAAAGCAGAAGAGTAAAGAACATATTAAGGCTATTTTCTGAAGAAATTTCGGATTCTCACTTCATCTTTTTTGATCTCCTCGATCAGCGATTGCCGATTGTCAAATTTCCGCTCATCGCGAATCCTTTTCAGAAGGTCAAGGCTTAAGTACCTGTCGTATAGATCGCCTTTAAAATCCAGCAAGTTAACCTCCAAGCTTCGTTTGGGCTCTTCAAAGTCAAGAGTAGGTCTTAAACCAATGTTCAACATGCCTTTAAATGACTCCTTTTCAAGATTTACCTTGACTGCGTATATGCCATTGGGAGGAATGAGCTTATACTCGCTGCTAAGCTTGAGATTGGCTGTTGGATAACCCAATTCTCTCCCAATTTGATCTCCTTTAATCACCTTGCCACTCAATGGAAAGGGATTACCAAGGTAGGCATTGGCAGTTTCGATGTCTCCCTCTTCAATGGCCATTCTGATCTTGGTAGAACTGACCTTGACATCGTCAATATCCTGAGCAGGGATCTCTTCCACGTCAAAGCCGTAGATGGGTCCGTATTCTTTCAAATGCGCAAAAGATCCTTCGCGATTGCGCCCAAAATGGTGATCATACCCTATGACCAACTTCACCGTACCGATCTGATTGATCAAGATGTCGCGCACGTATTCCAGGGAAGTAGTTCTGGAAAATGCTTTAGTAAAGGGCTGAATGATCAGATGGTCGACGCCCGCCTTGCTCAATAACTCAGTTTTCTCTTCAATGGTGTTGATCAGCCTGAGATCAGAAGCTTCTTGTAAAACCATGCGCGGATGGGGATAAAATGTCAATAACACACTTTCTCCACCAATCTTACCGGCGGTTTCGATTAGCTTGTCAAGGATATGTTGATGCCCGATGTGAACCCCATCAAAGGTTCCGGTGGTCACCACCGCTTTATTTAATTTGGAAAAATTCTCTAATCCTTGATGTACCTTCAATCGGTCTTGGGTTTTAAATGCAGGATCTTTGGTTCTTGTCTCTATTCAGGAAGGTCAAAATTAGCAAATTAAAAATATGATCAATGCTTTCTAAATGAGTGAAATTAGTGCTACTTTTGCAGCCAAATTTGAGACAGCCTTTACTAAAAATTTTATTAGACAATGTCAGCAAACACTGGAAAAATCACTCAGATCATCGGCCCGGTAGTGGACGTAAGTTTTGAGCAAGAAGGAACCAAATTACCAGATATTCTAGATGCCCTTGAGGTAGTAAAAGCCAACGGAGAAAGAGTGGTTTTGGAAACCCAAACTCACATTGGTGAAGATACCGTGCGAACCATCTCGATGGACTCTACCGAAGGATTGAGCAGAGGGGTTGAAGTAAAAGCTACTGGAGCTCCCATCAAAATGCCGGTAGGCGAGGAGATCAAAGGAAGACTCTTCAATGTGGTAGGTGAAGCCATCGACGGAATCGATGCATTGGACACTAAAGACGGTTCACCAATTCACCGTGAGCCACCAAAGTTCGAGGATCTCACCACAGCCACTGAGGTGCTTTTTACCGGTATCAAGGTGATCGACCTGATCGAGCCTTACGCAAAAGGGGGTAAGATTGGTCTTTTCGGTGGTGCCGGTGTTGGTAAGACCGTATTGATCCAGGAGCTGATCAACAACATTGCTAAAGGACACGGGGGGCTATCTGTATTTGCCGGTGTGGGAGAGCGTACTCGTGAGGGTAACGACTTGATGAGAGAAATGATCGAAGCCGGTATTGTAAAGTACGGCGAGAAGTTCATCGAATCTATGGAGAAAGGTGGCTGGGATCTATCGGCTATCGATAAAGAAGAATTGAAAGAATCTAAAGCCTCATTCGTTTTTGGTCAAATGAACGAACCTCCGGGAGCACGTGCACGTGTTGCCCTTTCTGGTCTTACACTAGCGGAATACTTTAGAGATGGTGACAAATCTGAAGGCGATAGCGAAGGAAAAGATATCCTTTTCTTTATCGACAACATCTTCCGTTTTACTCAAGCAGGTTCTGAGGTATCTGCACTGCTAGGAAGGATGCCATCAGCTGTTGGTTATCAGCCTACACTGGCTACTGAAATGGGTGCCATGCAGGAACGAATTACTTCTACAAAAACGGGTTCGATTACCTCTGTACAGGCGGTATATGTGCCTGCAGATGACTTGACTGACCCGGCACCGGCAACGACTTTTGCCCACCTGGATGCGACTACCGTACTTTCCAGAAAAATTGCCGAGCTTGGTATTTACCCGGCGGTTGACCCGTTGGACTCTACCTCTAGAATTCTTACGCCTGAGATCGTAGGTAAAGAACATTACGATACCGCTCAAAGAGTAAAAGAGATCTTACAGCGATATAAAGAGCTTCAAGATATCATTGCCATCTTAGGTATGGATGAGCTTTCTGAAGAAGATAAACTGGTTGTACACAGAGCTAGAAGGGTACAACGTTTCTTGTCTCAGCCTTTCCACGTGGCCGAGCAGTTTACCGGATTGAAAGGAGTGTTGGTAGATATCCAAGACACCATCAAAGGATTCAACATGATCATGGATGGTGAAGTGGATCAATATCCAGAAGCGGCCTTTAACTTGAAAGGTACTATCGAAGAAGCGATCGAAGCTGGTGAGAAAATGCTAGCTGAGAACAAATAATAGTTCATACTATGCAAATAGAAATTGTAACGCCAGATAAGAACATTTACAGCGGAGATATTAGCCTAGCTACTTTCCCGGGTTCAGACGGTAAGTTCGGTATTAAGAACAATCACGCCCCTATGGTGGCTACTTTAAAAGAAGGCAGCATCAAAGTGGTGGATAGCGAATGATAAAGAACATCTTTTCGACGTAAATGGTGGTGTGGTTGAAGTAAATCACAACAAGATCATCGTCTTGGCGGAGTAAAACGAATAGCATTATTCTATAAGAAACCCCTTCTGATTTCAGGAGGGGTTTTTTGCTTTTAAATCGTCCATTCTTATTTTAACCTTATGAGGTTCTATCTAGATGAATGCTGGTTCTTAATAGCCCTTTTTGTGATGCTGCTTTTAAGAAGGAGTTTTGAATCTCCTCAGGAAGAGACCTTATGGCTCTCTCTTAGTAGCATCTTGCTGATCATCCATTTGGTGAAAACCTTTAAAGATGCTTTTTGGAACAGCCATCGTTTTTATCAGGCTATGTGGGTAATTGCCATGGTCGCCTTTTATACCACCTTTTACTTTGCTGAGTTCAATAAAAAAGGACTCCTCATTCCCGAGGGTATCGTAATTGTCGCTCTTCTACTTAACGGATTAGGTTTGCATCTGAAAGACAGCGACCCAAAACAAGCCAGTGTGGCTTATATCTATATTCAAGGGCTTGGCATTTTATC
>JGI12109J20283_11305641_pt1 | contig 11147 bp, 4 predicted proteins | sample ElkSlonscriptome_12_FD_20283 | JGI IMG/M metagenome (IMG submission 20283) | reverse complement strand
TTAAATAACGAAACTGACAATAATGGAGTTAGTCAAACTCTCACGATTACCGTTAATGACATTAACGAATCTCCCACGATTACCTCTAACCCTACAGCTAACCTCGATGAAAACACGACTCTAGTTACCACCTTTACTGCAACTGATCCTGATGGCGATATTCCTACCTTCTCGATTATCGGAGGAAGCGATAGTAGTTTATTTACCATCGACGCCAACACAGGAGAATTAAACTTTAACAACCCTCCCAACTTCGAGACTCCCTTAGATGCGGATGGGGATAACAGTTATAACGTAGAAATTACCGCTGATGATGGTAATGGTGGTAATGATAGTCAAACCCTCACGATTACCGTTAATGACATTAACGAATCTCCCACGATTACCTCTAACCCTACAGTTAACCTCGATGAAAACACGACTCTAGTTACCACCATTACTGCAACTGATCCTGATGGTGATCTTCCTACCTTCTCGATTACCGGAGGAACCGATAGCAGTCTCTTTACCATCGACGCTAATACAGGAGAATTAAGCTTTAACAACGCTCCCAACTTCGAGTCTCCCCTAGATGCGGATGGGGATAACAGTTACGACGTAGAAATTACCGCTGATGATGGTAATGGTGGTAATGATAGTCAAACCCTCACGATTACCGTTAATGACATTAACGAATCGCCCACAATTACCTCTAACCCTACAGCTAACCTCGATGAAAATACGACTTTAGTTACCACCATTACTGCAACTGATCCTGATGGCGATATTCCCACTTTCTCGATTACCGGAGGAAGCGATAGTAGTTTCTTTACCCTTGACGCCAACACAGGAGAATTAAACTTTAACAACGCTCCCAACTTTGAGTCTCCCTTAGATGCGGATGGGGATAACAGTTATGATGTAGAAATTACGGCTGATGATGGTAATGGTGGTAGCGATAGTCAAACCCTCACGATTACCGTTAACGACATTAACGAAAGTCCCATTGCTAACAACGATAACTTCAGCACGGATGAAGCTACCGCCTTCACAACTGCCAATGTTTTAGACAACGATAATGACCCCGATTCTAGCGATACAATCAGCGTTTCTAACCTTGATACTACAACCACTTTAGGTTTAGTCATCAATAACAACGATGGCACATTCCACTACGATCCGAATGGTCAATTTGAATTCCTGGCTGTCGGAGAAACCGCTATTGATAACTTTAGCTACACAATCGATGATGGTAACGGCAACACTGACACCGCCACCGTTAACATTACCATCAACGGCGTTAACGATAGTCCCACAGCCAATGATGATAATTTCACCATCAACGAAAACTCTGCTTTCACCACAGCTAGTTTCTTAGACAATGACAGCGACATCGACAGCAATGATACTCTTACCTTCGCCAGTATCGATACCAGCAATACCCTCGGCACAGTCACGCTGAATGCCGATAATACCCTCACCTACAACCCCAATCATGCCTTCGCTTTTCTTACCCAAGGAGAAACCGCTACCGACAGCTTCATCTACACCCTAGACGACGGCAACGGTGGCATCGATACCGCTACAGTCACCGTCACCATTAATGGTAGCAACGACGCACCCACCCTGAGTACCATTAATAAATCCGGGGATGAAGACACGACGATTTCCTTCACGGCGACTGACTTTACCACTGTATTTAATGATCCTGAAGGGGATAGTCTCAGTCACATTAATATCCTGTCTCTCCCAGCTAACGGTGTCCTCCGTTTAAACGGTACCGCCGTAACCCCAGGGGAAACGATTGCCGCCGCCAACCTAGATAACCTCAGCTTTACCCCCGATGCCAACTTCAACGGCACCACTAGCTTTATCTGGAATGCCTCGGATGGTTCCCTATTTGCTTCAGGTGCAGCCGTTAATCTTACCATCGCGTCGGTTAACGATGATCCGGTGAGTGGAGATGATCAGGCTACGACTCTAGAAAATACAGCCGTAACGATTGATGTCTTGGCTAATGATAGTGATCCGGTAGAAGGAGACTCTGTATTTATAGACAGCTTTGATGCCATTTCCCTTCTAGGTAGCACAATTAGCCAAGATGATAACGGCACACCTAATGATTTAACGGATGATCAACTCGTTTATACGCCTGAATTTGGCTTTGTCGGCACCGATAGCTTCACCTACACAATCTCCGATGGCAATGGGGGAACATCCACCGCCACTGTGGATGTCGTCGTCGAACCGATCCAGGATATGATCCTCTTTGGCACTCCCCTAGATGATACCCTCATCGCTAATATCGGTGACGACACTCTCTTCGGTTTCACGGGTGAGGATATCCTGAATGGAAAAGCTGGCGATGATGTTGCCGATGGTGGTGCCGATGATGATCAGCTTCAGGGAGAGGCTGGAAATGATACCCTTCTGGGTAACTCAGGGAACGACTTCCTTGATGGCGGAGAGGATGATGACATCTTAAACGGCGATACCGGAGATGACATCCTACTCGGTGGTTTAGGTAACGATACCCTCAACGGCGGTGCGGATCGTGACTTCCTCAGTGGGGGAGTAGGAGACGATCTCCTGGATGGTGGCACCGGTAGCGATCGCCTATTTGGTGGTGCTGGCGCCGATAAGTTCCTGTTACAATCGGGTACGGGAGGGGATCTGATTTTTGATTTTAGCGATGGTGAGGATTCATTTTTACTCACCGATGGTCTAACCTTCGGGCAGTTAAGTATTATATCGAATGGTTACAGTACCTTAATTCGTGATAATGACACCAGTGAAATATTGGTGACAGTTTTAGGTGTATCGGACTCTTTAATTACTCAAGCTGACTTTACATAAGATAGTTCATCGGGGCGATCGCCTCTTGTAGCCTCTTGTCGGGTGCGTTACGGTGCAAAACACAAACTGTTTCCTTAAGTAGACCAAGGTTACAATCGTAAGTTAGACCACACAGGATACTATAGGACAACTAATGTCTGACAACGATAACAGCTCGATTGGACTGGCTGAGTTTATTCAACAGGTTAAACAAGACTTGCTTTCTGTAGCACCGGGTAAGGATAAGGATGCTCCCTTCCTGTTTGTTGAGTCTGTGGAACTGGAGCTACAAGTTACGGTAAAGCGAACGGCTAAGACAAGTGGAAAGGCGGGTATCAAAATTAATGTGTTGGGTACTGGGGGAGAGCTAGGAGTTGAAGCAGGTGGTGACTTGGGGCGAGACGAAGTTCATAAAGTGAACGTAAAACTGTCTCCACTCTTCGATAAGGAGCGTCTGATGGAATTTTACCAGACCCTGCATTCTGATCAGGTGCCAACGACGGTGAAGAACAGTTTAGCTGGACTACTCAAAGGTGATGAAGAGAGTAATATCGTTGACGATTTGGGTGGCTAAGTTTGGGAGCAAGTGGTAAATGAACCAACTGGAACTGCGCTTCTATCCCATTGAAGGGAAGCAAGATGGCTTTAAAGTGAGTGTGGAGGGTTCATCAGGAGAAGTTCATTGCGAACCTGTTTTACCTTTTCTAGATGGTGAGACTGCCGATGCTCCAGACAGGCGCTTCACTGTCGTTAAGATATTAGAGTCAACAAACTTTAATGAAAAGAACTTTCCTGAAGAGGATGAGCAAGCTTGGATGGTGCGTGAACAACTTCTGCTGCGACAGCCAAGTGCGTTTCATCCAGAATACTTGGCGACTATTGGGCGTAAGCTTTATCACATATTGGGTCAACGCATTCAGCAAGTGATTGAGACGGCGGTAGCAGAGGCTAAACGCGATCGCACTTTCTTACATATTCGCTTGAGGTTTCCCGCAGATGATCCCAAATATGTTCGTTTAACGGATTATCCTTGGGAGTTACTTCATAACGAGTATGGGTTTCTCGCTCATCAAGGCGTGGCGTTTTCCCGCTATATTGATTACCGCAGTCCTCGTCCCCATTTATCTTCTGTTGAACGGCTCAATGTCCTGTTGATTTCCTCTGGTGCAGGGGATGAGAGAATGGGACTGAAGCCTTTACCTTCCGTTGAGCGAGATGCGATCGCATCGGAACTGCAAGCCGCCCAGAACCAAGGCATAATCCAACTGGAAATTCTCGAACCGCCAACCTGGAAGGCATTCCGCAGGCGGTTGGGACAGCGCCAAACAGCAGCAGTTCCGCACGTTCTGCATTTTGATGGTCATGGCTTTTTTGGCAAGCGCTGTAATGCACCAGGATGTGGGAAAGCTTACAAGCAGAGTACAACTCAGTGTGAATGTGGTTCGTTACTGGGAGAACCCCAAGGTTATCTAGTGTTTGAGCAGTCAGATGGTACGGCTGACTATATCAGCGCTCAAGAACTGGGAGAATTATTAGGTAATGTGGAGCGTCAAGAGCAACCGAACTCAGAGCAGGGTATTGTATTAGTAGTTTTGAGTGGGTGTAGAACCGGAATGTCTCGCTTGAGTGAATCTGTCTTCAACGGGGTAGCTCAGAACCTCATTGGTCGAGGGATTCCGGCGGTGGTAGCAATGCAGTATTCGATTAGTGTACCTGCTGCCAGTGCCTTTGCCGAAGACTTTTACTACTCCCTGGGACAAAAAGATTCGTTGGTGAGTGCTTTGCGTCAGGGTCAGAGAGCGATCGGGATTGAAGGACATGAGTGGTATCGTCCGGTGCTGTATCTGCGCTGGGAGGATAACGATGGAGGGCAGCTTTTTGACACGACTCAAGCTGTTGAAAGAGAAAATCCTCCTAGTTCCTCAGATCAGGGGTTCGAGTCCCAACTTGTCCCTAGTCTGATCACGAAACTAACAGGTTTGCAGCGTAAACAATTGCGAGTGGCACTTATGAGCGCCTTTCCCGAAGTCGATAACTTAGCGCTTTTGTTTGAGGATGATTTGGATGTACCCCTGAATCAAATCGTTAACGTTCATAAATTTTATGAAAAGGTGATTGCTGATGCCATTAAATGGGCTGAAAGTGAGGGTAAACTCTCCCAGTTAATTGACATTGCTTTACAGAATAAACCAGATAATCCTGAATTGAAAAGCTTTGTCAAAGAAAATCTTCAGATGCTCCTAGAACTAGATGCTAATTCTCTTTCTTCAGAATTCCTGTCATCGTTAATTCAGTGTCTAAACTCGATTACAGACTTGGCTAGCTGTATTCTACCCGCCTGTATTCAAACCCTACCTGATCTGGATGTGAATCATCCTACCTTAAGAGAACACCTGTTAAACGATAACTTGAGTGCCGCTGTCAAGTGGTTGATCGTTTTAGAACTCTTCCTCAAAACTTATGGAAAGAATGCTCAAGGAGATTTATATATTATTCTCTTTGTGAAAAATCTGTTAGCTCTTACTCCTGATCAACTAGCTCTAAGGAACTGGTTGAACCAACTTCCCGGAGAATTACAACCGACTCCACCCTCTGAGCCGGAAATCAACAGTCCAATCAGACCTGATCTTGAACGGCTAAAAAACCTGCAAGCCTATTTTTTACTGATGGTTGAGCCGCCGGAAATTACGACTCAAACGGATAAATTTGGCATTAATTGCTATTTAATTAGCCGAGTAGGAAATGATAACGAGTTAACCAATTTTCAGGCGATTACCCTGCAACCTCTCTGCGAGGAAAACTCACCTGAGACTCTCGAATTGAGACAACAGAAACAAGGATTGTCTTGTACTCTACAGCAGATTGAGGATACTTTACCAGACTGGTTGCTTCAGGTACAACAAATTATTGATAATCGATGCACAGAACTACAGACGAATTTTAATTTAGATTTCCGTCCAGTCTATGATTTAACCGTGGAATTTTGGTTGCCTTTTGAGCATTTGGTTGCCCCTGCTGATACTTGGAAAATTTATGGGAAACCTGTTCGCCTGAAACGCCGCAATCTTTTCGTTGGCAAAGAACATCGAGTCGTTGTGCGTTCTTATGATCGGTTTAGTGATCCGGATGCTCTGAATGAACTCAATCGCACCTGGCAAAACCTGAATGATTTTTTACCCGCATCACTCGATACAGCAGATACAGTACAACCAAGGTTTGAACAAGTCGATTGCTGGGATCGTTTGACGACTATACAGCGACAACTGGTGAATCAGCCATTTTTGGGCTTAACTTTGATCTGTCCGCTCTGCTTAGATGACTATCAGGAGCAGCGAGAGAATCTATTTGCTTGGATACTTGAAGCTGGGATTCCTATGGCTTTATGGTCTAGATGTTCTGATTTGGCTGACCTCAGCCAAAAAATGCAGGAGCTAGTCACTGGCGAAACCTGCTGTCAGTTAGACCAACTGTTAGAAGAGCAACTATTGGAACAGATAAAAAAGACCCGTAAATTAGCGAATGATGATCAACATCTGGGACATCATCTGGCAATCTGGTGTGATGAGCCCAAACGTCTGATCGAACTGAAGCAATTTCTGCAAACCGGGAGGCTGAGTGCATGAGTGAAACCCAGACAAATTGGCAAGTGTTTCGGGGCGATCATACCCAGGATAGCGATCGCATTAAACAGTTACCGCCTCCCCCGCCCTGGCGTCAATTTCGCTCGCAATCGAGCCGTGATGGTGCAACACCAGAGACTCTAACCCAAACACCAGCCGCAGAATATTGGCAACAGCTACAGTTACTCGCCGAAAGTGAAGAAAATAATCGCGATCGCCTGCGGGGTCAAAGTTTTCGCCTTCGCCAGGATCAAACCAATGTCATTCAAGCTGTGAATGCTGCGCTGGCGTTACGTCGTCCCCTGTTAATTACTGGCAGACCAGGTTCTGGCAAAACGTCCCTAGCTTATGCTATTGCCTACGAACTGAAATTAGGACCAGTGTTGATGTGGCCCATCACCGCTCGATCTACCTTAGAACTAGCTCTCTATCGCTACGATGCGATCGCTCGCTTGCAAGATGCCCAGTTGCGTAAGCAGCAAGCGGAATTAGGAGGGGATGTTGCTCCTGAGCGTCCCATTGGCGACTATATCCAGCTTGGTTCTCTCGGCACCGCCTTCTTACCGACTCCCTACCCTCGCATCCTGCTGATTGATGAACTGGATAAAAGCGATATCAACCTACCCAACGATTTATTAAATCTCCTAGAAGAAGGTCAGTTTGAAATTTCTGAACTGGTAAGGCTGAATAATTCCCCGTCTGCCCATGATGCGACTCAGACGATGAGAGTCCGAACCGCAGAGGATTTGAGGGTTCCCATTGCCGGGGGAAAAATTCGCTGTGATGCCTTTCCCTTAATTCTCATGACTAGCAATGGTGAGCGGGATTTTCCCCCAGCTTTCCTGCGTCGGTGTCTGCGGGTTGAGATGCCGAAGCCTGAGAAAACAGACCTCTACAGCATCGTCGAGGCTCATTTGACGAAAGAGGTTGCCAATCAAGTCGATGACCTAATTCAACGTTTCTTGAGCAAGACGGATACTCAAGCCGCCCTCCTCGCGACCGATCAATTACTCAATGCCGTCTATCTTCGTCAGTATGGGGCGCAAGTTGAAGCCGATGGTGAACTGGAAAAATTAATCTTAGCTGCCCTAACGAATACAGGGAGTGGCGTGTAGTGGCGTGACTTGGTTCGTAGTGAGGGCTTTAGCCCTCTCCAGCTAGGCGTTAAAGCACTCTTCGTGCTTACTACAAACAAAGCCTTATTTTAGGTGGATCACGCCGCCATCGTGTCTTAGCGTAGCGTAACCCACCTTGACTAACTTCCAGATGCGATGAAAGGTCACGATGATTGAGCAACTCGTTGCTATTCTAGAGCAGAAATTTAAAGACCTGACAGCCGAGGAAATTGCCGATATCCTCTGGCTGACCCTCCAGCAATGGCAATTGACTGCCCCGACACGACCCAACACAGAGCCGGATGTGTCCGATTCAGAGTCGCCCATCGTTGAAGAACTCCCCCCTAATCCTGCGCCAGTTATCCCGCCAAACCCTCAAACCCCTGCATCAGTCCCGGCTCCCCCTAAACCGCCAATGGCAGGTCTGACCACCTCCCGCCCTCAACCCAAGACCCAATCGCCAGCCAAGTCTACTCTAGATGCGCCCTTAGCAATTCCTGATGCTCCTGCTCTACAGAATACCCTGGAGATTCTCAAAGCTTTACGCCCCCTAATTCGGCGAGTACCATCCGCCCAAGCCAGTTATCTAGATGTACCCGCCACCGTTCAAGCCATTGCCAAAACCGATCTTTGGACACTCACACTACGACCCGTTTTGGAACCCTGGTTAGAACTGGCTATCGTCGTAGATACAACACCCTCGATGGTTATTTGGCAGCGCACCATTCTCAGTCTGCGTCGCGTCTTGGCTCAGTCCGGTGTCTTTCGAGATGTGCGGATGTGGAGTTTACAGACTCAAGACTCGCCTAACCTATCTGCCAACGAGAACTCGCCAGAACTCAAACTTTGCATTCGGTCGGGATTTGGTTCAGCGGCGGCGCTCCAACCGGCTTGTCGTCCCCAAGAATTGCTCGATCCCAATGGTCGTCGCTTAATTCTGGTGATCAGTGATTGCATTGCCCCCCGTTGGGATACCCAGCAAATCAGAGAGATGTTACAGGTTTGGGCAGAACATGGATCAATGGCATTGGTGCAGGTTTTACCGGAATGGCTGTGGAATCGTACTGCCCTAAGCGAAGTGGTGAAAGGACAGGTTTACAGCCACACACCTGCTCAGTCCAACCAGTCGTTAACCTTTGTCCGTCGAGAACGGTGGCGACGGAATATTCCGGTTGGTGTTAAAGTGCCTGTGCTGACGCTAGAGCCTGTTGTCGCTCATCGCTGGAGCCAAATGGTGATAGGTAAGGCGAGTGCTCCAGCTCCGGGGTTGCTTTTCTCATCCCTCTGCCAAAGGTCATCCCTGAACCCATCGCCTGAGTCTAACTCCCCCGCCTTGGCTCAGGCAACCCTGACACCCCAACAACGCCTAGAGCAATTTCGCAACTTTTCCTCCCCAATGGCTCGTCGTTTAGCCGGACTTTTGGCGGCTTGTCCAGAGGTTAACTTACCGATTGTGCGGATGGTGCAGGCGGCTTTACTCCCCGACGCCCAGCAAGTTCATGTTGCCGAAGTATTGCTAGGTGGCTTATTCAAACCCCAAACCGAAATGACTGTCCATACCCCTGCTGACCAAGTGCAGTATGTGTTTCATGACAATGTACAGCCTCTGGTTCAAGACACAGTACCACCAGATCGGGCTTTTGCGGCTCTCTCCACTTGGTTAAATCATCGGTTCGGCTATTCTCTGGCAGACTTTCGCGCCTATGTGACTCCTGAGCGGATTGAGCAGGTGAAACCCTTTGCCGGGATTCTGCTGGATGTCCTGAAGCGGCGTGGTGATGACTATGCCCAGATTGTTAACGCAATTGAATCCATTGAGAGAGCTGAATATACTGAGTTTACTGAACTGACTGAGGCAGAACGGGTTACTCCAGATAACGACATTGAGTTCATAGAGCAATCTCAATATCAATATCAATATCAGGAGTTTACAGAACTGACCGAGGCAGAACCGATTACTCCAGATTTAGAATCTACCATCCCAGAGTTAAAGACGCTGGAATTTGAGACGGCTCGTTTGGTCAAAACCTCAGATGTAGACTCGTCTTTCCCTCCTCTCCAAGTTGAGCAGTTTACCATTGCCACTATTATCCTAGAGTCGGAACCTGAGACAAGGGAATATGACCTACAACCCTTTGAATTTACAGTTGCCACGCTTATCCAACAAAGACAAGGGTTCTTTCGACCCAGAAAACAATGGGTAATCCAACGTCAGCAAGGGAGCAACAACCAATTCATCGAAGTCCTCGGTGAAAATCTCATCTTAGAAATGGTTGCGATTCCGGAGGGGACATTCCTCATGGGTTCGCCTCAGCAGGAACTAGAAAGCTCCGATAATGAAAGACCCCAGCATGAGGTCGTTGTCAGTAGTTTTTTCATGGGCAAATACCCCATCATTCAGAGCCTTTGGCGATTTGTTGCCTCTTTACCTCAAGTCAACCGCGAACTCAATCCTAATCCCTCCCATTTCAGAGGTTATAATCGCCCGGTAGAATGCGTCAGTTGGTACGATGCAGTGGAGTTTTGTCAACGTTTGTCTCAATACACTCATCGCACTTATCGCTTACCCACGGAAGCAGAATGGGAATATGCTTGTCGTGCTGGAACAACCACTCCCTTTCATTTTGGAGAAACAATCACCGCAGAATTGGCAAATTATAATGCAACTGCAACCTATGGTGATGGAGTAAAAGGAGAATACCGAGACGAAACCACACCAGTAGACCATTTTGGCACAGCCAATGCGTTTGGCTTGTGTGATATGCATGGGAACGTTTGGGAATGGTGTTTGGATCATTGGCATGATAATTATGGGCATGATAATGATAAGAGCGCACCGAAGAATGGGAGTGCTTGGTTAAACAATGATGAGAGCGTTTGGCGTGTGCTACGCGGCGGTTCCTGGGACGTCAATCCGAGTGATTGCCGTTGTGCGTCTCGCCTCAGCATTAACCCCGGCGTCAACGTCTATATTGGGTTTCGGGTAGTGTGCGAGTTTCCGAGGATTCTTCAGTATTCCCCTTCAGAACAGGAACATTCCCCTTCGGAACAGGAGCATTCCCCTTCGGAACAGGAACATCCTCCTTCAGAACAGGAACATCCTCCTTCGGAACAGGAGCATTCCCCTTCGGAACAGGAGCATTCCCCTTCGGAACAGGAACATCCTCCTTCACAACAGGAACATCCTCCTTCAGAACAGGAACATCCTCCTTCAGAACAGGAACATTCCCCTTCAGAACAGGAACATTCCCCTTCAGAACAGGAGCATTCCCCTTCGGAACAGGAACATTCCCCTTCGGAACAGGAGCATTCCCCTTCGGAACAGGAACATTCCCATTGAGAGCATTGGTGTCAACTTCAGCCTTGGCGATGAGAAATCGCGGCGATAAAATCGTAGTAAAATCCAAAATTGTTGGACAAGGATGAGCCAGCCCCTAGAAATTCAGGAAAGGAAACCCAAAGTCATCATCAAGCGGCATCAGGGAGAAGCTCAATTTTTCCTAGAGCAACTGAGCGATGAAGTGAGCATACCCATGATGCTAATACCTGAAGGCAGTTTCAATATGGGTTCCCCAGAGGATGAACCAGAGCGAAGCGC
>JGI12109J20283_10014460_pt1 | contig 11150 bp, 9 predicted proteins | sample ElkSlonscriptome_12_FD_20283 | JGI IMG/M metagenome (IMG submission 20283) | reverse complement strand
CGTCGGCCGATGCCGGAAAATGAATTCAGTCCGCTCCGGATCGCGTCGACGCCCAACCCGAGCTCCCAGCCCACCGCGGCTGCGCCCAGCGCGTTGAGCACGTTGTGCCGGCCCGGTTGCGCCAGCTCCACCGGGACCGGCGCACCGGCCTCGGGCAGGCACATCGAAAAGCCCATCCGGCGCCCGTGCTGCTCGATGTCGGCAGCGCGTACGTCGGCATTCGGATCGAATCCGTAGGTAATCACGGTTCGGCCCACATCGGGCACCAGCTCGGCCACGTGCGGGTCGTCGCAGCACAGCACCGCCACGCCGAAGAACGGCAGATGGTGCAGAAATTCCAGAAACGCGGCCTGCAAGCGATCGAAGCTTCCCCCGTAAGCATCGAGGTGATCGCGATCGATGTTGGTCACGACCGAGATCACCGGCTGCAGCAGCAAAAAGGAGGCGTCCGACTCATCGGCTTCGGCAACCAGGTAGCGGCCCTGACCCAGGCGCGCGTTGGTTCCGAATGCGTTGACCAATCCGCCGACGACGAAAGTCGGGTCCATCCCGGCGCTGGCCAGCAGGCTGGCGATCAACGAAGTCGTGGTGGTCTTGCCGTGCGTGCCGGCGACCGCGATGCCGGCTCGGAAGCGCATCAGCTCGCCGAGCATCTCGGCGCGCGGCACCACCGGGATCCGTCGCTCACGGGCAGCCTGAAGCTCGGGATTGTCGGCGCCGATCGCGCTGGAGGAAACCACGACGTCGGCGTCTTGAACGCGACCGGCGTCATGTCCGATCGAGACGCCGACGCCCGCTTCGCGCAGGTGGGCCAGCGTATTCGAATCGACCAGATCGGAACCGCTCACCTGGAATCCCAGATTGGACAGTACCTCGGCAATACCGCTCATCCCGGCGCCCCCGACGCCCACGCAGTGGATTCGCCTCACGCGATGCATCAGGCTGGGCGCCGGTCGCTGGCTCGCGAGGTTCATGCGATCACCTCTGCGCAGGCACGCGCCACGTTCAGCGCGGCGTCGGGCACGGCACGCTGCCGGGCGCGTTCGGCCATCGGCAGGAGCGTCGCGCGATCGAGCGTTTTCATGCGTTCGGCCAGCGCCTCGGACGTGAATTGCGATTGCGGCACCAACCAGCCGGCATCGACCTCGCTCAGGTAGCGAGCGTTGGCGGTCTGATGGTCGTCGACGGCCGACGGCAGCGGCACCAATACGGCCGGAACGCCGGCGGCGGCCAGCTCGGCAACGGTCAGCGCACCGCAGCGGCAAACCGCAAAGTCGGCCCAGGCCCAGGCCTCCGCCATGTCGTCGATGAATTCGGTCACGGTCGCGTCGACACCGGCTTTTTTGTAATTCTCGATTGCCGGTTGCAGTTGCCGACCCGCCTGGTGACGAACTTCGGGACGATGTTTCGCGGAGAGCCGGGCCAGGGCCTCGGGCACCACCTGGTTGAAAATGGACGCGCCCTGGCTGCCGCCGATGACGAGCAGGCGAAGCGGCCCGCGGCGATCGGGCTCGCGTTGCGAAGGCGCGGGCAGCGACTCGATGTCGGCTCGAACCGGGTTGCCGGTCACCCGCGCACCGGTCAGGGCACCGGGGAATCCTGCACAGACGATGCGCGCCAGCGGCCGCAGCAATCGATTGGTCCAGCCGGCGACCGCATTCTGCTCGTGGATCACGATCGGGGTGCCGCTCAGCCGAGCGGCCAGACCGCCCGGACCGGCTGCGTAACCGCCCATGCTCAGCACGCACTCCGGACGCGCCCGGGCAAGAATGCGTCGCGCCTGAAGGACGGCGCGCAGGACGCGAAACGGTGCGGCCAGCCAGCCGGTCGCGCCACGCCCGCGCAGGCCGCGGATCCCGACCCGCTCGAGTTCGATACCCGCCGCCGGCACGAGCCGGTTTTCCAATCCGTGCGGCGTGCCGAGCCAGGACACGCGGGCCCCGGCTTCGCGGAGTACCTGCGCGACCGCAAGGCCCGGGAAGATATGCCCGCCGGTACCGCCGGCGAGAATCATCACCCGCGACCCTGAGCGCATGGACAGCACGGGGCTGGTCGACCCGGTCATACCGCCGCTCCGCGGTTTCGAGCCGACCTTCGGCCGTGGCCGTCGTCGAATTCGCGGGCAATTCGGACCACCAGGCCCAGCGCCAGCAGCATCATCAGCATGCTGCTGCCTCCGGCCGATACCAGCGGAAGCGTCAGCCCCTTGGTCGGCAGAACGCCCAGATTGACGCCCATGCTGACCAGCGCCTGAAGACCGATCCAGAGGCCGACGCCGAAGGACAAGAATGCCGCAAACAATTCGCCGCCGGCGTAGGCGCGCACGCCGATATGGAAGATGCGCAGGACCAGCACCGCGAACAGCAGCACAACGGAGGCGATTCCGATCAGCCCCAGCTCTTCGGCGAGGATGGCGAAGATGAAGTCGGTGTGCGCTTCCGGCAGATAGAACAGTTTCTGCACGCTGGAACCGAGACCGACCCCGGTCAACTCCCCCCGGCCGATCGCGATCAGCGCCTGGACCAGCTGGAAACCGGCGTCGAACGGGTCGGCAAACGGATCGCCGAAGCTCGTCAGGCGCTCGAGGCGATACGGCTCCAGCGCGGCGAAGGTCACCAGCGGAAGCGATGCCATGCCCAGCAGCGCCAGCGAGCGCCAGGCCGCGCCGGCAAGCCAGACCATGCCTGCGAGTATGGCCATCAGCACCACCGCCGACCCCATGTCCGGCTGCTTGAGCAGCAACACGGCGAGCACCCCGCCGATCAGCAGCGGCTTGAGCGTGTCGACGACACCGGCCTCGTGGAGTTCGGGTCGCCGCGCCAGATAACCGGCGACGTAGACGATCATCAGCAGTTTGACCGCTTCGACGGCCTGAAAACGGAATACGCCGAGGTTCAGCCAGCGGGTCGCGCCGTTGACGGTCACGCCGAGGCCGGGCACCAGAACGGCACCGAGCAGCAACAGGGCGGCCAGCAGGCAGAAGCGATCCAGCCGCTGAAGCACCCGCGTCGGCAACCACTGCACCGACACGGCCAGCACCACACCGAGCGCCACGAACGCGACGTGCCGGCTGAAGAAGTGCCATTGACCAACGGCATACTTTTCGGACACCGCTACCGAGGTCGACGCAACCATGACCAGTCCGATGCAGACCAGCGCAAGCGCGGTGAGCACCAGCGCCGCGTCGACCTGCGCCGCGCCGCGGCCCTGCCGCTGTCGTCGTGCCTGTCTGGGCGAGGCTCCCATCAGCGCACCTTCAGCGTCGCAAGCCCGACCAGCACCAGCATCACCGCCACGATCCAGAACCGCACGATCACCTTCGGCTCGGGCCAGCCCTTGAGCTCGAAGTGGTGGTGCAGCGGCGCCATCCGGAAGATGCGCCGGCCGGTGAGTTTGAACGAAGCCACCTGGAGCATCACCGATACCGTTTCCAGCACGAAGATGCCCGCCATCAGGAAAAACACCAGTTCCTGGCGCACGATGATCGCGATCACGCCCAGCGCCGCGCCCACCGACAGTGCACCGACATCCCCCATGAACACCTGCGCCGGATAGGTGTTGAACCAGAGGAAGCCCAGGCCGGCGCCGGCCAGCGCCGCGCAGATGATGGCGACTTCGCCGGCGCCCGGAATGAACGGATAGCCGAGGTAGTCGGCGAAGATCGCGTTGCCGGCAGCGTAGGCGAAGATGCCGAGCCCGATGGCGACCATCACCGCCGGCACGATCGCCAGCCCGTCGAGGCCGTCGGTCAGGTTGACGGCGTTCGAGGATCCGACGATCACGAAATAGCTGAGCGCGATGAAGCCCACGCCCATCGGGATCATGACGTCCTTGAAGAACGGAAGCAGCAACGTGGTCGCACCCGGCACGTCGGCCGTCAGGTAGAGAAACGTTCCCGCGACCAGTGCCGCGATCGATTGCAGACCGTATTTGGTTGCCGCGCTCAATCCGCGGGAGTCGTTGTACTTGAGCTTGCGGAAATCGTCGACGAAGCCGATCGCGCCGAACGCGACCGTTACGAACAGCACCGTCCAGACGTAGCGGTTGTTGGGATCGGCCCACATCAGCGTCGCCACGACCACCGAGATCAGGATCAGCGCACCGCCCATGGTCGGCGTTCCGGCCTTGTCGAAATGCGTACTCGGACCGACTTCGCGAATCGGCTGACCCAGCTTGCGTGCGGTCAGCCAGCGAATGAAGATCGGACCGACGGCCAGCGACACGACCAGCGCGCTGAGCGCCGCAAGGATGGTGCGGAAGGTGATGAACCCGAACAGCGCGACATCCAGCGCCAGCACGTCTTCGAAAAGCCACATCAGCATGACGCCGCCTCCCGGCCGCAAAGCCCTCCGATCACGCGCTCCATGCGCGCCGAGCGCGACCCCTTGACCAGGCAGTGCACGTCCGCCTGCAGCGTTTGACTCAAGCGGCCGATCAGCGAGTCGATGTCGTCGAACGATTCGGCGCCACGCCCGAACACGTCGGCAGCGGCATGCGCGTGTCGGCCGATCGTGAACAGTCGCTCGACGCCGAAGTCGCGTGCCGCTCGGCCGATCTCGCGATGCAGCTTGTCGCTTTCCTCGCCGAGTTCAGCCATGTCGCCAAGCACCAGCCAGCGGCGCCCGTCGCACTCTCCGAGCACCTGCAGCGCTGCATACAGCGACGCCGGATTGGCGTTGTAGCTATCGTCGATCAGGTGCCAGCCCTGATCGGACTCCAGCGATTCGAGACGGCCGGGTTCGGGACCCACGTCGGACAATCCGGCAGCGATCGAATCGATGTCGATGTCCAGCGCAAGCGCGGCCGCAGCGGCCGCCAGCGCATTCATCTTGTTGTGCGCGCCGGGAAGCCGGAGCGACAGATCGAACGCGCCCGATTTCGTCGTCACCCGGCGGCCGGTGCGCTCGTCCAGCCACCGAACGTCGGCCTCCCGATGGGCGCCGAACGAAATGCGGTGGGCCTGCGGGCACAATCCGGACCAGTATTCGAAGAACGCATCGTCGCGGTTGATGATCGCGATGCCGTCGTCCGCCAGGCTCGAGAACATTTCGCCCTTGGTCCGGGCCACGCCGTCGAGGTCGCCGAGCCCGTCGAGGTGCGCCGGACCCGCGTTGGTGACCAGACCGACTTCCGGCCGGGCGATCCCGGCGAGATACTCGATATCTCCGGGACGGCCGCAGCCCATCTCGATCACTGCATACCGGTGGCTGGCGTCGAGCCCGGAAAGGGTCAGCGGCACGCCGATCTCGTTGTTGTAGTTCCCGCTGGTCGACAGCGTCGGCGCGACCCGGCCGAGCACTGCGGCGAGCATGTTCTTGACCGTGGTCTTGCCGTTGCTGCCGGTGATTCCGACGACACGAACCGCCAGCGATTCACGCCAATCGCGTGCCAGCAATCCCATCGCCCGCACCACATCCGGCACCACGATCTGGACCAGCGGCGCATCGACGGCGCGTTCGACCAGCGCCGCTCCGGCGCCGGCGCGAGCGGCGTCGGCAACGAACCGATGACCGTCGACGCGCGCTCCGGCCAGCGCAGCGAATAGGTTTCCGGGCGCGAGCTTGCGCGAATCGTGCGTCATGCCGTTGAACTCGCCGGTCGGATCGCTGCCGGCCGCTCCATGCAGCCGTCCATCGGCGACGCTCGCGGCATGCTGGAGGGACATGCGGATCATGCGGCCTCCGTCATCGCGCTGCGCACCGCGTCGAAATCGGAGAAATCCATGACGCGCGAGCCGAAATCCTGGGTCCGCTCGTGTCCTTTCCCGGCCACCAGCACGCAGTCGCTCGGACCGGCAGCCGCGACGGCGGCCTCGATGGCCTCGGCCCGGTCGGGAATGACCCGGACCCGGTCGGGTCGCGCCATGCCCTGCTGGATCTCGCGGAGGATCCGGAGCGGTTCTTCATGGCGTGGATTGTCGTTGGTCAGAATCACCTGATCGGCGCAGGCCTCGGCAATCCTGCCCATTTCCGGACGTTTGCCGCGATCTCGATCGCCGCCGCAGCCGAATACGCAGATCAGCTGGCCCGGGGTGAGCTCCCGCAGCGCGGCGAGCGCGCCGGCCAGCGCGTCGGGCGTATGCGCGTAATCGATGATCACGCGCTGCCCGGCCGGCCCTTCGATGCGGTTCATCCGCCCCGGAACCGGCGTCATGCGCGCAACGATATCCGCGATATCCCGGACGCAGTAACCGCGAACAACGAGATTGGCGACGACCAGCGTCAGGTTGCTGGCGTTGATGCGCCCGACCAGACGGCTGGAACAGCAGATGCGCCCGATCGGTGTGTTGAAATCGAGCTGGATGCCGTCGAGCGTGACCGACCGGATGACCCCGAGCACCTCGGGCCGATTCGCTTTGTCCATGCCGTAGCGAATCAAGCCACCGCGGCCGGACAGCGATGAGGCGAGCTCCCGCCCGAACGCATCGTCGGAGTTGATGATCTGGTGTCGGCTGGAATAGTCCTCGAACAGCCGCGCTTTGGCTCGACCGTAAGCCTGCATGGAACCGTGGTAATCCAGATGATCCCGGCCCAGGTTCGTGAACATCACGGTTCGGAAACGGAGTCCGTCCGTCCGGCGCTGGTCCAGCGCGTGCGAAGAGGCCTCGAGAACGACACGCCGGTAACCGGTGTCCCGCAGCTCGGCGAGCGCCCGGAACAGGCCGATGGTGTCCGGTGTGGTGTGCTGCGCAGCTGCCAGCGAGCCCGGCGCACCGACGCCCAGCGTGCCGATCATCCCGCCTTCGAGCGCCTGGGCCAGCAGCCAGGCCACCGAGGACTTCCCGTTGGTGCCGGTCACCGCGTCGATTTCCAGCGTCTCGTCGGGCGCATCCCAGAACCGCCTTGCAATCAGCGCCAACCGGTCGGCGAGGCCGGGCACGGCGACGCAGCGGTCGACGAATTCGGCCGGCGAGGGCGTCATCCCATCGTCGATGATCGCCGAGGCGCCGGAAGCCAGCGCGTCGGCGGCGAACTGCATGCCGTGGCCGCTTCGTCCGGCGAGTGCGATGAAGACGTCCCCGGGTGCGATCCGGCGCGAGTCCACCGTCAAACCGGAAACCATGACCTCCGGGATCGGGGTCCCGGTCAGACCTTCGAGTATCTGGGCGAGCGGCTTCAAGGGGCGCTCCGTGCGTCGGCCAGCAGCGAGGCAACGTGATCCGGCGGAACGTTCATCAGGCGCAGCGCGTCGGCCATCACGCGACCGAACAGCGGTCCGGCCACCACGCCGCCGTAGTAATCGTCGCCGCCCGGGTCCTGAACCACCGCCACAACGGCGATCCGCGGATTGCTGACCGGTGCGTACCCGGCGATGCTGGAAACGTAGCGATCGCTGTAGCCGGACACGCCCACCTTGCGGGTCGTCCCGGTCTTGGCCGCCACGCGGTAACCGTTGATGGCGGCTCGGGTAGCCGTCCCGCCCGGGCCGGTGACCGTCTCCAGCATGCGCCCGAGTTCGCGCGCAAGCGCCGGGTCGATCACGCTCTGCGCCGGGTTTTCCGAACCGGCGATGAAACTCGGCTGGCGAAGCCGGCCGTCGTCGGCCAGCGCTGCGATCGCGCGGACCAGCTGCAGCGGCGTGACCGACAGGCCGTAGCCGTAGGCCAGCGTTGCCTGCTCGAGCTTGCGCCAGCGCTGGTAGTCGCGCAGCACGCCGGCCGACTCACCCGGAAAGCCGCTGCCGGTGACCCGACCGAATCCGAGTCGCGAATAGATGCTCCACATGTGCTGCGGGTCCATCGCCATGGCCAGCTGCACTACGCCGACGTTCGACGACTTCGTGAGAATGCCGGTCACGCTGAGATCGCCGAAATTTCGCACGTCGCGGATGGTGTGTCCCGAAACGTTCATGCGCCCCGGCGATGTGTCGATCCGCATTTCCGGCCGAGCAAGTCCTGCTTCCATGGCGGCAGCGACTACGAACGGCTTGACCACCGAACCCGGCTCCAGCACGTCGGTGAGCGCGCGGTTGCGAATGCCTTCGGCGCTGTCGCGCTCTCGAACGTTCGGGTTGAACGAAGGATAGTTCGCCATCGCCAGGATCTCGCCGCTCGCCACGTCGAGTACCACCACCGTTCCCGAGCGCGCCTGGTGCTCGTTGACCGTCGAGGCGAGCTCCCGGTAAGCGAGATACTGGAGCCGGCGATCCAGCGTCAGCCGCAGTTCGCGTCCGGGCTGCGCCTCGCGCACCAGCTCGACGTCTTCGACCACGCGCCCCAAGCGGTCCTGGATCACGCGCTTGAGCCCCGTCTGGCCGGTCAGCCAGCCGTTGTAGGCCAGCTCCAGCCCCTCCTGCCCGACGTCATCGATGTTGGTCATCCCCACCACCGGCGCACTGACGTCGGCGGTCGGGTAGAAACGGCGATACTCGCGCTGCAGGAACACGCCGGGAATATCGAGTTCGCGCACGCGTTCGGCCAGCTGCGGCCGGATTCGGCGAATGATCCAGACGAATTCCCGGTCGGCCCGCTGAGTCAGCCGGCGCTGGATATCGTCGGCATCTTCGTCGAGCACGCCCGCCAGCAGCGGAATGCGATCGGCAGCCTGCAGCAGCTCACGCGGGTGCGCCCAGACCGAATCGACCGGCGTCGATACCGCCAGCGGCTGACCGTTGCGGTCGACGATGCGTCCCCGCATGGTCGGCATTTCGACTTCCCGCAGGAATCGTGCCTTGCCCTCTTCCTGCAGGAATTCGGTGTCCATGACCTGCAGCTTGACCGCGCGTGCGACCAGACCGATCGACACCAGGCCCATCACCACGACCAGCACGGCGACGCGCATCCGGCATACCCCGACGGCGTTGCGTCCTTCAGCCATCGCGGGCCACCAGCACACCGGTTCGAGCCGGTGCGATCATCTGGAGCTGTTCTACAGCGCGCTGCTCGATGCGCCCGGCTTCGCCGCGCCACGCGAGCTCGATCTGCAGCCGCGACCATCGGGCCTGGTGCTCGTCGCGCAGCTGGGCCTGATGCTCGAGCTCGATGAACAACTGACGGCTCTGATGTTTGAGCGCAACCAGCGAAACCGAGGTCGTAACGACCGCGGCCAGCAACAACACGATGATTGCCCAGATCTTCACCTCGGGCCTCCATCCAGCGTTGCAGCCACCCGCTCGGCAACTCGCATCCGCGCCGAGCGCGCCCGCGGATTCGCCTCGACTTCCGCGTCCGAGGGGCGAACCAACTTGCCGACCGCGCGAAGCCGCGGCTGGAATTCAGGAGCCGACGGCGCTCGTCGGCTCGCCGCTGGCGGCTTGGCCGCCGCCCGGATCGCCTGCTTGACGCGGCGGTCTTCGAGAGAATGGAAGCTGATCACGACAAGGCGCCCACCCGGCGCCAGGACGTCGATTGCCGCCTGCAGCGCCGTGTCGAGCGAATCGAGCTCGGCATTGACGGCGATGCGAATCGCCTGAAAGCTTCGAGTCGCGGGGTGAATACGTGGGCCGCCGTAAGTACCGGGCACCGCGGCCTCGATGATCCCGGCCAGCTCGCCGGTCGTTCGAATACTGCGCTCCCCGCGCGTTCTTACGACCGCGCGCGCAATCCGGCGCGCAAATCGCTCCTCACCGAGATGCTTCAGCACGTCGGCGAGTTCGTCTTCATCGACCCGCTCCAGCCATTCGGCGGCCGACGGCCCGCGCGTCGGGTCCATTCGCATATCCAGCGGGCCGTCGTCGCGGAAGCTGAAGCCCCGCGCCGGCTCGTCCAGCTGCGGCGACGACACGCCGAGGTCCAGCAGAATGCCGTCGACGCGTCCAGCCGGCACGCGCTCGGCAACGAACCGTTCGATGGCGTCGAAATTCGTGTGAGTGAGCTCGAGACGCGGATCGTCGAACCGCGACCGGCCGAAATCGATTGCATCCGGGTCGGCGTCGAGGGCAATCAGGCGGCCCGAGGGCCCCAGTCGCTCGAGGATAAGACGACTATGCCCACCGCGCCCGAAGGTCGCGTCGATGTAAACGCCGCCATCCCGCACGTTCAGCGCATCCACCGCAGCCTCCAGCAGTACAGGAACGTGCGCCATCTCAAGCCACCGAACCCGGCGCAGCAGCCGGCGATAGCGCAGAAGCGAGCGATGCGGCAATGCCGCACAACGGGGCCTCGCCGTCGCAGCCAGGTCGCGACTCGCGGTCACGACGGCGGCCCGTTAAAGCACCAGCTCCGCCATCTCGGCGGAAGCCTGTTCGGCCATGGAGCGCTCTTCCTCGGCCCGCCGCTGGTTGAGCACGTTGTCGTTCCAGATCTCGAAGCGCGCACCCATGCCCATCAATACGATCTTCTTCTCCAGGCCGGCGACCTGGCGCAGCGTTTGCGGCAGCAGCATGCGCCCGTTTCCGTCGAGCTCCAGCTGGGTCGCCGATCCGACCAGCCGGCGCTGAAGGCTTCGGTGGCTGGCATTGAATGTGGAAAGGCCCATGACCTGGTCGCGCACGCGCTCCCACTCGGGCTCCGGATACAGCCACAGGCAGCCCGAGTCGAAGGCCGAGTAGGTCAATACCAGTCGATTCGACGACGCCTCGACGACCGCGTCCCGATAGCGGGTCGGCAGCGCCATGCGCCCTTTCGAATCCAGGTTGATTGCCGTTTCGCCGAAGAACATCGAATCTGGGCCTGTTTTCCACTAATTCCCACAATTTCCCACTGCACGCCACAATAGACGCTGCCCCCAAGGCTGTCAAGGTATGAATTCCAAGGAAATTCAGGGATCAAGCGCAGAAACGTCGATCAGCGGGCGGATCACTGAACAGGTGTACAGCGGTTCTCGGATCGAGGCCGGAGGGAGTTCGAATCACCGTGACGATTGTGTCGCGACAATCACGCCCGGACGGGCTGCAGCGGTCGGCTGCCTCGCTGCCGATCGGCAAGCGCCGCGATTCCAGCCCAGACCGATCCGCGGGCCTGTGCAGCGGTCGATTGCCGGCGGATTCGAAAGCGGCGCCTGTGCAGAGCGCCGAATTCCGGAAAAATAGGGAGTCGGCCTGTAAGCCGGGTTCTGTCGTGAACAGTCATTCATCTGGGACCGCTGTCGCCAGCAGCCTCTAGCGGCCTACCCGGATGCAGCGCGGGCCACGCCATCGCATCCCTATTCGGCCTTGCTTCGGATGGGGTTTACCGTGCCGTCGACGGTTGCCCGCGACGCGGTGCGCTCTTA
>JGI12109J20283_10330995_pt1 | contig 11152 bp, 9 predicted proteins | sample ElkSlonscriptome_12_FD_20283 | JGI IMG/M metagenome (IMG submission 20283) | reverse complement strand
CGTCGTTGAATCGCTGTGCTGCATCACGGTAGCTGGAAAGATGCTGCAACGCCTGATTGTAGCGACCGTCCCGTTCGCGAATGGCGGCAATCGCCTCGTGGATCTCCATCAAGCCACGCCAGTTTTCCCGGGCCTGGAATTGGCCGACCAGAGCATTCAGAATCGGCACCCCTTCTTCGCTTCGACCGAGATTCAGCAGCGCCAGGCCAAGCTCTTTCCGCGCCTCAAGCTCTCCGTCCAGATAACCGGTCTCCAGATTCTTATCGATCGCGCGTCTCGACCAGCCGACCGCTTCCTGGTATCGACCTGCGCCGTTGTAGACGCTTCCGATCAGGGTCATGGCACTGCCCACGGCCACCGCCCCGCCAGATTGCTGGCTTTGCTCCCAGAGCTCGCCACTCCGGTCCAGCGCGAACTCTGCAAAACCAGCGTTCCGCTGGACCAGCATGAGAGAGTAGAGCGAATTGAAGATAGTGCGCGCGTGTCCCGTTCCCTTCGCAATATCCAGGCTTTCAGCGGCGTTTTCGAGTGCAAGACCATGCTCGCCCACATCGGAATACAATCTCGCCACCAGGGTCAGCACATCGGCTTTCTGCATGGCGTCGCCGGTATCGGGAAAAAGCGAAAGCGCGCTGGCCAGCAGACCGAACGCGCGTTCATAATTATGAATCAGGTAGTTGACGTTGATCGACAGTTCAAGAGCTCTCAGCCGGCTGGCTGGGCTCACCGGCTTGCTGAGGACCTGGTCGAGCATTTTCAGGCTATTTTCATAGCGACCATCAAGAATCAGATTTCTTGCTTCCATGATCCGGACCCGCGCGCGCTCTTCCATCGAAGCGTCGGCAAGCGCCGGCCGCAGGTCCTCGATCATCTGCTGTGAAACAGCCCACGGCTGGTGGATATGAACGTGCTCGATTTCTGAAATTCTATCGGAGAGGGAACCACGCTCTTGAGGCTCGTCCGCGCATACCGCAACGATAATCAGGCAACTCAACAGGATTGCGAGACGTGCGAACCTCAACTCCATTCCCCCTACGGATTTTCACGAATCAGGATTGCCGGATACAAACCCTGCCGATATCAGTCGAGTTCCGGCGCGCGAGGCTATCCAGGCTCCCAAGGATTGCTCGAATTTAACGCAGGATCTGACTTGAGCGAGCCTGCTAATGACTTCATCAGTATCTACCCGCGGCTTGCCCGACAATATCCTAGCATCGAAGTCGTATCACCAGCCGCTTAATTAGGTGGGTGAGCGCGCCGGGCGAAAGATGTGTTTAACGACTGGTGCGGGCCTGTACAGGGATTTTTGGTGCCGAAGGGGCTGCCCGCGGTCGGAACAGGCAGGTGGCCTATCAGCGGCCGGCCGAGTCACCGCGGACAACCGCGTAAAGAAGGACATGCGGAACAGTCAACGCGGCCAAACCGCAGAATATGACCTGGGCAAGCACCTCGTGGCCCATAGAACTGCCCAAATTGATACCGGAGAGCAGAACCCATCCGAGCATCCCCAACCCAAGCGCACCCAGAGTGGCAGGCCACAGACGCGATCCCCACTGGCCCAGTGACCACTCTGTCCAGGGGCCCTGAAAGCGTACAGCCAGGTCGAGCAGATGACCGAAACTGTGGAGCAGGCAGAAATAGGCGGCGAAAGCGATCAGAGGCGGCAACAGGACCATCGAGGCCACCAGCACGCCCAGTCCCGCCAACTGGAACCCTTTGTTGGCCTCGCCCTCGATGTGCATTCGCGCCACGAGCATTCCGGCGCCAACTATCCAGATGGCGATCAGAGGCTGCGCCAGCCAATTCATGATTTCGGCAAGCATGCTCTTTTCGGCGCCGGTGAGCCAGCCGAAGATCAGCGCGGCTTCGGCCGGATGAGCTGCGATCGGCCCCAGCACCGGGATGGCGCCGAATACGCTCACCGTCAGGCCGTCGCTCCTTCCGGCGAACCCATACGCATCCTGCTCACCAAAGTGCAGCACCGAAATCACTAGAAATCCGGCCAGCGTGGCCAGCGGCGCGAGCACCCAGCAGGCAATTACGACAGCCATGACGGAAAGGTATGAAATCACGAACAGCGAAGGTTCGGATTTCCCAAAACGGTCCCGCATTACAACCTCTCCGACCCAGGGATCCAGGCCACCGTGCATGACCCCCAGCAAGAGGATTGGAAGCGCCACCAGCGCGAGCTGGGATTCGACGGCGAGGGTCCCCAGGAAGCTGCCGGCAGGCAAAAGGGCGAGCAGCACGACCAGGGTTATCCGAAGGTGAACCCGGCGCAGCTCCGGGCGGGACCCGGAGAGGCGTGTGTCGGCTGTACCGATGTGACCGACATGGTCCTTGCGTATCGTCATCTGCGCAAGAAAATTCGCCCGGCTGACTTTTTCGGCCGGGCGATTGGGTTTCCGATCGTCATAACAATCGAAATCCGACACCTCAGGCGGCTTCGGAATCGGTCTTGATGACCGCGATCGTGTAGATCAACATCCCGAAAACCGCCTTGGCCACGATATCGGCAATCGAGTAACCCACCTGTACCGCGGTTTCGGCGCCCGCACCGGTAAGGCCTAGCATCGGGAACAGGAATACCACCGGATAGAACAGCCAGGCGATGACGGTCAGGTAGCGCGCCGCGCTTACCAGGCCCCGGGCCGAAGCCGGCTGGCGAGCAATCGCGTCGCCGAGCCCGATGAACAGCTGGTAAAGAATGATCAGGAACGGAATCATCGAAAGGGTCCACCAAAGCCACCGGGTACCCACATCGGCGCTGACTTCACCCGGGTAGCCGAGAATGATCATCAATGCTGCCAGGCCACCAAGCAGCCATCCCTTGCTCACGGTCTCCTGCTTCGACAGACGCATGACCAGCAATAACTCGACAAGCAAAAGCGGGACGGTCAATAGCCAGTCGACATAGCGATACGCGTCGTTGAACGGCTGGCCGGAAGCGACATACGCGCCGTCGACGAATTGATACGCCGACTTCCAGTCAAACAGAATCTGTACGTAGTGATACAGCGCGATGAACGTGACAAGACCGGTGATAGTGATAGCTGTTCGATATTCAGGCGCCACCCGGCTTCTTTGCATGAAAAAGAATATCGTCGATGCTGCGAAGGCGGCAAGCGTCAACGAGAAAACGTTGAACACGAGATTGTATTGACCGAAGCTCAGCGTCGGCAAAGTTTCCATGTCGTTACCCTCTATCTTTTGGATCGCAACAACCCCATGTCGTCGCGTGCAAACAGCAAACTACGCCTGTTGCGTGAATCGGAGCACCGACCTCTGTGAAACGATTGCCACATCCGTGAAGGACTCCGCGTTTATTAGAAATATGCGCATTTACCGGAGGACCAGGTCATCCGATACACTGTCGTTCGAGTTTCATTTTCGGGAGGCCTCGATGCGCTGTTCGATCCAGCTGATCGCTATTGCTTTTCTAACATTCGCCAATGTCGCCACGTGCCAGGCCGAAACGGAAACCGGGGGTTCTCCGATCGCAATCGCGATTCATGGCGGCGCCGGTACGATTTCACCCAAAACCATGACCGAGGAGCGAGAGCGGGCTATTCGAAGCGCGCTGGAGAAAGCTATCCGTGCCGGCTACGCCTTACTGGAGCGCAACGGGGAGGCGATCGACGCCGTCACTGCGGCAATCACGATTCTGGAGGATGCACCGGAATTCAATGCAGGCCGGGGCGCCGTACTGACCAGCGAATCCAGGGTGGAAATGGATGCCTCGATCATGACCGGCCAGGACCTTGCCGCCGGCGCCGTCGCCAGCGTACGTGGCGTTCGGCACCCTATACTGGCCGCGCGGGCGGTGCTCGAACATTCGCCACATGTCATGCTGGTGGGTAAAGGGGCTGAGAGATTCGCCCGTGGCAGAAAGCTTGAATTCATGCCGGAGGCGTGGTTTCAAACAGAATTCAGACTCGAACAGTTGCGCCGGATTCAGGCAGGCGAAACCGGGCAGGCGGCTTCCGATGTGCCGGACAAGGACAAATGGTTTTCGACCGTCGGCACCGTCGCGCTGGACCGCACAGGCAACCTCGCCGCGGGCACTTCGACCGGCGGCACGGCGAACAAGCGCTTCGGGCGGGTCGGCGATTCACCGATCATCGGCGCGGGTACCTATGCAGATAATCGAAGCTGTGCGGTTTCAGCCACCGGACACGGAGAGTTTTTCATCCGCCACGTCGTCGCATACAACATTTGCGCGCGTATGCTGCGGTCCGGCACAACCCTCGCCCAGAGCGCGGATGAGGTTATCAACGTCGAGCTTGCAGAGGACGGCGGAGACGGCGGGGTGATTGCGCTGGATGCGCAAGGCAATATCGCGACGCCGTTCAATACACCTGGTATGTACCGTGCAAGTATCGACCGCGATGGGAATCTCGACGTCAGGATCTACCGCGACGAGTAAACGGGAAGCAAAGGATGTTGACGGATTTTATCGAGTTTGATTGCCCGTGCTGCGGCGAGACCAACCAGGTCGAGGCCGAGCCCGGCGATGCCGGGCAATGGCTGGTACAGGATTGCCGGATTTGCTGCAGCCCGATCGAAATCAAGCTGCCGGGCCCCGGTCAGCCTGATTTTCAGGTCCGGCGAGAGGAAAACTGAGCTTCGTCTCCGATTTCGGCATCCCGGCGCGAGACTTGAAGACCCACGCTGTTTCAGCGGGTCTTGTTCGCCAGCTGTTGGTGGGCAGACCCTGACAAGTCCTCCTCACGGCACATTTCGCGGGCTAGTGGGCAGATGGCGTATTCAGGCCGCCCTCGTGTCGCCGGCCTCGTTGCCCTCGCCCAGGCCGAGATTACGACATAGCTTTAGCGACGCCTGTGCGCGATTGAGCGTATAGAAGTGAATGCCCGGCGCACCCAGGTCGATCAGCTTGCGGCACAGGTCGGTGATCACATCCTCGCCGAACTGGCGGATTGACTTGAAATCTTCCTGCTTTTCCCAGGCCTCGACCCGCTTGAAAATCCACTTGGGCATGTCGGCGCCGCACATCTTGGAGAAGCGCGCCAGCCGAGAGTAATTGGTGATCGGCATGATGCCGGGTACTATCGGCACTTGCACGTTCAGCCGCGCGCAGTCTTCCAGAAATCTTTCATAGGCATCGGCGTTGAAGAAGTACTGTGTGATGGCCCTGTCGGCACCGGCGTCCACCTTGTCCTTGAAGTGCTTCAGGTCATCTTCAGGCGACTTGGCTTCCGGATGATATTCCGGGTAGCAGCCCACTTCGATCTGGAACTGGTCGCCGTAACCTTTTCGAATGTGCCGGACAAGGTCCGTCGCGTAGTCGAAGATGCCGCTGCCTCCGCCTGAGGGGCGATCTCCGCGCAACACGACCAGTCGCTCGATTCCATTCTCGCGATAGGAATCAAGCAGGTCATCGATGCTGTCGATGTCTTCCGACATGCAGGAAATGTGCGGCGCCGCCGGAATGCCGGTCTCGCGCTGGATGTTGAAGACCGTTTCACGGGTTCTGGAACGGGTGGAGCCGCCGGCGCCGAACGTGACCGACATGTACTCGGGCTTGAGCGCTGCCAACCGGTCACGCGTTCGTTTGAACAACTCGACCTGCTCGTCGTTCTTTGGCGGAAAGAATTCAAAACTTAACTGGGGACTTGTCATGGCTTCCTTTGCGTCGGATTCGAAAGCTGGAATCAATCAAGGGGATGTCCTCGCCATTTTTTTGGATGCACCTGAGTCGCGAGGCTGCGACTGTACGGCAACATCAACTGCCGCGCACACGCGGCAGCATTTTTCTATCTCACGAGGAAACCCGGGGCCGGCGGCCGGCCCCGGATTGCAGAACCGTTTAGTAGCGGTAATGCTCGGGCTTGTACGGCCCCTTGACGGTCACGCCGATGTAGTCGGCCTGAGTTTCCGTCATCTCGGTCAGGCGCGCACCCACGCGGTCGAGGTGCAGACGCGCGACCTTCTCGTCCAGGTGCTTGGGCAGCACAAAGACCTCGTTCTTGTATCGCTCGGGATACTTGAACAGTTCGATCTGAGCCAGCGTCTGGTTGGTAAACGAATTGGACATCACGAAGCTCGGATGACCGGTGGCGCAACCCAGGTTGACCAGACGGCCTTCGGCCAGCAGCGTAATGCGCTTGCCGTCCGGAAACGTGATCTGGTCGACCTGCGGCTTGATGTTGTCCCACTCATACTGGCGCAGGCTGGAAACGTCGATTTCGTTATCGAAGTGACCGATGTTGCAGACAATCGCCTGGTCCTTCATGCGCTGCATGTGGTCGTGGCGAAGAACGTTGTAATTGCCCGTGGCCGTTACCAGGATGTCGGCCTGCTCGATGACGCCTTCGTCTTCGATGTTGACCACACGGTAGCCTTCCATCGCTGCCTGCAGTGCGCAGATCGGATCGATCTCGGTGACCCAGACATTGGCCGACAGCGCCCTGAGCGACTGCGCAGAGCCCTTTCCGACATCGCCGTAGCCGCAGACGATCGCGATCTTGCCTGCGACCATAACGTCGGTCGCACGCTTGATCGCGTCGACCAACGATTCCCGACAGCCATAGAGGTTATCGAACTTGCTCTTGGTCACCGAGTCGTTGACGTTGATCGCCGGGAACTTCAGCGTGCCTTCCTTCTGCATGCGGTAGAGACGGTTAACGCCGGTGGTGGTTTCCTCGGTCACGCCACGGATGTTCTTAAGCGCAGCCGAGTACCAGCCAGGATTGGATTCGAGGCGCTTCTTTATCGCCTTGAACAGTGCTTCTTCCTCTTCGCTTCCCGGGTTGTCCAGCACCGAGGCATCCTTTTCGGCTCGGGCGCCGAGGTCCAGCAACATCGATGCATCGCCCCCGTCGTCGAGAATCATATTGGCGGTACCGCCGTCGGGCCACTGGAAGATGCGGTGGGTAAATTCCCAGTACTCGGTCAGGCTCTCGCCCTTGTATGCAAATACAGGAATGCCCTTTTCAACCATGGCAGCGGCCGCGTGGTCCTGGGTCGAATAGATGTTGCAAGACGCCCAGCGCACTTCGGCGCCAAGTTCTATCAGGGTTTCCATCAGCACTGCGGTCTGGATGGTCATATGCAGCGAACCGGCGATTCGCGCGCCCTTTAGCGGCTTGTCGGCTGCGTATTCTTCCCGGGTCTGCATCAGGCCCGGCATTTCGGTCTCGGCGATCGTGATTTCCTTGCGGCCGTATGCAGCCTGCGATAGATCTGCGATCAGGTAGTCGTTTTCGGTAGAAGCAATGCTTGAATCAAACAGCACGCCCTTGGTTACGTCTTCTGGCTTGGCACTCATTGGTAAAACCTCAGTATTCGTATTTAGGATTCAAAATTCTTTAAAGTAATTTCCGACCGAAGATCGGGGCCGCAACACCATTCGGTGAAGCGACCCGTCTCGACGGCCGTCGTTATTGTTGTTAAAGCCCAGCTGCCTGCCTCAGCGCCTCGGCGCGGTCGGTCTTCTCCCAGCTGAACGTTGTGAAATGCTCTTCAACCTGCTTGCCGTCGCGAACCACCTTGGCCGAGGCCTGTTCCGGGATACGCCCGAAATGGCCATTGGTGGCGGTCTGGCGATACATCGGGTGCAGCAGATCGAGCATCTTGAGGATGCCGAACGGCCGCAGGTCGAAGTGTTCCCGTACCAGTTTTTCGATCTGTTCTTCGGGAATTTGGTTGGTGCCGAAAGTCGTCACCGAAATCGAAGTCGGCTGGGCCACGCCGATCGCGTAACTGACCTGGATTTCGCACTTTTCAGCCAATCCGGCGGCAACCACGTTCTTGGCCACGTAGCGCCCGGCATAGGTAGCCGATCGGTCGACCTTGGACGGATCCTTCCCGGAAAATGCGCCGCCGCCGTGACGGGCCATGCCGCCGTAAGTATCCACAATGATCTTGCGGCCGGTAAGCCCGGCATCACCCACAGGGCCACCGATCACGAATTTACCCGTTGGGTTGATGTGATACAGCGTGTCATCGTGCAGCCACTCTTCAGGCAAGACCGGCTTGATGATGTGCTCACGAACGCCCTCGCGGATTTCATCGAGTTCCACGCCGTCATCATGCTGGGTAGACAGGACCACCGCGTCAATGCCAGCCGGCTTGCCGTCCTTGTAGCGCAGTGTGACCTGGCTTTTGGCATCGGGCCTCAGCCACGGCAGTGGATTATTCTGGTGCTTGCGCAGACGCGTGTGCTGTTCTACAAGCCGATGTGCATAGAAAATCGGAGCTGGCATCAGCGCGTCGGTTTCATTGGACGCGTAACCGAACATCAGGCCCTGGTCGCCGGCGCCCTGATCTTCCGGCGCCTGGCGATCCACGCCCTGGGCGATATCCGGAGACTGCTTGCCGATCATGTTGATCACCGAGCAGGTCTGGCCGTCGAATCCGACGGTCGAAGAGTTGTACCCGATATCGGTCACGACCTGGCGAATCAAGTCTTCGAGTTCGACGTATGCCGTGGTCGAGATTTCACCGCCGACGACGACTGCGCCAGTCTTTAAAAACGTCTCGCAGGCCACGCGGGCATTCGGATCCTGGCTCAAAATCTCGTCGAGGATGGCGTCTGAAATCTGATCGGCCATCTTGTCCGGGTGGCCTTCTGAAACCGATTCCGAGGTAAACAGGTATTCGCTCATTGGTATATTTATCTCTTGATGCGGATAGAAAGATATTATTCTAACGCAACACGGTAGAGATTGCATCCCCGTTTCGGACCAAGCGCGGGCGGCGGTCGGTTCGGGGAAAACAGGAGTCGGTAATCAATTTCCGGATTCCGGTCCCCCCGCCGCCTCCCGAGTTCAGGGCGCGCTATCATCGACGCAGACTCCGGTCAGGACCGTTACCTCATGCCCGAGCCGCAGACGCTTCTGGACCTCAGCCTGATTGTGGCTCTGTTTCACCTGGTCATTTCGCCGATGGCCGCGCTGCACGCCCTGATGTTCAAACGCGATTCACGGGCTGCGCTGGGGTGGATAGCCCTGTGTCTGCTGCTGCCGGTCGCCGGACCGTTGCTCTACACGATTTTGGGCATCAACCGTATCCGTCGACGTGCTCGACGCCTCGAATTGCCGGGCTTGCGAGTCGGATTCGAGCGTGGTCGCGGTCGCCTTCCGGAAAGCGCCGACACGCCCGAGATGCCTGCCGAACTGCGGCCGTTCGAGCGGATAGGCGCGCGACTGAGCAAGCATCCTGTTACAGCCGGGAATGCCGTCGAGCCCTTGATCAACGGCGATGAAGCCTTCCCGGCAATGATCGAGGCCATAGACGAGGCGGCGCGATCGATATTCCTCTCAACCTATATCTTCGACACCGACGCGATTGGCAACGCAATCATCGCGCGCCTCGCCGCCGCCTGTGATCGCGGCGTGGATGTGCGCGTGGTCGTCGACGGAATCGGGCAGTCATATAGCTGGCCCCGCGCCCCGAGCCGGTTGCGCAGGAAAGGGATCCGAACCGCTGTATTCCTGCCGCCGCGCCTGTTGCCGCCCCGCCTTTCGATCAACCTGAGAAATCATCACAAAATCCTGGTGATCGACGGCCATACCGCCTTCACCGGGGGCCTGAATATCGGAAAACGCCACGTCGTCGGCGAGCATCCCGCCAAAGATGCTGTCGCCGACATGCATTTCAGGCTCCGGGGACCCGGAGCGCTGCAGCTGGAGAACGAGTTTTTGCGTACCTGGGAATTCGTCACCGGCGCGCCGGAGCCGCCGGCACCCGTTTCCGTGTGCCCGGCTGGAACAGTACACACTCGCACGATGACCGACGGGCCGGACGATCAACTGGATCAGATCACGCAGCTGCTCAGCGCGACGATCTCGAATGCGAAAGAGAAGATCGTGATCATGACGCCATATTTCCTGCCGCCGCGCGAGATCGTCGGGGCCCTCCAGGCGGCCAGTCTGCGCGGTGTCCGGGTCATGCTGATTCTGCCGGAAAAGAACAACCTGCCCTACGTCCACTGGGCGACTCGAAACATGCTTTGGGAACTTCTCTACCAGGAAATCGAAGTTTTTTATCAGCCCCCTCCTTTCGCGCATACCAAGCTGTTCGTCGTCGACGACCGCTACGCACTGGTTGGCTCCTCGAACTGGGATGCCCGCTCGTTGAGACTGAATTTCGAACTCCAACTTGAAGTCTTCAGTTCGCAATTCGCCGGCGGCGTGGCCAGACGTGCACAAGAAGCGGCACGCTGTGGCAGACGCGTTACACTCGAGGAAGTCGACGGTCGCAGCCTGCCGGCCCGAATACGGGATTCCGTGTGCTGGCTGTTTTCACCCTACCTTTGAGAAATTTTTGAGGAGTGGCAAATGTTGCAATTGATTCTTGGCCTGGTGCTGTTTCTCGGCATTCACTCGATTTCAATCGTGTCGCTGCCAACGCGCAACGCGCTGGTGGCACGGATGGGGGAATGGCCTTTCAAGGGACTGTATGCGCTTATTGCCATCGTCGGTCTGATTCTGATCGTGCGGGGCTACGGCGAGGCGCGCCTTGATCCGACCGTTTTGTACACGCTGCCCGACTGGACCCGTCACCTGGCCATGTTGATAATGCTGCCGGCGTTCCCGGCATTGCTTGCAACTTATTTTCCGGGCCGAATCAGCCAGGCGCTGGGCCACCCGATGCTGGTGGCGGTCAAGTTCTGGGCCCTGGCTCACCTGCTGGTCAACGGCACGCTGGCCGACGTATTGCTGTTCGGCGGCTTCCTGGCCTGGGCAGTGGCCGACCGGATTTCGATGAAACGCCGACCACAGCGCGACATTCCGCGTGCTCCGCAGAACGCGTTCAACGATGTCATCGCCATTGTCGGCGGACTCGGGATTTACCTGGCGTTCGTGTTCTGGCTGCACACCGCCTGGATCGGCATTCCGGTAGTCGGCTGACACTTCAGCCGCGGCCGAACAGCTTTTTCCAGAACCCCTGGCCGCTGCGGCGCGGCCGGGGTTGCGCTTCGGGAGCATCGTCATCGCCGTGGATGCACGACATGACGAGATCATCGATCAGAGCCGGCGTGAATCGGTAAGGATCGAATTCGTCCATGCCGTGGCGTTGCAGCACTTCGTCCACGAGGCGCTCAATCGCGACGAATTTCATCGACCAACGTTCGAATCGGCGACTTCTGACCGGACGCCGCGTCAGCCGCCGCACGTGATGATGCCGC
>JGI12109J20283_10496605_pt1 | contig 11155 bp, 9 predicted proteins | sample ElkSlonscriptome_12_FD_20283 | JGI IMG/M metagenome (IMG submission 20283) | reverse complement strand
CCGGCGGCTTTGAGACTTTCGCCCAGTTCCCCTTCGATGAAATCGCCACTGAGTCCGTTAGAATGGACTGCCGGGACGGTGGTAATGCTTACGCCGTCGATTTGCCGAGAAGCCCCAAAACGGACTAATTTCACCGATTCGGGATCGCCCCCTAAACTTGCGACTTTGTTGGCGAAGAAGCTGGCCATTTCGCTACCGACGATAATTTCGGCATTTTTGGCGATCGCGATATCTACGCTATTGGAGTTAGGAATTGTAGCAATATCGGTTTGAGGTTGAGCGCAAGTGCCTTGATTTACGGTTTCGATCCGGCGATCGCCCAAGTGATCTCCATGCACATGAGAAACTAAAACTACATCAATATCCCCCAAGCGCGGATCGTCAGCCCCGGCCACGGTACGCCCCGCATCGTAGAGGATTCGTAAGCCGTTGGGGTCTTCGAGGACAAGAGCGCGATCGCGGGCGCAAAATTCCCCGTCATGGCTGCCTAAAGGGGTAATATTCACAGGATTCGTCGCGGCAGTGGCGGGATAAAAGCCGATAATCGTCGCACACAAAGCGATGAAAATCAAAAGATTGCGTAATACTTTCATCAAAATTCTGGGGCTAAAAATGCCTATAGGATATCAGGTATCAGCCTCTAAGGGGCAGTAGGCAGTAGGCAGTGGGCAGTAGGTTTTACAGTTACCAACAACAAACAACCAACAACAAACAACAAATGACCAATGACGAAGGACAAATAACCAACGATCCCATTCTCAAACCAGTCATCGCTGAAATTGGCCCTTATCGTCCGGGGAAGCGTTTTCAGCAAAGCGATTTGTTTTCGGTGTTGAGTTGGGCGATTATTTCGCAGCAAATTTCCCTGAAGGCGGCGAATACGGTGTATCAGCGTTTGCTGGATTTGTACGGCGATGGCGAGTTTACCCCGGAAAACCTTTTGGCTACATCAGAGGAGGAATTGCGCCAAATTGGACTAACTCGACCGAAAATTAGCTATCTGCGGGATTTGGCCCAAAAGGCGATCGCGACACTCCCCCCCCTCGATACCCTCAACACCCTCGATGATGAAGCCGTTATTGCCCTTCTCACGCAAGTTAAAGGCATTGGGCGGTGGACAGCTCAAATGCTCCTGATCTTTCGTCTCAACCGCCTTGATGTGCTGCCTGTGGATGATTTAGGCGTGAAACGAGCGATTCAAAAGTTATACAACCTTGATACCCTGCCCAATAAGACGACTATCGAACGCATTGCCGAACCTTGGCGACCATATCGCAGTGTCGCTGTGTGGTATTTGTGGCGCAGTTTGGGACAGCAAATCTAATCAACGGCTTCTTGTTCTTTGCGAATCAAAGAATGGGAAGGGCTGACTTGTGCTGAAGTTACGGATTCGCCTTCATCGAGGAACAAGTCACGATCCGGTAAGGGTTTCATCGGACGTAAATGACCGAGTCTTTGCCAGATGCGCGGTTTAACATGAGTGGCAATCACGCCCACGGCGGGTAATTTATAGCGCTCGACTTTCTTGAGGGCTTTGTTAATGCGAGAGGCTTTGGTTTTACGGACGCTACTAACGAGTAACACGCCGTCTACCGTCGCGGCCAAGAAACTTGCATCCAAAAATTCGAGTAAGTTCGTTGTGTCACAAATAATAGCATCGTAATCTTTGCGCCAAGTTTCCATCCAGTCGAGCATTCGATTAGAGTCGAGGCGTTTGTAGGCTTCGGGATGGGGTGTACCGGCTGAGAGTAACGAGAGATTCTCGACAAAAGGCACAGTTTGAATCGAGGGTGACGAGTTTTGAGCAGCCATTAAGAAATCGCTCAAGCCTTTGGTGTTGGGGAGTCCTAACCAGCGATGTAGTTGTGGGTCCCGCAGATTCGTGTCGATCAGTAGCACTTTTCGCCCCGCCGAAGCGATGGTTTGAGCGAGTTGTAGGGCAGAGGTGGATTTACCGTCTCCGGCTTCAGGAGAGGCGATCGCGATCGCTTGTAGGGGCGGTTCGGCTTGTAAAAAGCGCAAATTCGCATACAGTTTATCAAAGGCTTCGGAGACGGGAGTCTCGACTGCGACTAAAGCAGGATGGGCTAAAGCTGAACTTTCATAACTGGCGATTAAATTGGACGCGAGGGGATGATTTTGGCGAGCAATGCTGATGTCGTAGGGAATATCACCGAGTAAGGGCAAATCGGCTATATCTTTGATATCCTCAGCGCTGTAAGCTTTATTACGCAGTTTTTCGAGGATAATTGTAGCGGCTAATCCTAAGAAAATCCCGCCAGCAAAAGCCAGGATATAAAGCTTTTTGGCATCGCCTCCGGGAATCGCCATGGGCGGTACAAAGGGCTGAGATAACAGTTCCCAAGGCACTTCGTTTTGAGCCGCTTCGACTCGCAGGGTTTCCCGTTGGGTGAGGAGTTGGTCGAGGGTTTGTTTGGTCAAGTCGAGTTGACGCTGAAGTTCGCTGTATTGACGAGCGACGGCGGGGAGTTGTTCGGCTTGTTGTTCGTAAACCGACTTGGCTTCAGCTAAGGATTGATTGCGGGCTTCGAGGACTTGAATTTGGTTGGTGGTATTGATTAATTCTTGAATTAAGTTGAGGCGAACTGGACTTTGAAACGCTAGAACTTGATCGTTGTTGGTGGTTCCGGTGAAATTTTCTCCTAAAATCCGACTGGTTTCGTTTTCTAGGAGAGATGCTAAATTTTGACGCTTTTTCAGGAGCGATCGCACCACGGGACTTTCGGTGGTAAAGCGAGTCTGTTCGACGGCAATTTGGCGGTCGAGTTCTTTGATTTGAGTCAGCAAAGCAGCGCGATTGGGATTTTCACTCAAAGCCGAGGCCGCGATCGCTTCGTTGGGATTGAGGGCTAATTGTTGTTCGAGCTTGTTATAGAGGGTTCTCAGTTCTTGTAATTGCTGTTGGGTTTCGACTTGCTGAGTATTGAGGAGGCGAACCTGACCGAATAGCTCCTCTCCTTTGGTATTCGGGTTAATTAACTCGTAACGTTCTTGTAATTGTTGTTGTTGATTTTGCAGTTCGTCCACTCGCGCTTGCAGTTCGGGTAACTGGTCTTCAATAAATCTTACCCCTTCCCGAATGCGAGTTTTCCGTTCCTCTAAGCTGTAGCGCAGATATTTTTCGGCGACTTTTTCGAGAACCAACTGCACCGTGTCTCGCTCCGACCCCGAAAAACTAACTTCCAAGATTTTAGTTTCTTCGTCATCTTCATCGAGCAGTCGTTCGACGGTTACCCCACCCAGTTCCCCCGTCTCAAAATCGGGGTTTTCGGCTTGAATTTGCTCGCTAATGCTTGAGAGCATTCCCGGCCCGGTTAAAATTTTGATTTGAGTCGTGTAATCGAGGCGAAATAATCGTTCGTCTGGCGTACCGCGATCGGTTCGGGTTAGGGCGAACGGCTGCACAGCCCTCGCTTCTGAGGTAACAGGTTCGACCAAAAGCTGAAATTTGCCTACATACATCGGGATTTCTTGCTTCGTCGAGTACCAAGCCCCGCCTAAAGCTAAGGCCAGTGAACCTACCAAAACTATGGCATTGCGTTGCAGCGCCCGAACATACAGGCCTAATTTCAACCCGCTCTTTTTAGGAGAGGAGCTGTTCGCTTCTTGAAACTCGTCTAGTGGTTGTTCCGGCAATGGTCTAACCCTTGGTGTATCGACTAAATCTTAAATAAATTAGGAATAATTTGTGGTTACTCACTTTAAGTCTCAGTTGTAGCATTTATTTTTGTGGATGCCAAAACAGAGCTTTAGCTTTAATTGTATATTAACTTCAGTAAGCTTAAAACGCCGAGTGCAAATCATACCACTCCCACCGAGAATAGTTCAAAAGGTTGATGGTTATCGCCGTTCACTTTTTCTACAGTGGAAACTTGAAGATTTCCAGACTACCCATTTGAGAAATCAAGCGGTATCTTTGATTTGCGCCTTTTGTGCCGAAAACTTATGAAAATTGCTTATCTAGTTAATCAATATCCCAAAGTGAGTCACAGTTTCATTCGCCGAGAAATTCGCAGTCTAGAAGCCTTGGGGTTTGAAGTTTTACGTTTTTCGATTCGCTCTTGTCAAGGGGAACTGGTAGACCCTGCCGATCGCGAAGAACTCGAAAAAACGCGCTATGTCCTCGCGGCAGGAATTCTCCCCTTGATGGGGGCTTTGTTGATGGTTGCCCTCACGCGGCCATTACAGTTTGGGGCCGCGTTAATTTTAACCGGGAAGATGGGCTGGAAATCCGATCGCGGTTTGTTGCGTCATGGGGCTTATTTGGCCGAAGCTTGTTTACTAGGGCGTTGGCTCAAAAATAGCAACGTGCAAGGCATTCACGTTCACTTTGGTACCAATTCCACTACGGTAGCCATGCTGTGTCATGTCTTGGGGGGCCCGCCTTACAGTTTCACCGTCCACGGGCCCGAGGAATTTGATAAAGCCCCCTTGATTGGCTTAACCGCAAAAATTAAACAAGCGGCTTTTGTAGTGGCGATTAGCTCCTTTGGGCGCAGTCAACTGTATCGCTGGTGCGATTATACCGATTGGCCCAAAATTAAAGTGGTGCGTTGTGGGGTCGATCGCAGTTTTTTACAAGAGACTGCGGCAGAAATTCCCCCTAGTAGCGCTCCGGGTTTGGTGTGTGTGGGGCGTTTGTGCGAACAAAAAGGACAACTACTACTGATCGACGCGATCGCGCAGTTGGCCGCCGAAAATCGCGACTTCCACTTAACTTTAGTCGGAGACGGGGAGATGCGCCCGCAAATCGAAACGGCGATTGAGCATTTGAATTTGCGCGATCGCGTGACCATTACCGGCTGGGCCAGCAACTCAGAAGTCCAAAAACAAATCAAAGCCGCCCGCGCTTTAGTTTTACCTAGTTTTGCCGAAGGACTCCCCGTAGTCATTATGGAAGCCCTGGCTTTACACCGTCCCGTCCTCAGTACCTATGTGGCAGGTATTCCCGAATTAGTCGAACCCGGTCGCTGTGGTTGGCTGATTCCCCCCGGATCGGTGGCGGCTTTAGTCGAGAGTTTACGGGAAGTTTTAGATTCTTCCCCCGAAACACTGCAAGCCCTAGGAACCGTCGGGGCTAAACGGGTGGCGACCTCCCACAATGCCGATCGAGAAGCGACCCAACTAGCTCAGTTTTTTAAAACTGCTTTTGCTTCAGACCCATCGGTTTCTTAAATCTTTCCCTGCCCTCAATCTTTCGTTTTTAACTGAGTAAACGTTAATCTTTTTTGAGTAAATACTATGGCATCTGCAAATCGGCGAGCAATTGTAGCCACAATTTGGACTTTGGTTGGTTATGGAGGCTCTCAAAGTTTGCGCTTGGCCAGCAACTTGATCCTTACCCGCTTATTAGTCCCGGAATTATTTGGCTTAATGTCATTGATTACCACCTTTATGGTGGGCTTAATTTTATTTTCTGATGTCGGGATTGGAGCCAGTTTAGTTCAAAATCGTCGGGGAAATGACCCCAAATTTTATAACACGGCTTGGACGCTAAAAGTCTTGCGCGGCATTATTTTGTGGGTGTTGAGTATCCCGGTTGCTTATGTTTGCGTCCAAGTTTACGACGATCCGCGTTTGTGGTTGTTGATTGTTGTTGCTTTGGGATCGTCGGTATTTGCTGGCTTTGAATCAGTGGCCAAACACTTGTTGAATCGGCAAGTCAAGCAAGGCCGACAACAGATGTTATTGTTTACGACTCAAATTAGCTCGATTTTGGTAACCATGATTTGGGCTTATTTTCAAAAAAGTATTTGGGCTTTAGTTGCGGGAAACTTGGTATCCACTTTTTTGAACATGATTTTGAGCTACCATCTTTTGATTCCAGGGATCAAGCATCGCTTTACTTGGGATAAAGAGTCAGTTCGCGAAATTGCTCAATTTGGTAAGTGGATTTTTCTTTCGACAGCAGTGACTTATATTGCGATGCAGGCCGACCGTATTATGCTTCCCAAACTAGAGTCGTTTGAAGCTTTGGGGATTTATACGGTGGCTTATACGTTTGCTTATTTACCGCAACAAATTTTAACCAACATCAGCACTAAGGTTTTATTCCCTTTGTTTTCAGAATTTTCAGAGTTACCCCGTCAGGAGTTGCGTCAGAAAATTTTAAAGAAACGTCGTCTGTTATTGCTGCTTATGGCTCTTTTGGTGGCGTTGCTGGTGAGTTTTGGCGATTATTTGATTATTTTCTTGTATGACGACCGCTACAACAAGGGAGCGTGGATGTTACCGATTTTGGCTTTGGGGATTTGGCCGAATGTTTTATTTGACAGCATTAGCAACGTGTTAATGGCTATTGGGAAGCCTCAATATCATGCGTTTTCTAATATGAGCAAAGCGGCTTTTGTGTGTTTGGCTTATCCTTTGGGCTTTATTTGGTTGGGCTTGCCGGGCTTTGTGTTGGCGGTGGCGTTAAATGATTTACCGATTTATTTTGCTTGTGCGGTGGGGCTAAAGCGAGAAAATTTATCCAGTGCGGTTCAAGATTTGGAAGCCACTTTAGCGTTTGTGGGTTTATCGGTTTTATTGGTGGGGGGACGTTATTTACTGGGTTGGGGTTTACCCATCGGTGCTTTGCTCAATGGTGGTTAACTTGCGTATTCTATGAATTTTATTCATAGATGAGATGAAAAGGAGCGATTGATCTGAGCTAGAGAAGGCTTCTACAGTAAAAGAATAACAGCCTTTGAGCAGCTTTTAATCCTTGAGAGAAGGGCGATCGCGCCGTCATGGATAGGAGTACGACTCGATACGAGTCTCATGCCGGCCAAGGCGAGATGAGGCTGTGACCCCATTCACGTAGGAGAAATTGCCATGAAACCGATCTCTTTGTTAACCCCAAAATCCCCCACTCAAATTCCTCAAACGCCTCAAGCTTTACGACCGCCCGAATCTGAGTTTCAACGGCGATCGCGTTGGCAAAAATTTGGCCATTGGGTTTATGAAACTTTCGTCTTGACCCACACACCGAAAATCTGGCTCAAGCGCGATCGCGAGGGCTTGATGTATTGGGAGGCTTACGATCCAGTGAATTGCCATCGCAGCTATTTTGCCACAGAAGCGGAAGTGCGTGTTTGGCTCGAACAACGGTACTATCGTTAATATTCGACTTCGTAGCCTTGGAATTGGGAAACTAGCTCCAATGTCCCCATGCCCAATTCTGCCGGAGCGATCAGCCGGGTTTCAAATACCGCCAGCACATCTTGTAAGCGAAATTCACCCTTGGCGCTGCCCGTCACGCCCATGGAAATGACAATACAACAAAAGCCTTGACTTTTTTGGCTTTGGAGATTCCATTGGCGGCGTTGTTCGATGTAGAGGGGGCGATCGCAATCAAATTCTGCCAACAAATACAAATTATCATCTTCGGTTTGCAACAAGCCCAAATCAAAAAATGACTCGGTAAAGGGGTCTTCGCCAGGATTTAAACACAACCCCTTCAGACCCGGACTATTCTTGAGCCGAGTAATCATTTCTTTGCCCTTTGGCCGCGAGGTTTGAATCCATAAAGCGGGCAGGGGGCAAGATTTTTTTGGGGCGGCCAGATAAGTGGTTTTAGGATGGTTTTGTAAGCTTTTGAGTTCGTCGGGGCTGAGGGTTCGCAGCATGACGATGGCATTGTCGGGAATTAAGTCTTCATGCAACAAGGGGGCGTAGTCGAATTCGTCTTCGTCCCAATCGAGATCGTCTGTGGGGGAAGGGGTGACTTGTTCGATCATTTCGAGAAAGTCATGGGCCAGATCGGGACAAGTCGCGACTTCTACCGATAAAATTTCGCTGAGTTCTCCTTCGGGGGGCAAAGATAAACTGTAGCGTTGTTGGTAGCTCTCAAATGCGGCTTTGGCTTTGGGGTTTTGTTCTTGCCAATCGCGGACGAAGTACAACAGGGCTTCTAACGCCACACTCACCACTAAGGCTTCTTCCGGGTCGAGGAAAGGACGCATTCCTTCGAGGGGATGTAAGCTACCAAACAGAGGAAAACTCTCGGTCACCACGTCACCGAGGAAGTCTTCTTGTTCTTCGATTTCGTAGTTCACAAACCAACAATCTTGCAGCAAAAAGGCTTTTTCAAGATCGGCCACAGAACGCTCGTTGAGAACGGTGGAGCGAAAGCGTTTGAGGGAATCGAGGGAGCGATACATCAAAATGCCATAATCTTTGCCCAATAAGCCCATAATCGAGATGTATAGGGTGTCTATTTCTAAGGCATTGAGATGAATAGCAATGATGTGATGATCGGCGAGTTCTTGCCAGGGAGCCGCTTCCCAGATATCTTCGGCAACAGAGTTTAACCGTTTGAGATATTGAGGCGGTAAGGAGGGCATTCGAGCGTTGCTGAGTTGCTGAAAACCGCGAAATAACTCATCAATCAGGGGCAGTTCGGGTACATAATCAATCTCGATTTGAAGATGAGATAAGGCCCCTCGTAAGAAGAAATGTAACTCGCGATCGCGCACGATGATTTTATGAGGACGGCAGGGAAAAGCCGGATTTTGCGGGTTTTCCATGGCTTTGATTAAAGCTCTGACCACGGCTTCGATTCCCATGACTGGGGAGACAATTTCCATGGCACGCACGATGCCTTCTGAACCGTCTACCCAGATAATACAGTCTCCTTGTTCGTCGAGGGAGTCTAGGTCTATTCCTTCTGTCATCCCCTCTAATGAACGGCGATCGCCTTCCCAAATGCTAGACGCTTGGGGTAGTTTGTTGATACGGCGGATAGTGTGGGGTGGAAGATTATTCATGAATGGGTTGATCGAGCCAGTGGAACAGTTGACAATCCCTTACGCAAAACGAGGGATGTTAAAACAATCGCCAAGCCTCCAGTTGAGAGGTTTGCGTTGCCAGAATAAAATACAAATGGATAATTCTGCCAATGGTTGATGGAGAATCGTTATTATAGACAAAAGTAGACGGGTTTTATATCTCTATTTCTTTCTTAGTGATAGCAAACAAATAAAAACTCTTGCCTAATTTGGTAGAGTTAGCAACATATTGTCAAATCTTCTCAGCCTCAGTCTGCTTATACTGCAATCTACAGGAGTTCGATTGTTCATGACTCAAGCTACTCAAGCTTCTCAAAAAGGCATCATCTTATCACAAAACGCTCTCAAGCACGTTCTACAACTGCGCGAACAACAAGGCAATCAAGATTTGTGTTTGCGCGTCGGCGTTCGTAATGGCGGCTGTTCGGGAATGTCTTACATGATGGATTTTGAAGATATTAACAATGTCCGCGAAGACGATGAAGTGTTTGATTATGACGGCTTCAAAATTATTTCTGACCCGAAAAGTTTACTGTACCTTTATGGCTTGATGCTCGATTACAGCGATGCGCTGATTGGGGGCGGCTTTCAGTTTACCAACCCCAATGCTGCCCAAACCTGCGGTTGTGGCAAGTCTTTTGGCGTATAATCGCACTTTTTCGGTGAATCTCAGTTTTTTTGCCGATGCGATCGCCGATCGGGGTCAAGCTCACCGCTAGGGCATTACAAAGTGTCCGGCGGTCGGGGCGATCGCCGATCGGGGTCACCTAAAATGGGGTGTTGATCAACTGGGTTAAAACTATTCAAAGATATGACAGAAACAGAAACCATTGAATCGCTGTACAAACAAAGTTTAGAGCGTTACGAAGCCGGGGAAGATGCGACGACTTTAATTCCGGTTTTTAAAGATTTGTGCGATCGCGCCCCCCGCAATGCGGCGGTGTGGACAAGTTTGGCTTGGCTCTATTTGCTCGAAAATAAAACCAAATCTGCCCTCAAAGCGGCTCAAAAAGCGGTGAAATGCGACCCCCAAGCCCCCCAAGCTCGCGTTAACTTGGCTTTGGCCATGCTGGAAACGGACAGTAAAGGCGTGCGTCCTCACATCGAAGCCGTCGAAGAAATGTTCGCCCTCAGCCCCGATCTACGCCAAGATGTAGAAGCGAATCTTAAAGATGGTTTGGCACGCAAACCGGATTGGCCCAGCCTCAAGCGCGTCCACAAGTGGCTGTTGAGCTAATTTGATTAACCGTTATAAATCACTGCTCTATTTCCGCCTTTGTTCCCTATGCAATTTACTAAAGTTCAACTCGTCGGTTTAAAAGCCAATGGTTTTCGCCATCCCCTCGATTTGGCGGCGACCAATGCCCTCAAACAATTACCGGGGCTAGATGTCGCCATTCGCAATTTACTCGGCCCCATTGCCGAACAGTTCTTTTATCTCAATAATATTGCGTCTAGTGTCTTGGTAGGCGAAAATCAACTGCCTGACCTGCATAAACTCTTAATTGAAGCGGCTCGCGTCCTCGATCTCGAACCGCCACAACTTTACGTCCAGCAAAATCCCGTTCCGAATGCTTATACTTTTGCGATGCGGGGCAAACAGCCGTTTATTGTGATTCACACGGCTTTGTTAGAATTGCTGACTCCCGAAGAAATCCAAGCGGTGATCGCTCACGAACTCGGCCACCTCAAATGCGATCATGGCGTGTATTTGACCATGGCGAATTTAATGGTGTTGGGGGCGAGTTTGTTGCCCAGTTGGGGGGCGGTGTTGGCTCAGTCTCTACAAGAACAGTTGTTAGAGTGGGTGCGCTGCGCTGAATTTACTTGCGATCGCGCCGCCCTTTTAGCGGTTCAAGACCCCAAAGTGGTGATGTCAGTTTTGATGAAACTGGCCGGAGGTTCCCCCACTTTATCCCCGCAACTCAACCTCGACGCTTTTATCGATCAAGCCCGCGCTTACCAAGAAGTCAGTCGCACCCAACTGGGAGAAATGCTCAAAACCGCCCAAACCGCCCAACTCACCCACCCCGTCCCGGTTTTACGAGCCAAGGAAATCGATTTGTGGGCCAGTTCGCAACACTATCAAAACTTGCTCGAACATCCCAAGGTAGGTTATACTGATGAAGTTGGAAAAAATAAGGGCAAGTGGCGGAATTGGTAGACGCACTACACTCAAAATGTAGCGGCCACTGGTCATGAGAGTTCGAGTCTCTCCTTGCCCATCATTCCAGCCTTAAACCCTCAAAGCCCCGATTCCTGCTGTGGAATTGGGGCTTTGTTGTTTGTCCTTTGTCATTCGTCCTTTGTCATTCGTGACAAGTTAAGGTTTTGTACCGATTGTCAAATAGCTTGTAGGGGCG
>JGI12109J20283_11265274_pt1 | contig 11160 bp, 8 predicted proteins | sample ElkSlonscriptome_12_FD_20283 | JGI IMG/M metagenome (IMG submission 20283) | reverse complement strand
AGATGCACCATGCGCGCCGCGGCGTCAGATGCTGTCGAAGCAGCTGGTCTAGACGGGATCAAACCAGGCACTGGATCAGAGCCGGCATCTTGGCTGATGGATGCTACATTGATCAAAGACAGGGGCGTCGAAAGTTGCACATGCTCAGAGGCCCCATTCGCGACATCGAACGTCGGTAAGATCGGCACAACCTCTTCCGCAAGGCTGGCCACCACCGCCCCCGGTGCAGTTTCAACACCGAGCGTGAGCGGCGCGTCTAGAGAGAAAAGCACGCCATCGCTTACCACCCCACCCGGCTCGTCTCGGGCTGCCAGTGTTGTAGCCTCGAGCGCGAACGCGGGTGCCACAGTAGACGCCGGTTCGCCCAACTCGAACGCATCGCGAACTGGATCGTAAGCGATCGGGATGCCTGTCTCACGCAGCTGGGGAAGCGATAGGTACAGGTCGAGCGCATTTGCGTTTTCAAATCGCGCCCACTCGCTCGCCGAGAAACGGTCCTTCAGTAGGTCGGCCAGCGATCCGACACGTATAGATAGCCCGTCGAGCGTCTGGCGGACGTCAAGCAATCCGGCCAGCTGCTCATCGATCAGCATGGGCAGACGCGAATCGATGTTCAATGCGGGAGCAATCGAAACCGAGAGCGGTTCGAGCGGCGACTCCGGGCGGACCACTTCGGCAGAGATTGATTCCCCCAGCGCCGATGCTGAGTCGGACCGGGAGAAGCTGACCAAAAGGCTTGGGGCAGCCGGCAGTGCCGAAGCCATCTGCCACTCACGGTCGGCGTTGTTTTCCTGCTCGTCAGCCTGGCGCGCTGGCAGATGCACCATGCGCGCCGCGGCGTCAGATGCTGTCAAAGCAGCTGGTCTAGACGGGATCAAACCAGGCACTGGATCAGAGCCGGCATCTTGGCTGATGGATGCTACATTGATCAAAGACAGGGGCGTCGAAAGTTGCACATGCTCAGAGGCCCCATTCGCGACATCGAACGTCGGTAAGATCGGCACAACCTCTTCCGCAAGGCTGGCCACCACCGCCCCCGGTGCAGTTTCAACACCGAGCGTGAGCGGCGCGTCTAGAGAGAAAAGCACGCCATCGCTTACCACCCCACCCGGCTCGTCTCGGGCTGCCAGTGTTGTAGCCTCGAGCGCGACCGCGGGTGCAGGGGCAGTGACTGAGACATCTATCGCCGGAACCGTCGCCTGTGTGGCTGGCTGGGGCTGCAAGAGTGCGATCGGCATAGGATCTGCCTGCATCGCGAGGAAGGCAAGCCGCTCTTCGCGCACCGTTGGCGGCAGAGGCTTTGCCGGCGAAGGTGCGATTTGAACGGAACGCCTCGGGGAGACGGGAACGACAAGAGCAGGTTCGGGCAGTGCCGGCACAATACGATCGCCCGCCGCCCGTTTGCGCGGTTGCAGGACGCCGCTTGCGTTTTCCACCGGCCCAAGGATCGCAAGCAACTCCTGCAGCGCCATGGCTCCACTGAAGACAGCGCAGCCTGGAAGGATGCCGATAAGAACGCATCGACTTATCGCAACCTTGCTGGCTTCGCTCAGTGGCCACCATCGGCGCTCAAAGCCCGAATTCTTCAGGCCGCTGGCCGATTTTCCGTAGCTTTCACGCATCCACGCCCCCAGAGGCCGGCTAAAGGGGAGTGGCGCCGTGAGTGCGCCAGTGGCGCATCACCGTCGACGGCTTGCCCTCCCCTCTCACGAGCAGGCCAACTAGACCCTAAGGCTGCCGGAATTCGGCCTGAACGGAGCCGGAGGCCGGCACGCCTTCCAGCATCATAGCAAAAGAAATCCGCCCACCTGGAGCAACAAGTCCGTTTTGGATCAATTCGGCCAGCATGGCCGGATCATAGACCTGCCGGTTGCCGTCCACCACCAGCACCAGCTCCATATTACTCAATAAAGCATACTTGCTCCCGCTGTTGGTTACATCCAGCAGAAGTTGGCCGTTCTCAATACGGGCCTCGGTGGCAAGCTTGACGAAGGCGCGTGGCGGCTCGATATACACGGCCACACCGAAATTATAGGCGAACTGAACGCCACTGAAGCCGGGAGGCACCACCGGAACCTCGGCCACCTCGATGACGTATCCGAGGGCGGCATCTGTCGGCGGCGGGCCGATATATTCGAAGCGGAAGGCTTGCGACTGGCCCGCAGGTATCGCCACCTGCGGAGGGAAAACGATGAAGTCGTCCTCAGCTGGCTCAAAACTCTGCGTTCCGTCCTCCGCGATAACACGGCGTTTGACGAAGATTTCAACGGGGAGCTCCGCATCACGGATGTTGTTAACCGTTATTGTCGAATTGGTCCGGCCCTCGGCAGGCACCAGCGCAACCCGCATCGGCGCAACTTCATACGCATATGCCGATGGCTCTGTTCCGACCAGCACGGCAACAGCGAAGAGCGCGGCCAGAAGGCGCTTGATCACACAAGACATCAATGCACTTCCCCGAGAATCAGGAAGCGGGCAACCGTAACGGCGCCCGCTTCCCACACTTAGATCATGGTAAGCTCAGTTCGCTACGACCGAAATGGTCACAACATCGGTGTAGTCACCGGCGAATACGGTCGTGCCCGGCGCTTCGTTCCCACCCGGAGCCGCAGCCACACCAGCTACGCGGAAGTTCACGCCACCCGTCTGGCCGTTGAGGAATGCGGTGGAACCGCCAAGGTTGCTGATGACGTTGGAGGTCAGCGGAACGAAACCGCCGGTGCCCAAACCGCTACCGCCGCCATGGCTCATTTCAAAGGGGATGGAGTTGCCTGCACCGCCCGAAGATCCGGTGCGGATCATCACGCCACCATTGGCTGACGAGATCGTGCGGGTGAAACCGCCCGGAGCGTTGCAGCGATAGGTAGCCGAGCCGGCGCTCTCAGTGATGAAGGTGTCAGAAGGGGTGGTGGACAGATCGGCGAAATTCACCGGAACGGAAGGGCCGTCGAACTTGTAGACACCGCATTTCACAGCGACTTCGGCTTCAAGTTCGTAGGTCAGGGTCTGGGCGGCCGCCGGAGTAGCGGTAGCGGCAATGGCCGCGCTAACAACAAGCAGTTTTTTCATCATAGATTCCCTCTTGTCCAAAATTAATTACGCTGGACACCGGATCTCTTGCTCCGGGCAAGACGTTCCAGGCCGCAACCGTTAGGGGCCGGTTTGCCCTTAACCAGTCGGAAACCTTTGCTAACTTGTCATTAACCTCGGCGCAAGCGTACGCATGCGGAATCCAGATCGCCCGTCCCGAATTGGGAGGATTTCAGCCAATTGGTTGATCCGCCCAGGCGCCTAACCGAGCTGTCGATGGTCGGCTAACGCGGGTCGGGCCCGTTTTCATGACCAGGTCAGATAGTGTCCGAAAAACGAAACTGAATGCAGGGCCTGCTTTCGCGTATGCCGCAACTCTAGAGAAGCGTGCCCCCCCGATATCGCGGAGGCGCGCAGGCTTGAAGGATTAATGGGATCGGGCCGGTGCCCAAAACTAGTCCTTGACCTTCTCACACAGCCGAATAGAGGCCTCCCATCCAACCAAAAACCACGGTTTTCTGGGGTTCTCAGAGGTACGGGAATGAGGGTGGGGTTCCCTTACCCTTTCCATCTCCGTCACCCGGTCGGCCACCCCCTTATAGCCCCGCTTGACCGCGCGCTTGCAAAACTTGCTTGCGGCCCTTGCGTCTTCGCCTAGGTCAGGCCGCCATGACGACGACGCTTACCCATCTCCAGCGGCTCGAGGCCGAGAGCATCCATATCTTCCGCGAAGTCGTGGCCGAGGCCGAGAACCCGGTCATGCTCTATTCGGTAGGCAAGGACAGCTCGGTCATGCTGCATCTCGCGCGCAAGGCCTTCCACCCTTCCCCGCCGCCTTTCCCGATGCTGCACGTGGCGAGCGGGTGGGATTTCAGGGATCTTCTCGACCACCGTGACCGGACCGTGCGCGAATACGGGCTGGAACTGATCGTCGCGCAGAACGAGGACGCCGAGGAACAGGGCATCAATCCCTTCGACACCGGCAGCGCGCTGTATTCGCAGGCCCAGCTGACCGAACCATTGAAACGCGCGCTGACCGATCACGGTTTCGACGCGGCCTTCGGCGGCGGGCGGCGCGACGAGGAAAAGGCGCGCGCGAAGGAGCGCGTGTTCTCCTTCCGCAACGCCGCGCACCGGTGGGACCCCAAGAACCAGCGGCCCGAGCTGTGGAACCTCTACAACGCGAAAAAGAACAAGGGCGAAAGCATCCGCGTCTTCCCGATCTCGAACTGGACCGAGCTCGACATCTGGCAGTACATCGCGCTCGAGAAGATCGACATCGTCCCGCTCTATTTGTCGAAGAAGCGCCCGACGGTGACGCGCGACGGGCTGATCCTCGTGGTCGACGATGACCGCTTCCGTTTCGAAGGCGGCGAGGAAGTGATCGAGCGCTCGGTCCGTTTCCGCACCCTGGGCTGCTATCCGCTGACCGGCGCGACGGAAAGCGAGGCGACGGACATGAACGCGATCATCCAGGAAATGCTGCTCGCGACCGGTTCGGAAAGGCAGGGCCGCGCGATCGACAAGGGCCAGTCGGCCTCGATGGAAGACAAGAAGCAGGAGGGGTATTTCTGATGGAAGGCCCCGCATCCGGCTTCGTCGCCGACGCTCTCATCGCCGAGGACATCGACGCCTATCTCCACCAGCACCAGCACAAGGGGCTGCTGCGCTTCATCACCTGCGGGAGCGTGGATGACGGCAAATCGACGCTGATCGGGCGGCTGCTCTACGATTCGAAGATGATCTTCGAGGACCAGCTCGCCGCGCTGGAGGCCGACAGCAGGCGCCACGGGACGCAGGGGCAGGAAATCGACTTCGCGCTGCTGGTCGATGGGCTTTCGGCAGAGCGCGAACAGGGCATCACGATCGATGTCGCCTATCGCTTCTTCGCGACCGAGAAACGCAAGTTCATCGTAGCCGACACGCCCGGGCATGAACAATACACCCGCAACATGGTCACCGGCGCCTCCACCGCCGATTGCGCGGTGATCCTGGTGGATGCGCGCAAGGGCGTCCTGCAGCAGACGCGGCGCCATTCCTATCTCGTCCACCTTCTCGGCATCCGGCACATCGTGCTCGCCGTGAACAAGATGGACCTTGTCGATTACGAGCAATCCACGTTCGAGCACATCGTCGCCGACTATCACGCCTTCGCCAGGGAGGTGGGGATTGCGGACTTTACCACGATCCCGATCTCGGGCTTCAAGGGCGACAACATCACCAGGGCACCGTCAGTGAATACCGGCTGGTATGGCGGCCCGTCGCTGATCGAGCATCTCGAAAGCGTCGAGGTCGCTGCCACCGCCGCGCAGGAGCGCCCGTTCCGCATGCCGGTGCAGTGGGTCAACCGCCCCAATCTCGACTTTCGAGGCTTTTCGGGCCTGATCGCGAGCGGAACGGTGCGCCCCGGCGATTCGGTGCGGATCGTGCCCGCGGGCAGGACCAGCAAGGTCAAATCGATCGCAACATTCGACGGCGATCTCGATGCGGCGGTGGCGGGCCAGTCCGTCACGATCACGCTGGAGGACGAGGTCGATTGCAGCCGCGGCGATGTTATCGCGGCGGCAGGCGATCCTCCGGAGGCCTCCGACCAGTTCCGCGCGACCTTCGTTTGGCTTTCGGAACAGGCGCTCAAACCGGGACGCGGCTATTGGCTCAAGCTCGGCACTCAGACGGTCACCGCCAATGTGCAGGAGCCCGAATACGAGATCGACGTGAACACGCTCGATCGCCTGGCAGCCAAGACGCTCGAGCTCAATTCCATCGGGGTCGCGGATTTCGCGACCGACCGGCCGATCACGTTCGAACCCTACGAAAGCAGCCGGCAGCTGGGCGGCTTCATCCTGATCGACAAGTTCACCAATGCAACGGTGGGCGCAGGGATGATCCAGTATTCGCTGCGCCGCGCCCAGAACGTGCACTGGCAGCCGACCACCGTGACGCGCGAGGACCATGCGGCGCTGAAGAACCAGGTGCCGCGCGTGCTGTGGTTCACCGGCCTGTCGGGCTCGGGCAAGTCGACCATCGCCAACGAGGTGGAAAAGCGCCTCGCAGTGATGAACCGGCACACCTTCCTGCTCGATGGGGACAATGTCCGCCACGGCCTCAACCGCGATCTCGGCTTCACCGAGAACGACCGGATCGAGAATATCCGCCGGGTCGGCGAGGTCGCCAAACTGATGGCGGATGCCGGCCTTATCGTCCTCACTGCCTTCATCAGCCCCTTCCGGGCCGAACGGCGCATGGTGCGCGACATGCTGGCGGAAGGCGAATTCATCGAGATCTTTGTCGACACCCCGCTGGAGGTCGCCGAACAGCGCGACGTGAAGGGCCTCTATGCCAAGGCACGTTCTGGCCAGCTCAAGAACTTCACCGGGATCGACAGCCCCTATGAACCGCCGGAAAATCCGGAGATCACCGTCAACACCGTCGAGATGACGCCCGCCGAGGCGGCGCAGCACATCATCGACGCGATCCTGCCGCTGAAATGAGCGGCGCAAGAGGGGCAGCATGACCGACGCACAGCTCGCCGCGCATCTCGCCGAGGTCGCGGGGCGCATCCTGATCGAAGTCCGCACGAGCGCGATGTTCGAGGGAAAGGCGCTGGGCAGCGCGGGCGATGCGACCGCCAATGAATTCCTGTGCCACGCGATCCGCGCCGCACGGGGCGATGACGGGCTTCTTTCCGAAGAGGAAAAGGACAGCACCGAAAGGCTGGGCAAGGAGCGCGTCTGGATCGTCGATCCGGTCGACGGGACGCGCGAATACGGCGAACAGCGCTCTGACTGGGCGGTGCATGTCGGGCTTTCCATCGGCGGCGAGGCGAAGGTCGGCGCAGTGGCGCTACCGGGGCTTGGCAGCGGCATGGTCCTTCGTTCCGACCGTCCCACCCCGCTTGGCCCGGCCGCCGCGCGCCCGCGCTTCCTCGTCAGCCGCAGCCGCCCCGCGCGCGAGGCGGAGGAGGTTTGCGCCGGGATGGGCGGGGAACTCGTCCCGATGGGCAGCGCCGGAGCCAAGGCGATGGCGGTGGTGCGCGGCGATGCGGAAATCTACCTCCATTCGGGCGGGCAATATGAATGGGACAGCTGCGCGCCCGTCGCAGTGGCGGTCGCGCACGGCCTGCATTGTTCGCGCATCGACGGTTCGCCGATCCGCTACAACAAAGAGGACACCTATCTTCCCGACCTGCTCATCTGCCGCGCCGAACTGGCGGACGAGGTCCTGCGCCGCGTGGCTGCGCTGGGCTAGCCTTCCGCCTCTGCGCTCGCTTCCGAGGGCGTTTCGGGCACGGTTTCCTCGGGCACGGGGACGACCGCGATCTCCACCCTGCGGTTGAGCGCACGCCCCCTGGAGTTGGGCGACCCGTCGGGCAGGGCATTGGGCGCGACCGGATTCTGTTCGCCAAAAGCGATGACCCTGATCCGCCCGGGTTCTATCCCGCGTTCGACCAGCCAGTCCCTGACCAGCCCGCCGCGCTTTTCCGAGGCGCGCATATTGCCTTTGTCGCTGCCCTCGGAATCGGTGTGCGAGCGCAGCACGATCGTCGCGCCGGTGGCGAGCTGTTCGGATTCGAGCACGCCTTCGAGCTTTGAAACCGCCTGCTCGTCCAGTTCCATCGAGGCTTCGGGAAAACCGATCGTCACCTCGAGCGGTTCGAGTGGCACTTCCGGCAATTCGGGCGGCGCGATATCGGGGCGCAGGATCGATACCGGAGCCGGGTCATCCCCGCCTTCGGGTTGGCCGGTCGGCGTCGGCTCTTCGGCCGCCGGGCCGGATTGCGAGTCTTCGGATTCGTCCTTCTGGGCCTGGCACGCGGCGAGGCTCAGGGCCAGTGCCAGCGGGGCCAGGTATTTCGAAATTGTCATCTGCTCCTCATTTCCGTCTGCTTGATCGGGGCGCGGCGCTTAGCCGGGCTGGGGCTTGCCCCCGGGTTTCCTTGTGGCATTGTCCTCGGATTTCTGACGCCCGGCCTCCTTCGCCGCACGCTTCGCCGCTTTCCCCTCCGGGGTCTTCAATTGCGGCGGCGAGAAGGAGATGATCACGTCCCCGGCGCGTGGTTCGGGCCGCGCGGCATGGGTGAAGAAACGCAGCGTCCCCCCGCCCCGCACGAGCAGCAGCATGTTGGCGCTGTCGGGCAGCTTCTGCTGCGCATCCTCGAAGGCGAAGGCGTCGCTGAGCTTGGTCTTGCGGAAGACCCAGCCCTGCTGCTGGCGCTCGTTCACGTCGGCGACGCCGAAACCGCTTTCGAACAGGGCGCGCCCGCGGATCGATTCGGGCAGCGAATGGCGGTCGTTTTCGTCCCGGCTCTCGCCCAGCTGGTAGACGCTGTCACGCCCGATCTCGTGGGCGAATTCATTGCAGACGAGCGCATTGTAGGCCTCGTTGTCGGTCGCTGCGACCAGCACCTGATAGGGCGACAGGTCGAGATTGTGTTCGGTCGCCTCGTTCAGGATTTCGCCGTGATAGAACGGCAGCCCCTCGCGCCGCGCCGCGCCCAGCCTCTGCCAGCTCGCGTCGACGATCATGATCGGGGTCTTGAGCGCCTGCATCTCCTTGGCGAGCGCGATCGTCCACGGGGTCGACCCGACGATCAGCAGGCCGGGCCGCGACGTGCCCTTCACGCCCAGCCAGCGGGCGACGATATCGACGGTGAAGCCATGCGCGACCACGGTCGCGAAGACGACCGCGAAACTGAGTGCGGTCAGCACCTGGCCATCGCCATAGCCCAGATCGGCTAGCCGCAGCGCGAACAGGCCCGAAATCGCCACCAGCACGATGCCGCGCGGGGCGATCCAGGCGACGAACAGGCGCTCGTTCCACGGAACGCGCGAACCGAGCAGGCTGATGAGAACGGTCAACGGCCTCACCACGAACAGCAGGACCAGCACGAACAGCGCGAAGCGTTGGCCGACGGGTTCGCGCGGGTCGAGATAGGCGAGGTCGGACGGCGTCAGGCTGGCCGAAAGCAGGATGAAGATGCCCGATACCAGCAGGACCGCCACATTCTCCTTGAAGGGGTGGATCGACCTCAGCGAAGTGAAATCGGTGTTGGCGAGCGTCACGCCCATCACGGTGACGGCGACGAGGCCGGCTTCGTGTTCGATCTGGTTGGTGAGCACGAATACCCCGATCACGGTCGAGAACAGGACCGGGACCTTGAGGTATTCGGGGATGCCCCCGCGCGGAAAGACGAAGGCGACCGCGCGCGCGGCGGCATAGCCGATCAGACCCGAAAGGATCGCGGCGATGATCAGCGGCGGGACGACGTCGACCAGCGTCGCGTCGGGGAATTCGTTGATGCGACGGAAATATTCATAGGCGACGACCGCGCACAGCGCGCCGGTGGGGTCGTTGACGATCCCTTCCCACTTGAGGATGTTGCTCGGCCGCGTCTGGATGTTCGCCTGCCGCAGCAGCGGTATGACGACGGTCGGGCCGGTGACGATCAGGATGCCCCCGAACAGCACCGCGACCGGCCAGGCGAGTCCGGCGATCTCGCTCGCCGCGACAGCGCCGAGCGCCCAGCCCACGGCGACCCCGACGGTGGCGAGCCGCCAGACCGCGCTGCCCGAATCCCGCAATTCCCTGAGGTCGAGGCTGAGCCCGCCTTCGAACAGGATCAGCGCGACGCCGATGCCGATGGCGGGATCGAGGAGGTCTCCGAAAGCGCCTTCGGGATCGATCAGGCGATATCCGAATTCGCCCGCGACCGGCCCAGCGAGAAAGCCTGCCGCCAGCATCAGCACGATGGCCGGCCAGCCAGTGCGCCAGGCGAGCCACTGTGCCCCGATACCGAGGACGCCGATCGCGGCGATGACGAGTGCTTGCGATTCCATGCCTGGCTCGGGGTCCTCCCGCTGGATCAATGCCTCGCCTGCGCGGGCGTTCCGATCATGTCCGTCCGGCTGCTGCCGCCGGGGCGTCTATTCGCCTTCGAATTCCATCAGCGTGCGAACGTCGACGCCAGCCTCGCGCAGGCGCCGCGCGCCGCCGAGATCGGGCAGATCGATCACGAACAGCGCCTGTTCGACCACCGCGCCGGCGCGGCGCAGCAATTCGATTGCGGCGAGTGCCGTGCCGCCGGTGGCGATGAGATCGTCGACGATCGAGACCTTCTGCCCGAGCCGGATCGCGCCCGGGTCCATTTCGAGCCGGTCCTTGCCGTATTCGAGATCGTATTCGACCCCGATCACCTCGACCGGCAGCTTGCCGGGCTTGCGCACCGGGATGAAGCCGGTGCCGAGCGCGATCGAGACGGCCGCCCCGAAGATGAAGCCGCGCGCTTCCATCCCGGCGATGTCCTCGGCGCCGCCTTCCCTCGCCATGTCGGCGAGGTGGTGGACGCTCGAGGCGAGCGCGCGCGGGTGGCCGATGACCGTGGTGATGTCGCGAAACTGGATGCCGGGCACCGGAAAATCCGGGACGGTGCGCACCAGCGCCTTGATCTCGTCGGGCGAGAGCCGTCCCTCCATGGTCATCGTCTCCGCCATTGTGCCGTCACCCCCGTCATGCGCCCCTGATACGTTGCCCTAGAAAGCATGGCGCCCCACCATCCGCAAGGGACGATGGGGCGCCACCTGTCTTAAGCCGCGCGCGATCGCGCCAGGGCGTTACTTCTTCTTCGGCTTCATCCCGGCCCAGACCTGCTTGTAGGACAGGAAGGCCAGCGCCGTCATGAACAGGAGGAAGCCGATCACGACCCAGCCGGTCTGCTTGCGCTGGATCATCTTGGGTTCCGCCGTCCAGGCGAGAAACGCCGTCACGTCGGCCGAGATCTGCTCGGCGGTCGGTTCGGTCCCGTCGGGGTAGGTCACCAGCCCGTCATAGATCTGCTGCGGCATGGCGAGGTTCACGTTCGGGAAGTAGACGTTGAAATAGAGCCCCGTCGGCGTTTCGAAGCCGGTCTTTTCCAGCAGTTCGGGATCGGGCTCCTTGTAGCCGAGATTGAGCGAATAGACGTAATGGACGCCGTCCGGCCGCGCCTTGGTGATCAGCGAGAGGTCGGGCGGGTAGGCGTTGTTGTTCGCCAGCCGCGCCGCGGTCTCGTTGGGATAGGGCATCGGGAAATGGTCGGTCGGATCGGCCGGGCGCATGATGTCCTCGCCCGTGTTCGGATCGATGCCGGGGACC